>OGFQ01000856.1_pt1 | contig 17271 bp, 9 predicted proteins | sample 1570961 | NCBI WGS metagenome assembly OGFQ01 (sample SAMEA2582022, study PRJEB24529) | metagenome | biome: Human gut stool | place: China | collected 2011
ACGCAAAGAAGAAGCATAACAGAGTATTAAAGCTCGCTAAGGGTTATAGAGGAGCTAGATCTAAGCAGTACAGAGTTGCTAAGCAGTCTGTAATGAGAGCTCTTACAGAGAGCTACAAAGGTAGAAAGCAGAAGAAGAGACAGTTCAGACAGTTATGGATCGCAAGAATCAATGCTGCAGCAAGAATGAATGGTCTTTCATACAGCAAGTTTATGTATGGTTTAAAGTTAGCTAACATCGACCTTAACAGAAAGGTATTAGCTGAGATGGCTGTAAATGATGCAGAAGGATTTGCTAAGTTAGCAGAAGTAGCTAAGGCTAAGATTGCTTAATTAAGATTTATGTTGGTATTAATACCAGTTATATAAAAGGCAGAAAGCGAATTGATGTGTTCCAGTAATTCGGGAGCATATCAGATTGGGCTTTTTGCCTTTTTTTGTGATAATATTGTGAAACATTTGCATAATACTGGTTTTAAATGTGATATTGTGGTATAGTTTACTAGTCGGTGTTACGGCAATATTTAATGTGGAGACAGGTTATGAAAAAAGTATTAAAGAATAAAATTGTAAAATATGCTGTTACAGCAGCTATGGTTATGTCAGTTATGATGACAACAGCCTGTAACAGTAAGATAAAGGTGGATTATGGATACAATCCAACTGATTATGTAGAGCTTGGAGACTATAAGGGAATTCAGGCTGAGGTTGATGTAACAGCCATAACTAATCAGGTTATAGATGATAAGATTGCAGAACAGCTTGAAAGTGAGACAACATATACAGATGTTAACAGGGAAGCACAGAAAGGCGATAAGGTTACATTTGGTTATACTGGTACATCAGGCGGACTTTCAATAGATGATTTTACTGGTTCTGATTATAGTATGACACTTGGTAAGGATGCTTTCCCTGTTGCAGGAACTGGCTTAGATGAAGAATTATATGGAATGGTTGCAGGACAGACTAAGGTAATAACAATCACACTTCCAGAGAATTCAAAGTATTCTGATTATGCTGGCAAGAGAGTTGTATTCGAGCTTACAATGAGTTATGTACAGCAGGCTAATGTTCCTATGCTTACAGATGCTTTTGTTAAGAGTGCGTTCAACTGCGAAACAGTTGATTCATATAAGGCACATGTTAAGAATGATGTCAGTGGAACAATAGAAACTAAGATAACAGAAGCTAAGAATGAAGCAATACTTACCCAGCTCCTTGACAAATGCAAGGTTACAGGTTATCCAGAGGAATTCCTTGCACAGCAGTCATCAAAGCTTGAGGAATCAATAAGCTTTTACAGCACACTTCAGGGAAAGACTAATGATGAATATTGCCAGAACCTTTATGGCATGACATTTGATGAATTCGTTAAGGCATCAGCAGGACAGCAGCTTGTATATCAGGCAATTGCAGAAAAGGAAGGACTTGCAATTACAGATTATGAATACAAGGATGACCTTGAGCAGTTCGCTAAGGACAGCGGTTATTCAAAGGTAGATACATTTACAGATAAATATGACAAAGAAACTATTGTTAAGTCTATGCTTGTTAAGAAGGCACAGAATTTAGTAATGGATAGTGCAGTCATAACAGAGAAGTAGGATATATAAGAATATATTTGTTCAATATATGTAAAATGTATTGTTACATAATATATAAAGAGTTATATATTTGTTGAATATACGGAAAATGTATGTTTGCGGAATATAAAAAACTATATACTTATGGAATATATAATAAAGTATATATTATAAATCAGAAATCATAGCTGGATAAATATATTTAATGATATACTAATTCAGACAATGGTTTCTGATTTTTTGCTTTTAAAAATATCGAACATTTGTTATACTGAATTATGATACTGTGTATGCACAGTATGTGAAGGTTAAGTTTAGATGCACTGTTGATTTTAATTAAGTGCATTTGTAAGTTAAAGTGGAGATAGTGTGAGTATGATCACACATTGGATTGGAGCGTATATGAATTTAGATGGTTTAAATGACTGCCAGAAAAGAGCGGTTAAAAGGACAGAGGGTCCGCTTCTTATTATAGCGGGAGCAGGTTCTGGAAAGACAAGAGTTCTTACTAACAGGATAGCCTATCTTATAGATGATTGTGGTGTAGCACCATATAATATACTTGCTATTACATTTACTAATAAAGCGGCAAGGGAGATGAGAGAGAGAGTTGATGCCACAGTAGGACAGCAGGCTGGCGAAGTGTGGGTAAGTACTTTCCACTCCACCTGTGTGCGGATTCTCAGGCGTTATATAGATAGAATTGGTTATTCCAATACATTTACAATATATGATACAGATGACGTTAAGAGTGTTATAAAGGATATATGTAAGAAGTTCAATATAGATACGAAGATGCTCAAGGAAAAGACAATTATGAATGCGATATCGCACGCCAAAGATGAGCTTATGAGCCCGGACCAGATGGAGCTTGAGGCTGGTGGCGACTACAACGGCAAGAGAATTGCCAATGTATACAGGGAGTATCAGAAGACATTAAAGCTTAATAATGCACTTGATTTTGATGATTTAATATACAAGACAGTAGAATTATTGGAAAATGATGTTGAAGTACTTAATTATTATCAGGAACGATTTAAGTATATTATGGTTGATGAGTATCAGGATACTAATACATCGCAGTTTAAGCTTATATCAATGCTTGCCGCCAAATATGGCAATCTCTGCGTGGTTGGGGATGATGATCAGTCAATATACAAGTTCAGGGGTGCCAATATTACCAACATATTGAATTTTGAGAATACATTTGCAGGAACTAAAGTAATAAAACTTGAGCAGAATTACCGTTCAACACAGACAATTCTTAATGCAGCCAATGCGGTCATAAGCAATAATATAGGAAGAAAAGCAAAGAGCCTGTGGACAGAGAATGGTGAGGGTGAAAAGGTTAATTATACACTTTATGAAAATGGATATGATGAGGCACAGGGTGTTGTTGACAGCATAAGTTCTATGGTAAGGGACGGCTGGAATTACAACGATATTGCCATATTATACAGGACTAATGCCCAGTCTAGAGCGTTGGAAGAAAAGCTTATGTTAAAGAATATACCATACCGTATATATGGTGGAATAAGTTTTTATCAGCGTAAGGAAATAAAAGATATACTTGCATATTTAAAGACTATAGACAATGGTATGGACGGACAGGCAGTAAAGCGTATTATCAATGTTCCAAAGCGTGGAATTGGTGCGACAACCATTGAACGTGTTCAGGAATATGCAGACCAGAATGACATAACATTCTGGCAGGCTCTGTGCGATGCTGAGCATATCGATACGATAAAACGAGGTGTTGGAAAGCTAGAGCCATTTGTTACACTTATAGGTTCACTTAAGGCAAAGCAGGAATTTATGAGCATAAAAGAACTTGCCGAAACCGTTATAAGTGACACAAGATATATAGAATGTCTTGCAGAGAGCGAAACAGCAGAAGAAATAGAAGCAAGACAGGAAAATATAGATGAATTGATTAACAAAATAGTAAGCTATGAGGAGAGCTGCCGACAGAAGGAAGAAACTCCTACATTAAGCGGTTTCCTTGAAGAAGTTGCACTCATAGCAGATATTGATAATCTTAATGAGTCAGATAAGCAGGTAATGCTTATGACATTACATAGTGCTAAGGGTCTTGAATTTCCTATTGTGTATATGACAGGAATGGAAGATGGTCTTTTTCCAAGTTATATGACAATAGTGTCAGATGATCCTGCAGAGATAGAGGAAGAAAGACGACTTTGCTATGTAGGAATAACAAGAGCAGAGAAGATACTTAACTTAAGCAGTGCGAAGATGCGTATGGTACGCGGTGAAACACAGATGAATAAAGTATCACGCTTTATTAAAGAAATTCCCGAAGAATATATGCACATAGAAAATAATAGTTCAGGATATAATAAAGGTAAGATTGCATATGGAGGAAAAGATGACTCAGAGGAAACACCTTCGTATAATATCAGAGCCAATGCCAAAGCCGCTCTTAACAGATACGGTTCAGGCAATGTGAATTATAAAGAACCAAAACGTGTATCAATCGGCGGCTCAACCTCAACAGGTTACAGGTCTTCTGTGAGAAAGGCGAATACTAAGGTTGGTTTTGGTAAAGAATTTCCTATGGATATATTTGATTTAAAGAAGTCATCGAAGGCTGATGGAGCTGGAGGCAGTGGAATTGGCAGTAAATTGACAGCTGGTGGAAAATCTGTATCAGGCGGAAGTTATGCAGGTACTTCATATGGCACGGCGGGTTCGACTGCCTTTGCTGGCAGTGCTGGTGGAACATCTGGACTTGGATATGGTGTTGGCGATACCGTGGTTCATGCCAAATTTGGAAAAGGAAAAGTAATTTCAATTGATAATGGCACAAGAGATTATATGGTAACTGTAACATTTGATGAGTATGGTTTAAAGAAAATGCTTGCAGGCTTTGCAAAGCTTAAAAAAGCCTAAATATGGTGACAAATAAAATATGTTGTGATACAATATATTTACTTTAAAAGTGTTTTGAAAGGAGCGGTTGTTATGAATAAGGATAAGATTGAAGAGCTTATTGCGGCAAGCAAGCTCAATGAACTTCTTCACAAGAAAGATGTAGAAGAGAGCAAGAAGAAAAGTAATGTAATTATCATAGTATTAGCAGTTATTGGAGCGGTTGCAGCATTAGCAGCTATCGTATATGCAATCTATAGATACTTCACACCAGATTATCTTGATGATTTTGATGATGATTTCGATGATGACGACTTTGATGAAGACTTTGAAGATGATGATGAATTCGAGAACTAATTATTCTGCCAATTAAAGAATGATTAAGACAAAGACCACTGGCTGGCTTACAGCCAGTGGTTTTTTAGATGTTCGGTGATGTGGGAGGAAGGCTGGTTAGTTTCCTGATTGATTATATAGAAGGATTGGAGATAAAAGATGAAAAAAGGCGGCATATATACAGGTTATGTAGAAAGCGTGGATTTTCCTAATAAGGGAAATGTAATAGTTAAGACAGAGGAAGACGGACAGACTATAGAGGAAAAGGCTGTTGTAAAGAATTCAATACCGGGACAGACAGTTAAATTTATGGTAAACAAGAAGAAGCACGGCAAATGTGAAGGAAGGCTTCTTGAAGTTGTCTGTCAGGCAGATACAGAAACTAACGAAAGATGTGAGCATTTTGGCAAATGCGGTGGCTGCGTATATCAGACTGTAAGGTACGAAGAACAGTTAAAGATGAAAGAAAATGCAGTGAAGAAGCTTCTTGCTCCTGTTATTAATACAGAATATGAGTGGGAGGGAATAATTGGAAGCCCTGTATCAAGTGAATACCGTAACAAAATGGAATTCTCATTTGGCGATGAGGTAAAAGATGGTCCGATAGCCCTAGGTTTACATAAGAGAAACAGTATGTATGATATAGTAACAGTAACAGGCTGTAAGATTGTGGATAATGATTACAGAAAAATACTCAAGTGTGTATATGATTATGCACTAGAGAAAAATCTCACTTATTACCATAAAATGAAGCACGAAGGGTATCTTAGACATTTGCTTGTAAGAAAAGCTGTAAAGACAGGACAAATCCTTGTGGATATTGTGACAACTACAATTAATGATATCCCTATGGACGAACTTGCAGACAGATTAAAAGCACTATCACTTGACGGAGAGATAACCGGCTTCCTGCACACCTACAATGACAGTGTTGCCGATGCGGTAATCAACCAAAAGACAGAGATAGTATTCGGAAGGGATTATATTGAAGAAGAGCTTCTTGGACTTAAATTCAAGATTACAACATTTTCATTCTTCCAGACTAACTCACTTGGTGCAGAAGTACTGTACTCAAAGGCAAGAGATTATGTCGGAACAACAAAAGATAAGGTCATATTCGATCTGTACAGTGGAACAGGAACAATTGCACAGATGTTAGCCCCGGTTGCAAAGAAAGTCATCGGCGTTGAGATAATACCAGAAGCTGTCGAAGCAGCCAGGATTAATGCCGGCATAAATGGACTTGATAACTGTGAGTTCATCGCAGATGATGTGCTTAACGCCCTCGATAACATAAAGGACAAGCCAGACTTTATCGTCCTCGACCCACCAAGAGATGGTATCAATCCTAAGGCACTTAAGAAGATAATTGACTATGGTGTGGAGTCAATGGTGTATATTTCCTGCAAGCCTACAAGCCTTGCAAGAGATCTGGTTATGTTGCAGGAGAGCGGGTATGAGGTTAAGAAAGGGTGCTGTGTGGATATGTTTCCAAATACGGGGCATGTGGAGACGGTTGTCAAATTATCCCTCAAAAAAGATACACCTAAGATTGAGGTTACAATGGAGCCTGAGGAAGAGAGTAATTATACCCCACAAGAAAAGGCTACTTATTCAAAGATTAAGGAATATGTGAAGGACAAGTATGGTGTGAATGTGCACACTTCTTATATTGCACAGGTGAAGAGGATGTGTGGTCTGGATATGGGCGAGAATTATAATAAGTCCAAGAAAGAGAATCCAGAAGTGAAGCAATGTCCGCAGGAAAAGGTGGAGTATATTAAGGATGCGTTGAGGTATTTCAAAGTGATATAAAATACAGAAAGGATGATAAAATGGCACTAAAACCAGAATATTTACCATTAATTAAGGTATTAGAGAAACGATTATTTGCTATCCCAGATTATCAGAGAGCATACAGTTGGAAAACACAACAGAGAAAAGAACTCTTTCAGGATATTGAAAAAGTTTTATATGCATCGGATTCAAATAGACATCATTTTATGGCTACAATAGTTTGTTTGCAAACGAATCAAACAGAAGAAATTGGAACAGATGAGTTAGAAAGAGTAGATATTGTTGATGGACAGCAAAGATTAACTACACTTATAATCTTGTTAAAAGCAATTGCTATTTTTTTGGAGAAGTCGGGTGGCGAATTAGAAAAAGCAGAAGCCGATAAATTGAATGAACTGATTGTAAAAGATAACGGGAGATTAATTTTATTGCAAACTAACCATGTTAGTAAGGTGATGTTTGCGAACTATTTAACAAAAGGGAAAATGCCAAACGAAAACGAATTAACAACACTGGCAGAGTTTAATTTAAATCAAGCTTTTTTAGAATGTGAGAAGTTTGTTGAAGGATTTGGAACTAGCAATGCTGTACTAAATTTGCTTAAAATCGTAAAGAACAGATTGGATTTTATCTTCTATGTACTTGAAGATGAAGGTGCTGTATATACAGTTTTTGAAGTGTTAAATAGTAGAGGATTGGCAGTTGCGTGGCTTGATAAATGTAAGAGTATGATTATGGGCATTGTGTTTGAAAATTATTCTTCTGTGTTAGCAAAAGAAAAAATGATTTTATTACATGATATTTGGAGTAACATTTATTCGACAATAGGAAAGCAATTAGTTAAAGATGATGAAATACTTACGGTTTCTGCAACACTTTGGTATGAGGGAGAATCATTAGGTAAGCCATTATCTGTTGAAAAATCTGTCGAATGTTTTAGAAATGTCTGTTTAGAAAATGCAGAAAAAACAGTAGATGTTTCACAGTGGATTTTAAAGGTTACAAAAGAATTGGTAAAATTGTATTCCAACCCAAGACTTAATGCTGTTACTGATATTTCACATGCGAGAATGCTTGCAATTGCTATAAGGCTGGCAGACCACTATTCGCAATCGGATAGAGAAGAGATGCTTGCAGAATGGGAAAAGGCCACTTTCCTGATTTTTGGTTTACACAGAATGGATTCCCGATTCAGAGTTGGAGATTATGTTCGAGTAGCAAGAAAGATATCTAAGAATTTGATTAGTAAAGATGATGCTGTTCAGGAGATTCATTCTATTGCAGATAGATTTACGATTCAAGAGGCAACTTCCAAAATAATGGGAGAAGATTGGTATGGGTCTTATGATAATGATTTAAAATATCTTTTATATAGGTATGAAGAATACTTGGCAGCAAAGGCAGGAGAGAAAGTTAGTGAAGATATTTGGGAAAAAATCTGGAGTGCAACACCTGCAACTACTATTGAGCATATTCATCCAAAGACATATACTGATAAATGGAAAGGTAAGATTGGAAACAGTCAGGAAGATATAGATGAGGTTGTAAACAGAATTGGAAACCTTATTTTATTGCCGCCAGGGATAAACAGTAAAGCAGGACAAAAAACATTTGAGGAAAAAAAGGAAGTATATAAATCATATCATTTATTGATGTTAAATAAAATTGTAGGGTTATCTGATTGGAATAAGGCTACGATTGACAATAGAGAAATGGAACTATTGAGTTTTATCGAAGAAATGTGGGGGCAAAAATAATAAAAAGATACAAAGAAATTCTGTGAAGCTAATAAATATGGTGATTTGTTAAAAGTATCTTCAAACGCTATTTTGAAAGAGTTTCAATAAATGATAGATGATTTCAATTTTTAACTGGAGGTAATATGCTGGATAAGATTTTTGACGGGTTAAAAGAATCTCTGATTGGAGATAAACCGTTTTTAAGGAAATTAAGAATACTTAGGTATGTAACATGCATAATAATATTATTTATAGCATTTTGTAATTCGTATTGGAATTTATTAGCTTATATAGATTTACCATGTGCACCGCTACTAGGTAATGAATTTAGAAGTGTTTTACAATCAACAGGAATAGTGGTATTTATAATTTGGCTATTATACGGTGCCTTATTTCATAATTTGTATAGAGTTGTAAATAAAAAATATTGGATGAATTTATCCTATACTGATATACTGCTTGATTTTATATTCACCGTGTACTTCTTGGTATATGCGTTAAACATATGGATAGAATATGCAAATGGATTTCAAGTACAGATAAGAACGGAGGCTGTATTAGCGATTACATATTTAGTATTTTGTGCACTTGACAAGTCATATACTCTACATAAAAATAAATATAAGCAGAATAGACAGGTTGATTATACAGAGTATTGCGATAGTGAAGGAAACCCAATACCAATTGATGCTAAAGTTTTTTATAAAGGTAAAAAGTATGAGGTTGTTAAATATAACGGAATATATAGACTTTTACCTTATGGAGATAAAATGATATCTTCTGCATTAATCAAACTAGAAGATGCCGCAAGCGATATAGAAGGGAAATTATTATTGCAAAAGTGAAATAATATGTTCAAAACTTACAAGTATTGACACTGCTTTGCACATGACGATTAATTAGGGGCTGATGTGGTGTCATTTCTTATATTTATAGGGATTTGAGAGGAAGGTTGAAATATACCTTCTTTTTTTATACCCATTTTAAGGAGGTGGTGCCGAAAAGTGTACATTTAGGAACTAGATAATTAATTGGTAAATAGTGTCCCAAGGCAGCAAATAATCATAAAGAGATAAGGTTATCATATGACAAGTACAAGAAAATAGCATTTATACAGAGGCATCAAGAAGATTACAGCTTATTGTAAGCATAATAGTCTAGAGCTGGGAAAGATTTTTATAGATTAGTGGACAGGAAAAATTTTAATTGTCCAAGATATATTAAAAGATTTGCATATAATTATATCAAAGAAACAGAAGGATAAAGTTCAAGATATTAAATAGAAAGAAATTGACCTATATATACCTCAATGGTAAACTTATAAAAGTATACAGTATAAATACTGTGAGCTTAGCAATAATTTATATAAATGCGAATAAAAAAGCATTAGGTTTATAATTGTGTATTATGACATAAAAATATTGCTTGTTAGCAGAAAAGATGTCTAGAATGGATTGAAATATGATGATGAATAATAAAAATGATATATTAGAGTCTTGGATAATGGTTGAACATTTATCAGAAGGAGATATTAATTTAAATAATAAGGCAATTATGACATTTAATAGATTATGGCAGCAGGATTATTATGCTGCGCTGTTAGATGAAATGAATAAGAGCGGAGTTGGGAAATATAAAAATAGCGGAATTGTTATATATTTTGATATTTTCCATTTCGTGAAGTTATTGATTATTTAAGGGAAAAATATAAATTAAAACCAACAGAACAGGAAATTGCATTAGGAAACAAGTTCTCGTTTGCTTTATATTTTGATAAAGAACTTAATTTTATTTCTGAAATGACATTTTTAACAGAAAGTTATTACATAAGGAATAAAAGAAGAATACCTAAAGAAAATGAATTTATGGAATTTGAAGCAGAAAAAAGGAAGGAATTTGAAGAATTATTTGAATGTTTAGAAGATGTTAATTACATAACACATTTTAATAGTATGATATCATTAATTCTTAAAAAAAATAATATTTTAATTGAAAACTGTAGAATGCAGGCATTAAAAAACATTGAAACAGATGCTACAAATTTACATTCTTTTTTCATAACTGATTTGGAAAAAGCAAAAAAAATACACTCAGGCAATTTAGATAAGTATATAGTCGCAAATTCTATAGAGCGTATAAATTTAGATAGTCGAAAGGAAAGTAAGGAATTTAATCCAGAAATTTTTTATGATATTTTACAGCCAAAGAATTATCCTATTGCCAGATTCCCCAGTAATCCACAATTTTCGCTTGCATTTATGCAGCAAGTGGCTGTTAATTTATCAATAGGATTTGATAATAATCAGATTAGGAGTGTAAATGGACCACCGGGTACAGGGAAAACGACATTATTAAAAGATATATTTGCTGAACTTATTGTAGAACAGTCATATGAAATAGCAAAAAATTCATTAAAATATATAACAGGGAATGATTCAACGAAATATATGGATAATGATGCTATTGGTATTATGCCTAAAAATGTAGCTGAGAAATGTATAGTTGTTGCTAGTTCAAATCATAGTGCAATTCAAAATATTGTTAATGAATTACCTTTGAGTAAAAAAATAGATAAGGAATTTATTGATAGTATTGTTAGTGCAGATTATTTTAAGGAGATAGCAAATTCATTAGTAGAAACAGAATGGTATGAGGATGAAAAAGGAAAACACGAAAGATTAAAAATCACACTAAAAGAAGATACGGATAAATTTTGGGGATTGTTTTCAATTGAAGGTGGAAAGAAAGATAATATGAAATATATAGTTACAGTGTTGAAGCACATTGAAAATTATCTTAAGTGTGAATATACGCCGGACGATGATGTATACAAAAACTTTCTTGAAATGTATGATAATGTTTGTAATTATCGGAGTAATGTTCAAAATATCTCACAGGATATAAAAAATATTAAAAAATCTAAATCAGTAATAGATGATAAATTACAAAAACTGAATTGTGAGTTGACTGATAGAAAAGATAATCTAAGACAATTAAAATTGGAAAATGAAAAATTCATTGAAGATAATCAATATAAGATAGAGAATTTAGAAAATGAGATGAATAATTTTAATACACAGATGCAGGTTATAGAATATGAAAAGAGTAGTATTCTTAAGTGTATTGAAGCATTGAAACTTCAAAAACCAAGATGGTTTTCTCGACGAAAGCATAAGAAAGAATATAGAAGGCAGAGTAAAGAATATTCTGACCAGCTTCAAATGGCTATTGCTAATGAGAGTAAAATAGGAATTGAATTATTGGGATTGCAAGGTCAGATAAAGGATTTTCAAGAAAAAATAGATAAAATTAAAAGAAAATCAGAGCAAGATCAAATAACATTTTATATATGGGAGAAAAATAAAAAGTCTGAAATTCGTAATTTAAAAGTTGAATCAGAAAATCTGGGAAAAAGACTAAATAGTATTGAAATAAATGAACTTAATCTAGATTTAAACTATGAAGAATTACAATTGAGTAATCCATGGTTTGACATAAATTATAGAAGGTTACAGTCACAATTGTTTATTAAAGCATTGGAAGTAAGGAAACAATTTTTGTATGAAAATATAAAAAATATAAAAGCGGCTTATACTATATGGAACAAACAAAGTGAGTATCTTGAAAAGAAACATATAATATCGGAGGCATGGAATTGGATAAATATGACTATACCAGTTATAGGTTCTACATTTGCTAGTTTCTCAAGAATGTGTGCAAATATGGGGAAAGAAACTATAGGACATTTGTTTATTGATGAAGCAGGGCAAGCACTTCCACAAGCAAGTGTGGGAGCTATTTTTAGAAGTAAATATGTTATGGCAGTTGGAGATCCTGCACAGATAAAACCTGTTCTTACATTGGATTCTAATATTCTTAATATGCTGGGAGAATATTATGGTGTATCAAAACAATATTTATCTGAAACAACATCTACACAAACATTAGTAGATGCAATAAGTCAATACGGATTTTATAAGGATAATAACAAAGAAGATTGGATAGGAATACCATTATGGGTACATAGAAGATGTAAATATCCTATGTTTGATATTTCAAATAAAATTTCATATTCGGGTAATATGGTACAGGGAGAAGATGCTCATGGAATTTCTGAATGGTATGATATAAAAGGCCGTGCAGTGGATAAATATGTTGCAGAACAAGGGGATTTTTTGAGAGAAAAACTTAAAAATATGATAATGGAAAATCCTGATATTGTAAATAAACAAAAGGAGGATATCGTATATGTGATTAGCCCTTTTAAGAATGTTGCATATCAATTATCACAGGAATTAAAGAAAATTGGTTTTACAAGATATGATAAAAATGGCAAAGTTACTAATATTGGAACTGTTCATACATTTCAGGGAAAAGAAGCACCTATTGTATTCTTAGTGTTGGGTGCAGATGAAAAATGTATTGGAGCAGCAAATTGGGCAATGGGAACAGAAAATCCTAATATTATGAATGTTGCAGCAACACGAGCAAAAGATGAGTTCTATATTATTGGTGATAAGAAAATGTATTTGTCACTTAATAGTGATGTAATAAATGATACATATGAGATAATAAAAAAACATATGCTTTTATGATGTATGATGATTTGAGTATGTATAGAATCCATATCAACGGAAAATGTTAAAAAATAGGCTTTTGCTAAAAGTATCACTTAAAAAGTATGATACTTATTAGCAAAAGCTTTTTTATATAATTTTTAATACCAGTTTGTGTTTAATAAATTATGAATATACGAAGTTTCAGAAATGAAGTATTATTGAGATGATTCAGAAAGTTAATATAAACAGCTTGATTGATTTCTGCTTGTTTGATTTTAAAAGCTGAGATTGAAAAGATATTAGTATACATGATATAATTATATATTATGAGAAGTTAAGTAAATATTGTAACAGAGAGAAAATATTATATTGACAATCCGATATGTAAGTTGATTATTGAAAATAATGGGTAATGTTAATTATTTTATGGATATAGATGAAGAATGAGGGGTGACGTTTATGAAATCAAACTTTGAATTTTTACAATCAGAGTTTCCGGTTTTGTCTACATTGGGTGGTCAGGCTGAAAAATATTGTTTTTCTGACCCTAATTCCTGCTTTATAAAATTAGGAATGATTGGGGAAAGCATAGTTAATTTGATGTTTACGTATGATAGAATTCCGTTTCCTTATGATAACACAGCAGTTACGAGAATAAATACGCTTCAAAGAGAAGGTATGTTGACACAGGATTTAACAGATATTTTACACGCTCTTAGAAAAGCAAGAAATAAGGCTGTGCATGCGAATTATGATTCAGTATCAGAATGTAAAATCTTGCTTGAAATGGCATATAGTCTTTGTGAATGGTTTATGCAGACTTATGGTGATTGGAATTATCAGCATCATAATTTTGTTATGCCTGAATTAGAGGGTAACAATGTATTGGTTACACAGGAAGAAAAAGAGGCAGAGGAAAAACAGGCAGAAAAACTTACAAAACAGGCTGAGCAAAAAGCAAGTATGGCTGAAGCTGTTTCTAAATCAGAACGTCAGAAGCAAGCTGGTAAAATGGCAAGTCAAAGACCAAAATCAGAAGCCGAAACGAGATATATAATTGACGAGCAATTGCGTCAGGTGGGTTGGGAAGCAGATACAGAAAATCTGCGTTATTCTAAAGGAACTCGCCCAATAAAAGGACACAATATGGCTATTGCTGAATGGCCAACCAATTCTACAGTAGGACATAGTGGACGTGTAGATTATGCATTGTTTGTTGATACTAAGCTTATAGGAGTTATTGAGGCAAAAGCATTACATAAGGATATTCCGTCTGTTATTGATTATCAGGGAAAAGAATATCCACGCAATATTCGTAAGGAAGATTCAGAGTATCAGATTGGAGAATGGGGTGAATATAAAATACCATTTACATTTGCAACCAATGGAAGACCATATTTAAAGCAGCTTGAAACAAAGTCAGGTATATGGTTTTTAGATTTGAGAAGCCCTGCAAATAATCCTAAAGCTCTTCATGGCTGGATTAGTCCTATGGGAATGGTGGAATTGCTGGAGAAAAATCCTCAGGAGGGTAATTCAGCATTGAAAGCATTATCATATGATTTTCTTACTGACCCTAATGGATTAAATCTTCGTGAATATCAGTTAAATGCTATTAAGGCAGCAGAACAGTCAGTTATTGATGGAAAAAAGAATATTCTTTTGGCTATGGCGACAGGAACAGGAAAAACACGTACTGTATTGGGTATGATTTATCGTTTTTTAAAGACGAACCGATTTAGACGTATTTTGTTTCTTGTTGATCGAACTTCTCTTGGAGAACAGGCTTCAGATGTATTCAAAGAAGTTAAATTGGAAGACTTAATGACACTTGATGATATTTATAATATCAAGGGACTTGAAGATAAAAATATTGATAAAGAAACCAGAATTCAGGTTGCTACTGTGCAGAGTATGGTCAAGCGTATCTTATATAATGATAGCGAAACTAAGCCAGCTGTTACGGACTATGACTTGATTATTATTGATGAAGCACACCGCGGATACATTCTTGACAAGGAAATGAGCGACACTGAAATTTTGTATCGTGACCAGAGAGATTATCAAAGTAAATATCGAAGTGTAATTGAATATTTTGATGCGGTGAAGATTGCACTTACGGCAACGCCGGCACTTCAGACAACAGAGATTTTTGGACAACCAGTGTTTAAATATACATATAGGGAAGCTGTCATAGAAGGGTATTTAGTAGATCATGATGCTCCACATCATCTGGAAACAAAACTCAGTACAGGCGGGATTCACTATAAATCAGGTGACACAGTTATGATTTATGATCCTGTGACAGGAGAGATTACCAATAGTGAATTATTAGATGATGAATTAGATTTTGATATTGAACAGTTTAATCGACAGGTTATTACAGAAAATTTCAATAAGACAGTTTTAAGCGAAATTGCTCGAGATATAGATCCTGAAAATCCAGAAGAACAGGGTAAAACTTTAATATATGCAGTTGATGACCAACATGCAGATATGATTGTATCAATTTTGAGAGATATTTATTCGGAATATGAAGTTTCTAACGAGGCTATTATGAAGATAACAGGCAGCGTTGGTGATGGAAATCCTAAGAAAGTGCAGGAGGCTATCAAACGCTTTAAGAACGAGAATTATCCAAGCATTGCAGTAACAGTAGACCTGTTGACTACAGGAATTGATGTTCCGGAAATTACAACATTAGTGTTTATGCGACGTGTGAAATCACGTATTTTATTTGAACAGATGTTGGGTCGTGCTACGAGACTTTGTCCGAAAATTCATAAGACACATTTTGAAATATATGATCCTGTTGGTGTATATGATTCTTTGAATGATGTGAATACTATGAAACCAGTAGTCGCAAATCCTACAACGAGCTTTACCCAGCTATTAGATGGACTGTCTGAGATTAATGATGACAAACAGGTGGAGCAGCAGATTAATCAGATAATTGCTAAATTACAGAGAAAGAAACGAAATATGTCACCTAAAATGATGGATTATTTCATAAGTATGACTGATGGAAAAGATCCATCGCAGTTTATTATGGAAATTGAAAAATCAGATGTGCAGGAAGCTAAGAAATGTCTGCTTAAATATCGTGACGTATTCAAAATGTTACAAGAGACAAAATCAAATGGTACTCGTCCTGTTGTGGTTTCTGATGCAAAGGATGAATTGACAGAACATTCCCGTGGATATGGAAATGCGGAAAAACCAGAAGATTATCTGAATGCGTTCTCAGGTTTTATTGAAAGTAATCGAAATGAAATTGCTGCGTTAAATATTATCTGTACAAGACCAAGGGATTTGACAAGAAAAGATTTGAAGGATCTCAGATTAACACTTGATAGAGAAGGTTTTACTACACAACAGCTGAATACTGCAATTTATGAATTGACTAATGAAGAGATAATGGCAGATATTATAAGTCTGATTCGACGTTATGCAATTGGTTCAACATTGATTAGTCATGATGCACGTATTCACAGAGCAGTTGATAAACTTAGGAAAAAACATAATTTTTCAAAGCAGGAACTAAGCTGGATATCTCATATTGAAAAATATCTGCTTGGAGAATCTGTAATGAATATTAAGGTATTTGATGAAGATAGCAGATTTGTAGACCATGGAGGATTTAATAAAATAAATAAGGTGTTTCAAAATAATCTGGAAAGTATTGTGCTTGAGTTAAATGAATATTTGTATGATGACGGAGGAAATGTTGCATGACAACACAAGAAATTGTATCAAAATTATGGAATTTATGTAATGTACTAAGAGATGATGGTATCACATATCATCAGTATGTTACAGAATTAACCTATATTTTGTTTTTAAAAATGGCGAAGGAAACTGGAACAGAAGAACAGATTCCGGAAAAATACCGTTGGGATGAATTAACAGCTAAAAGTGGAGTTGAATTGAAGAAGTTTTACAAGGAACTGTTAACAGAACTTGGGGATAATGGTACAGGTAGAATTCGTGAAATTTATCAGGGAGCAGCAACAAATATTGATGAGCCTAAAAATCTTGAGAAAATTATAATAACGATAGATAGTCTTGATTGGTACTCTGCAAAAGAAGAAGGGCTTGGAAATCTTTATGAAGGATTATTGGAGAAAAATGCTAGTGAAAAAAAGTCAGGCGCGGGACAGTATTTTACTCCACGTGTTTTGATAGATGTGATGACAAAGCTTATGAAACCGCAGGTAGGAGAGAAGTGTAATGACCCTGCCTGTGGAACATTTGGTTTTATGATTGCTGCACATCAATATGTTGCAGACCATACGGATAATTTTTTTGATATTCAAGATGCAGATTTGGCAAGATTTGAGAGAGATGAAGCGTTTACAGGTTGTGAGCT
>OGFQ01000866.1_pt1 | contig 16972 bp, 19 predicted proteins | sample 1570961 | NCBI WGS metagenome assembly OGFQ01 (sample SAMEA2582022, study PRJEB24529) | metagenome | biome: Human gut stool | place: China | collected 2011
CGCACATACCTATGAGTGTGGAGGAAGCATCGGCATACCTGAAAATGCCGATGGCTACTCTCTACATGAAACTTGGAAACGGCAGCATTCCTGCCACCAAGCCGGGCAAGCGTTACTGCCTTTATCAGGATGAACTAGACAAGTGGCTGGAGACGAACCGCAAGAATCCTGTACCTCTCACTGCTGAAGAGGAGAATGCAGCCATTCTTGCAGGAAACAAGCGCAAGCCGAAACCCTTAAATTGGTGATGTCATGACTTATATAGGATGTATGAACCAATTGTGGCGTTCCGCTATGATGTCGCCAATGCCAGCCAGTGAAATAGCTCTGTTTGCGTACCTTGTGAACGAGAGCAACAAGCGGTATTGGAAAATGCCGTTTGTGTGTTCCACTACAAGGATATGCGATGATTTGCGCCTTTCAAGACAAACAGTCATTACAGCACGGAAACACCTTGCCGAGCGTAAGCTTATCTCTTTTATTGAGGGGAAATCACGCCATGTACCGTCCAAATACACAATGCTTGAATGGACGGATGATTTGACAAATAACTTAACAGATGGTTTGACGCATGACTTGACACTTATAAAAGATAAAGACAAAGAACTTTTTATAAGGAAGTCGAGTGAAAATTTCAACAGTAAAAAAGAAAGTAAAAATGGATTCAGCAAGCAAAAAGAGAATCGTAGAATATGTTCAGTTTCTACAGAAGGGGCGGACTATGATAGCACGTTTTAGATTGCCAGTGAACGAAGATAAAGCGTATGAACTTCTGTTGGCAGCGGTAATTGCAGAGGTGCAGTTCCGTCATCGAAAATTTGTTTATAATGAGTTCATTGATGACCAGCTTAGACAGATAGCCAAATGGCTCACCGCTGGTTCTTCCAAATTTGGAATGGTGCTTTGCGGTGGATGCGGTAATGGCAAGACCACCATGCTCAAAGCTTTGCGAAACCTTATAAGCCGTTTGCAAATCCGCAGACCGACGGCAGACCCAGGAAGTTCCTATGGTGCTTGTTATGGTTTGACCATTGTTGACGCTTTGCAGATTGCCCAACTCTGCAAGACCAATCATACGAAGTATCTTGAACTGGTACAAGATGACATGCTTGCCATTGACGATTTGGGTACCGAGCCGGTTGAGGTAATGGATTATGGCAACATCATAACTCCAATCATTGACCTGCTGACAAAGAGATACGAAGCCCAGCTTTTCACCATTGTGACAACGAATCTTGACCCGAAGGACATTCGCAAACGCTATGGAGACAGAATTGCAGACCGCCTCAATGAGATGATGGAGAAGATAGTCTATCGTAATCCTACTTATCGAATGGATGAGATACAGACTGATGGAATGAGTTAGTTAGGACTTGCCTGATAGGAATGACGGACTTCAATGCAAAGCCACAAACTGCGTGCCGTTAGATGTTCCACCGCCAAGCGTCTCTGACATTGAACTGGAGGCAGAAGCCAGAAGGCAATTCTTCAAAGAACAGATGGAAGCTGAGGATGCCCCACAATTGCTGTTGCTTGGGTAATTTGAGAACCGTTATACAACAAGTCTGTGAACATGTGCAACCACAGTGCGTAGCGTGCTTGTGCGTAAACTCTGATAGCAGTGCTATGCAAGAAATACCAATGTCATACAAACGCACTTCGTTTGTCCGTATGCCAATGGACTTCTTGAACGCTCGCAAGCTCGCATTGGGTTGCACACTTTTATAGAAGCAATACTTGATATGAATAAGAAAAATATAGAAAAGGAGGCACCGAAATACACGAGCCGCCTGATAGTAAGGCTGACACCGCAACTCCATAAGGAGATAGTGGAATATGCTGCTCTTTGCGGAATGACCACAAGCGCATACGCACGCAAGCGGTTGGAGGGCAAATATCCCAAACAACGCTTGACTGACAAAGAAATGGAGGCTTTGAACAGCCTATCGGATGCCAGGGGCGATATACAGAAATTGTTCGGCTTCCTCAAAGGTCGTCCGCTAACGGAACGTGAGAACATTCTCCGCAGCGAGATCTTCATGAAAGGATGGAGAACAAGCGCAGAGGCAATCTTGAACCGCATGATTGAGATAGAGAAATACTTAACACAATAGAACATACGACATATATGATAGCAAAAGCAAAGGTAATAAGTCATGGCGCAAATGCCATACGTTACTCAGTGGATAAAGACAAGGCGGAGATTGTAAAGACCAATCTCTTGCCCGATGATATTTCCCCAACAGCAATGTGGGCAAGAATGCTTGCCTTGCAGAAGAAGTTTGAGGACAAGTTGAACCGTTATCATCCGCTCAAACGGAACATGATACGTATCGAGGTTTCCCCAACCTCGGAGGAAACGCAAGGTTGGACGATGGAGGACTGGCAGAGGTTGGCGTATGACTTTATCCGTGAGTTTGATGCTGTTGACCTTTCCGCCAAGTCGAAGCGCAAGAGTGCAAAGGCAACCAACCTCAAAGACAGCCAATATGTAGTTGCGCTTCATCGTGACAGCAAGAGTGGCATTATGCACCTCCACATTGATGCGAACCGCATAGACATAAGGGGCAACGTGAATGATGCTCATTATATCTATGAGAGAGCGATGGCTGCTGCCGCCAAGGTTGGGCAACAGCGTAGATGGAAAGATGCACAAGAGGTGAGCCGCCAAAATAAGGACGCGATAACCAATGATTGTCTTTCCGTTTTGACTAAGATGCCGTACTTTGATTGGGGACTATACACAAAATGCCTCACACAAATGGGATATGATGTCAAACTGCAATCCGACAATAAAGGACAAGTGCGTGGCTATGCCATCAAGCGTGGTAACTCCATTTATAAGTCCTCGGAACTTGGCAAAGGTCGTTGTCTGATGCCCTCAAAGATTGAAGGTACTTGGGCAAAACTGCATCATCAAGAATTGGAGAAACCAGTTTCAACTCCAACAAAGAATACCCAACAGCCAAAGATTATGACTGTACCCAAGCCCATGCCTACTGCGGATAACACTCCAAAGATACGTCACTTCGACTTTTATACGGACGAGTTTCATCATTACCCTGTTGATATTCCTCAGAATTGTCTGGATGTCATCGACAAGAACATTGCTTTGGATGCCGACAATGTGTTTGCCAAGATTGGCGATGTGCAGAAGACAGCAATTCTTCTCTTTGCTGAATACATTGATGCTGCCACAACCATTGCCGCCCAGTCTGGCGGTGGCGGAGGTGGTGCTACCTCAGGTTGGGGACGTGACAAGGACGAGGATGAACTGTCTTGGGCGTATCGTTGCGCTATAATGGCTAATCGTCTGTGCAGACCTCGTAAGAAGCAAGGATATGGCAGATAACCGAATTTTCAACCAACAGCATTGAAACTATGCCAATAGGTAAAAGTAAAATCTCAGATATGGATTTCGGATCTTTCGAGAATACGATTGACAAAAACATCGAAACAGACAAGGCATCGGACAAGTTTGACCAACAGCTTCAAGCCTACAAGGATGCTGGTAATAGTTTGACTTCAGCAAAATCAGAACTTGAAACGGCAGTATCTTCTTTAAAGGAAGCAAAGGACAACTTGGATAAAGCCACCGATAAAGCGGACGCTGTTACAAAAGCCATTGATAGCTTTATTGCCAAAGTGAGAGATATAAAATTCAAGGCTAAGGTTGATGATGCCGACATAGAGAAACTGACAGATGACAGAAAGAAACTCATTGGCGATGAGTCCAAACTTCTTGAAGACCACCGAAAGGCGAATAAGGAAATCCTCACTCGCCATTTCTATGATATGTCTAATATGATGTCAAGGAATGAAGGTTGTGGTTGTCGAATGGTTGGGTAAAGACTTTGCTTTGGATATTCTTGCCGTGTCTGCTGTACACAATATTCTCGATTGTCTATTTTGTAGCATCATACATAGACAAGTAAGCAGAGGATGGGGTGATTTGAGATCACCTCGTCCCCTTTTGGCTTTCAATTCTTATCATCGTCAAACGGTAAAGAAGAATTGAATTTATCATAATCAGAGCTGAAAAATTTGCCATACATTCAGCCAAATCAAGTACAGAGTTGACAAGTTTTCCCATATCTTCAAGTTCCACTTGTTTTAGATAGTTTTTGGCGATACTTACATCTGGCTTGACGATTTTATTTCCCAAGTAGTCAATCCCATGTATTCTTTCTCTGCATTGGCTCTTTCAACAATAAGTTCTGCTGCAGTATGCCCATGCACTGCATAATGCATCTTATTCTGAACTTTTTTATAAAACAGACATGTGGTAGGTACATCCTTATTGTAGTCAACAGCAGTAGCATATATATCCGTGAGCTTTTGGTAAAATCTTCGTTCACTCAATCTAATTTCACGTTTCTGCACAGCAGGTAGTTCTTTCCGAATTTCGGGTATGAAAAAAATGCAATATTCATCATATTAACGACTATTTCATTCAACATAATGGCACAACAGAAGGCAGCCTTTAATCTGGCAAAGGAGGTATGGAGCGAAGATGTGAAAGGAGAACCTGGCGAGAATAGCTCCAACGAGTGGCTGGAGGCTGTGAGCGATGAGGAGTACAACAAGATTAAATAATAATAAGAAAAGTACCACATTTAGCAATATTTGTGGTACTTTCATACGTTTTTTTTTACTACTTCAAGTATACCGAAAGCCTTATAAAAGTTATTCTCCAAGTAATCTTTCAATAGTAGAGATACGCATCTGTTTTATTGTATAACATTCCTTTTACCCGTATTTCCCGACCCTCTGATTTCTTCGTGATAAAGATAATTCACTATTGAGGGATGTCCTTTGGGACTTCGTTCGTAAGGCAATTCATTATCCACATACTTGCATTGAGCCTCCTGCGCCATTTTCGCGGCCTCTTGCTCCAATTGCTTCCAATATGTTCGGTCTTTATGCAAATATATTTCTTCATAAAGTGGGAACAAATGAGGATAGTGCGATTTGATATAATCCATAATGTTGGCCTTAAAACCACCCCGCAGATTGAGGTTCTCAAGCCAAAAGAGGTCGCAAATGTCTTTCACTTCATGAAAAATAGCCTTGAAATCGGTAATGCCAGGGAAGATGGGCGACACAAAACAAATGGTTCTGATGCCCGCCTCGTAGAACTTTCGCATGGCTGCGATGCGCCGCTCTATGCTCACCGCCTTGTCCATGTCGGCACGAAAAGTCTCATCAAGCGTGTTGACAGACCACGATACGGTGACTTTCTTCATTTGCCGGAGCAGGTCAAGATCGCGCAACACGAGGTCGCTTTTAGTACAAATGAGTATTTCTGCATCGCTGTCTTTGAGTTCTTCAAGCAGTTTACGTGTCCTGCGGAACGTTGCTTCTTCGGGATTATACCCATCGGTCACAGAACCGATAACCACCCGTTGTCCGGCATATTTCTTCGGATTCTTGATTGCAGGCCAATGCTTCACGTCCAAGAAAGTGCCCCATTCTTCTTTATGTCCTGTGAAACGCTTCATGAATGAGGCGTAACAATACTTGCAAGCATGTGTGCAACCCACGTATGGATTCACCGAATAGCCACCAACAGGGAGGTTAGATTTGGTCATGATGCCACTAACCTCTTTTGTTTCAATGAGTATTTCTGTCATATTTCTATTTGTTTTGATTACGGTGCAAAGGTAGTGCATAAAACAAATACACATTATAAACCATATACAATTTATTCTCTATCATTTTGATAAAAGAATTAATTGTGACTCATCCGACATTTCAAGTGATGCGAAAGTCGTGCAGTACAGATTCCCCCTGCATAGGGTGAAAACATTTAATGCAATTGCTGTAGAAAATACTTCACCCATTTTTCGTACGCTCCATATACTTCAACAGAAGCAATGCTGGTGAAGTATTTGAAAGAACTGCTCATCAGTTTTTTTGAAAGTGAGAGCACAGGCTGCTGGATGACACCCTGGTCCATCAAAAAGAGCAGGGTAAGCAATCGGCCTATTCTTCCATTTCCATCGATGAATGGATGGATCATTTCAAATTGATAATGAATGAGCGCCGCCATGATGATGGCGTCAGTCTGCTCCTCGTAATGTATATAGTTCTCTAAGTCGGCAATGGACTTTTCCATATCCTCATAGACAGGCGGAATGAAGGGAGCTGTGGCCAGCGTGTCATCTTTTGTTCCAAGCCAGATGGGTGAGGTGCGCATCTCGCCAGGGTATTTTTTTTCATTATGCTCACCTTGCATCATTACCCAATGTACATCCTTTAGCAATCGGCTGCTAATAGGCAGTTTCTGCATACGTTCTACGGCAAATCTTGTTGCTTGAAGAAGGTTTTGTTCGTCTAATTTGCGTTTCTTGTCTTCCTTGTCATCCTTATCATCTGTTTCAAAGAAAGCTAAGGCTATAGGCTTCTTTTCGCCATATACCAGATTCACGGAATTCTCAACTTCTTCCTTCTGCAAAGCATCAATATCAGAGATGTTTCGATTCTTCAATCTTTCATGTGCTTGAGCAAGCAGTTTTTGCATCTCTTCATCCATCTCCAGATGAATGTCCTGCAAAGGGGTTGGGACGAAAGAGCGGTATGCTCTCTCGTCCCTTCCTATTGTTCTGTAATGTCCTTGTCTATCCATTTGTATTCAATTCTTTGAGCGACTGGGCTATATCGCCAGCAATACCCACGCTCTTTTCTGCTATCTCCTCAGGAATATAAAGCTCCTGAGGCATGTTGAGCGTGATATATTTAGCATTCGGCTCACGATAAGCCAGCTGCATGATAGGTAGCTTGATGAGTCGGTTGCGCGAACCGATACCCAACTCTAAGATAACGAGTTTTTTGCCTGAATATTTTGCAAGAAAGCGACGAAAAAGTGCTTCCTTCTTGGGGTCTGGCTCTGCAAAAAGGTCGGTCATGACACCTTCTATCTCGAAGATGCGTTTTTCGTCAAACCCTGATTTCTCCAGATGCAAGTCGCCATTGCTGGTAAGGATGAAGTAATCCTTCTGACCAACCACTTTCATGAGGTCATGCATTACCTGAGAAGGTTCGTAATCGTCCACCCAAAACTTCACCAATCGTCTGTGGAACTCTAAGCGTGCTTCAGCAGTAGGATACTGAAAGTAAAGACCTTCCACAACGTTTCTGAAACCATATTGCTGCTGCATGTCGCCAAACTGCCTTCGAAACATCTCGTTGTTGGCAAAGATATGATAGCCCTCGGCGATAGAGAGTCCGTTGCTGGCTCCTATGAGAATGGCATCTGCCTGGGCAATCCATTCTTGGGCTATAGTGATATTTGCATTCATCATATTTAATATATTCTTCCTGGTTCGAAACTTGTATCTGATACGATATGATCTGCCGGTTTGCCCCGCAGTTTCTTTAATGTCACAGCGATATCTTCCTTAATGGCAATACTCTTTTTGGCAATTTCCCTTGGAACATAAGCATCCTTTGGATTGATTACAGCATAAGTGGCATTGGGCCAGCGATATACCATATTCATAAATGGCTCCTTGATAAACATTGGAGTCATCATACCCACACCAAGCTCAAGGAAAAGCACTTTCTTGTTCATGTTCTTCTTGAGGAAATCCATATAACGTTGCATCTCTTTTTGGTAATAGCTACCCTCCAGAAACTCGCGACTGCGCCACCATGGAATCATCTCCGTACCGCAATATGGACAACGGGGAATCAGGTCGTCGGGCAGTCTGTCACCTTCTATCTTGTCAAGCAACTCATACACCTTCTCCTTGTTGGGATATATCTCGTCTGTACAGGTATGCTTACATTGCCAGTAGCGGAAATCGCCCTGAATGCGCGTAATCTTCTCGGCAGGGAAGGTGCGGAAAAACTGCGCATCCTGATTGGTGGTGGCAATATAATAGTTCTTGCCATCGAGTAGTTCTGCCAGATCCTCGTATGGCTCACCAGTATGACACTCATACAAGTACTTGTACTCGCGGAGCAATGCTGCCCATAGTTCCCCTTTCTTGATTTGCGGATGATAAAACAGCGGGAAAAAGCCATCAGCTTGATATTTCTCGCCCAACTGTCCGGCTATCTGTTTGAATGTGGCATCGTTCATATAATAAAAGCGGAAACCTGCCGCCGCCGACATACCCGAGGCTCCTCCCACCACAATGGCATCAGCTTCCTCAATCTTGCGTCTCAATAGGTCAAATTGATGTTCTTTATCCATAATATTCGTTGATTTTGTTTCTGCCTGCAAAGGTATTGCGTTTTAACCTTTTAGCAGATACCAAAACAGAACCAACTACGACCATATTGATAATCGGGCTATGAAACCCCATTATTCTTTACCTCTTCCATAAACTCCCCGACAGTCGTTCCCGTCTGTTGTTTGAAGAACCGCATCAGGTGATTGGGGGCTGAGAATTGCAGTTTATAGGCTATTTCCTTTACTGACAAATCAGAAAAGAGTAAATCGTTCTTTATCTCCTGCAATAGCCTTTGTTTCAAAAGATGCACGGCAGTCACTCCGAATTCGTTTTCCACGGCTTTATTAAGGGCAATCCTGCTGATGCCCATCATCGAGGCATAATCGTTTACCCGAATGTGTTGACGGATGTTTTTCTCCAGCAGTTCCTTGTACCTGAAAGCGTAATTGTTCAACGGAAGACGCAAGGGCAGGTTGAACATCTTGGCGTAATAGCGGTTCAGCAGCAACAGAAACTCATACAAATAGGCCACAATCATGTGGTAACTGTCAGCTACAGGCGACAACAGTTCCGACTTCATCTTTCGGAGCAGTGTAAGGTAGAACTCCATTTGCTCTGCATCCATACCAAAGCAGGGCGGGTTGTCGCTTTGATAGCAATACAACAACCTGTACATAAAATATTTGTCGGAGATAAAGTTATAGATAAACTCTTCTTGAAATATAAGAAAGGTGTAGTCGAGGTTTTCCATCTGCACATGCCATTCCTGCCGTTTGAACGGAGGGATAATCAGAACACAGTTGTCATGCAGTTCTATTTTGTCTCCGTCAAGAAACATAAATCCTGATGCCTTGCGAAAGAAATAAAACTCGAAGAAATCGGTTTTATACCTCTCGTGCAGGTTAAACCATCCTTCTCTTTCACTGCTCTCGGCGGTATTGAGCATGAAGTCTACGCCGCATGCGCTTTTGGTATATTTCAACAGCGAAATGTGGCTTGCTGTCTTGTCAGGGAATATCCCCATCAGGTTCTTGTATGTCATTGCGGTTTTGTTATTATTGATATTTCACTGGTTGCAAAATTAGCGTATTTATCTGAATGACAGTCGACGTTTTCGTATTATTTATGCCAAATAAATATTCTTGTAATCAAAATGGTAGTATTGTATAGAATATTGGTAGAGGATAAGTGAGCAGAACCGTTTACCTTTGTACTCAGAATATTATTGAGATAAATCGTCATAAATGAATAATATAGACATAGAAAATTTCTTAAACAGGAAAGGAGTTAAGCCCACTTCCAACCGTATCCTTGTCGCTAAAGAGTTGCTGAAGGCATCGCATCCAGTCAGCCTTGCCGATTTGGAAATATTGTTAGGTTTTTCAATGGAGAAAGCGAGCATTTTCAGAGTGCTTGAACTTTTTTCTGAAAAAGAAATAGTGCATGTGATAGAGGATGGTAGCCGCTCTTTCAAATATGAGTTGTGTCATAGCGACACATATCACACCATTTCCGACCAGCATGTTCACTTTTATTGCGAGCGGTGCAAGGAAACATATTGTTTTGAATCGGAGCATGTCCCTCTGGTAAATATACCCGAAGGTTTTTATCCGCACGCCATCAATTATATGATAAAGGGTATTTGCCCGAAATGTTCAAAATAACCTGCATGGGGTGTTGTCAAGGTGATATTTGCGGAAATATATTTTTTTTAAGGATAAAGTCTCTGCTTCATCTTTGTAAATTGGTTGCATTGGAGATTGCGTAATTTTGCACACAGAAAACAAAATCATAAAGGAAAAGAATATGAGAAAAAAATTATCGATCTCCTTATCGACAGCTTTCTTGATGATTTCAGGAAGTGCGTATGCCGATGGCAACATCACAGGTACAGTCTTTAATAAGACGACATCCGAACCTCTTGATTTCGCTACGGTCGTTCTTGTGAACCCGAAAAAGGGTTCGCCGCAGCCTATTGGCACCACAACCGATGAGAACGGAGTGTTTAATATCCCCAATGCACCTTCGGGCAAATATATTGTCCGTGTCAGCATGATTGGTAGTGTCACACAGGAACGTGAAATTACAATAGGGAATTCGGAGATAAATCTTGGAAAAATAGAACTTGCAGAGGATTCCAAGTTGCTTCAGGAAGTGGTCGTCACCGGACAGAAAAGCCAGTTGTCGGTCAATACGGAGCGCAGGATTTTCAATGTAAGCTCAAACATAGCCGCCACCGGTGCATCTGCCGATGAACTTCTTGCCGCTGTCCCGTCGGTTGGTGTAAACAGCGAGGGAGAAATATCATTGCGTGGCAATGCCGATGTCCTTGTGTGGATAAATGGCAAAAAGATGGGGATGAACGATGACAACCGCGCCCAAATACTTCGTCAGCTTCCTGCTGAAGCCATTGAGAGCATTGAGATCATGACGAATCCGTCTTCCAAGCATAGCACGGAGGGAACTGCCGGAATCATCAATATACGGTTGAAGGAAGACCACCGTCACGGTTACTTTGGCAACGCCGAGACTAATGTGGATACACGCGGGACGGCAAACGTGAATCTTAATTTCAATTACAACGAAGGCAAGTTTGAATCATTCGCCGGAATCGGACTTAAAACCCAACATGTACCCGGAGGCTCGGCATCGCGCCGCAGTTATGACAATGGAACATATCTCAACTCTGACGGCGATAACAAGAAGCATGAAAACAGCATGTTCCTTCGTCTGGGTACGAGTTTCAGACCTGATGACAGGAATGATGTTTACCTGAGTGCAATCGGAACGCTTGGACACAAATGGGGACGTACGACAACCACTCACCTTAGCAATGTGCCAGGGCAATGGATCGGCAATGTCAATAATATGCGTGAAAGTGGCGATACCCGTGGCGCAAACGTCATGCTTGGTTACAAGCACACATTCAATCCCGACCATTTTATCGACATGAACGTGAGCTATAATATATGGAGTGGACCCAACGACAACCGGTTTCATGAAAATGAGACTTGGGTCGACGGCACGGAGGAATCCATCTGGCAAAGCCAGCATCAGGATGTAAAAATCAGCAACTGGGAAGCTGCGCTTGATTATTCATTACAGGCATTGCCGTGGCTGCGCTTCGAAACTGGATATAAAGGCAATTACAACCACGAGAACAGTCCGTCCTCGTATGCAGGAGGTTCTGACGAGAACGACCTTTTACCTCTTGACGAGCTCTATAATCGTTTCAAATACGACACGGACATTTCCGCCCTGTATGTAAACTTTTCCGGTAGCTATGAACACCTGACCTTCTCTGCCGGACTTCGTGGAGAAATGTGGCAGATACGGACACGTTCTTTGGGCTACGGCCAGACAGATGCGGACGTGGCTCTCTTCAAGAAAAATGATTTCGTGCTATTCCCATCGGCTTCAATAGGCTGGTCTTTTCTTGGCAACAATGAGCTGAAGTTGAACTATTCCCGCCGCATACGCCGTCCTTTCGGCCCCCAACTCAATACTTTTGAGAATATTTCCGACCCTTCGGAAGTACATCTTGGAAACCCGCTTATCCTGCCCGAGTATAGTAATGCCGTGGAACTGTCGTACATAAAGAATTGGACTGGCCACATGCTTTCCGTGTCAGGCTATCTCCGTACCAACAACGACATGATAAGCCATGTCAGCTTTCTTGCACCTATGGCTTCAGACCCCAATGTAAACACGATGTATTACGGTCACGCCAACGTGGGCAACATGGTAAACTCCGGGGTGGAGATTATATCCCGCAACCTGCTGTTCAGACGGCTGACACTCACCACGACATTGAACCTTTACAATAGTCATCTCAAGGCTTGGAGTGCCGACTATCCGCTGCACGACAGTTTCTACGCCGTACATGGTGACAAACAGAACCGTTTTGTGTGGGATGTGCGCTGTATGGCATCGGTACGTCTGCCGTGGGACATGACTTTCCAAGCCACAGGCCAGTATAACTCGCGCAGTATCACCGCGCAGGGCACGCTGGAACCCGATTGGGATGTAGAAGCCGGGGTACGCAAAAATATCGGTTCTTGGGGCATATCGCTTCTCTGCAAGGATATTTTCAACTCAAAAGAGACGAACAATGTCATTTACGGTAACGGCTACACGCAGTCAATCCGCAAATGGTCGGGAGGTCGCACATTACGTCTGGCCATCACCTATACCTTCGGCAAATCCGACAGTCGTGAGCATAATCGCCACAACCACATCGACACCGGTGGCTACGGAGAAGAGCATCATCATTAAATTAATTCCGCCAACAGGTAGGGACTAAGCTATATTGCTAAAAATCCCAGCAAGAGAATAGCTGAATGCTATCTCCTTCCGAGATTTATTATTTTATGAATATAAGTCATTCTCATTCATACACACCATTCTTATAGTCCTCTTGGAATTCTCTACATGTCTTGCCCGTCTGCTGCTTGAAAAAACGCATCAGGTGGGATGGTTCGGCGAAACTGAAAGCATAGGCTATCTCACTTATAGACTTACTGGTGAATAGAAGTTCGTTTTTGATTTCTGCCAGCAGTCGCTGTTTCAGCAGATAGGTAGCCGACACTCCATACTGCGCCATCACGCTATGGTTCAGGGTGGTGCGGCTTATCTTGAGTAGCGAGGCGTAGTCCTGCACACGCTGCAACTTCCGGATGTGAGTTTCCATCAATTCCACAAACTGAAAGGCATAATAATTCTTAGGAGCAGCCAGAGGCAATTGATGCTCACGAACATAATGGCGATTCATAATTGCCAGCAGATAGTAGAGCACGCTGACGATGATGTTGTAGCTGTCGGTTTGAGGCTGCCGAAGTTCTGTCTGTATTTTCTTGAGCAGCCGCTGATATTCTTCGCATTCAAAACCAGAACACATCAAAAAGGGCGGTGTTTCGGTCTGCTGGCAGTATTGCAGACGATAGACAAAGAACTTGTCGGCAATAAACGTTCGCATAAAATCCTCGCGGAATATCAGAAATTCGTAGTCGAGAGCCGCCTCATCGATGTGCCACTCCTGCTGCTGGTGAGGCTTCACGATGAGCACCATGCCGTCTTTCAGGGTTATCTTCCTGTAGTCTATCAACACATAGCCATTAGCTTTCTTGATGAAAAATATTTCGAAAAAGTCGGTCTTGAACACTTCATGCTCCGTGAGCACCCAAGGGCACTCGCCTCCATAAGCTGTGTTGATGTAGAAATCTACGCCGCAATCCGTCTTGCTGAACGGAACTTCTACCAGACGTTGTCTTTGCTTTGTCATAATCTTAATATGCTTTTTTATGCAAAGGTGCATTTTTTAGATGATTTATCAAAATGGCACAACCGGAGAATGAAATGGTATAAATAAATTTAACATCTAAGGCTACTTTTGCACCATAGTTCGAAATAAAAACATTAAGATTATGAAAATTCAACAGATCAGAAATGCCACCATCATTATCGAGTATGCGGGAAAGCGATTCCTTGTTGACCCAATGCTCGGCGAGAAAGGGTCGTTTGCTCCTTTTCCGTTCTCTCACCATCAGGAGTTGCGCAACCCGCTCCACGACCTACCTATGAAGGCAGAAGAAATTGTCAACAACATAGACTGCGTATTAATTACCCATCTGCACCTTGACCACATAGACAATACCGCCTACGAGCTACTGAACAAGAAGATTCACATCTTTGTGCAAGACGAGCAAGACAGGAAGACTGTAATGAGTCATGGCTTTACCAACGTGGAAATCATTGGCGAAGACTCACGTTTCGGCGACATCCGCCTAACAAAGACAGAAAGCCATCACGGCCACTGGTGGATGCTCCCATTAGCAGGTCACACCTGCGGCTATGTGCTGCGTCATGAGGCAGAACCTGTCTGCTATCTGGCAGGTGACACCATCTGGTACAGCGGCGTACGCAGAAATATAGACCGCTGGCATCCGCAGGTTATTATTGTGAACGCAGGCGGAAACAAATTCTATATAGGCGGACATGTCATCATGCACATTCCTGATGTTATGAAGGCCATGGACTATGCCCCTTGGGCAACCTTCGTGGCAACCCATCTTGAAGGTGTCAACCACAATCAAGTCAGCCGTGCTGCCATTAGAGAAGAAGGCTTGAAGTGCGGCAGGAAAGACCGCATTCATACTCCCGAAGATGGAGAGATTATAGAACTGTAGTTCCACGATGGACAGATAGCTTCAATGAGTCCTTTCGGTGTGCCTGTGCTCCGAAAGTTCGCAAAATCGTCACACGTTTATACTTGCCACTTTGGAATAGAAGCACTTATGTCTCATTACCTGGATAAAGACTTCAAGGCAGAGTATCTTGAAATTCATGCATCAGTAAGGAGCGAAGAGTATTACGTAAAAATGATGATAGCCTGGTTCTTCGCCACAGCCCTTGCAAAGCAATGGGACCTGGCGATTCCCTACATCGGATGCACAACAAGACTATCCAGAAGTCCATTGAGAGCTACAGAATCACGCCCGAGCAGAAGGAATATCTGTTGACATTGAAAGTGTAAAAAATGAAAAATAAAAAACAGAATTTAGTTAAAACACATTAAAGCAAAATCCGTAAGCATCTGACATAGCCAATACTAACCTTTAGGTAACTGAGGCAACAATAAGTGCCTTCTTGTATAATCCGCTGAATGTCATTAACTTTGCAGAGCAAATTTGCAAAAACAAAACAATAAAGACAACAGTAAATTATGAAGAATTATGCAATCAAGAACCTAAATGGTTGGCAGAACGTAGAAGGCAAGATATTCCTTGGTAAGGAACTCGGAATGACCGGTGCAGAAGCATCGTTACAGCGTATTGCTGCTGGCGAAGACGCCCCCTTCCTTCATTCGCACAAGACCCACGAAGAGCTTTATGTGATCATCTCGGGCAAAGGCGAGTATGAAGTGGACGGCGAGAAGACAGCCGTAAGCGAAGGCACCATCATCCGTGTATCTCCAGCAGGCGTACGTGCATTGCGCAACACCTCAAACAAAGACATGGTGATGATGTGCATTCAGTACGAGTCGAAGCCTATCACAGACTTTATGGAAGATGCCAACATCATCCCCTTAGACAAATAATGAACGAAAAAAAGAACAGACCAAAAGAGACATAAGAGACGCATTGTTCATCGACTGCCCTATCCGCAATGTCCTTGCGCGTGTAGGCGACAAATGGTCGCTCCTTGTGCTGTACAACCTACAGCACAAGGAGCCTATGCGTTTTAAGGAACTGCAACGTCAGATGCCCGACATCTCGCAGAAGTCGCTCACGCAGACGCTCCGCACCCTCAAGGAAGACGGTTTCATAAGTCGTGAAGTCTTCCCTGAAATCCCCCCACGTGTTGAATACAGCCTAACACCACGCGCCCTCTCCTTCCTGCCACTCGTGGAAAACATAATAAACTGGGCAAAGGAGAACATGGAAGAGATAATGGCAGACAGAGCGAAGAACAAACAATGCTACCCTAACGAATCGCCAAAGCTCAAGGTATCGCCTTGATTTCCGAGAATCAAGGCGTATTCTTTGCTTTGGCAAAGATTACACAAAAATAAAGAAGATAAAGTTAATCCCAAATTCTAATGACCGATATTCCTTTTGTAATTCTCTACATGTAAGCGAAAGTTAAATACGTTAAATTATTACCTTTTCGTATCTAAACAGAATCCACACAATCACTTTTCTACCGTTTAGAGTGTATAGTACTGATAATCAACTAATAACACATTCGCCATATGTAATAATAGTGAGTGGCTGATATGATTGCTATGTAAAGGCAGTCATATCAGCTTTTTTGTTTTTTCCTATCCCAAAATAGTAGACTTTTTGAGTATTGGTGTAACTTTGTCAGCAGATATTAAAAACATTCTAAATACGAATCTTATGAAACAAGAAGTCTTATTCCTGCTTTTAAATGAATATGCCGACTGGGAAGGCGCTTTCCTTGCCATTTCCTTAAATACCGGGGTAATACCAGGTAGTGAAGTGAAATATATACCGAAGGTAGTTGCCCCTACATTGGACGTTGTGCGTTCTGTCGGCGGTTTTCGTACTTTGCCTGATTATAGTTTTCAAACGATGCCTGCTGACTATGCGGCATTGGTATTGGTTGGTGGTATGCACTGGCAATCGCCTGAAGCAGAACAGGTGGTGCCAATTGTGCAGGATGCATTACAGCGTGGCAAGATAGTTGGAGCTATTTGCAATGCTTCTGCCTTTATGGGAGCGCATGGTTTCCTGAATGATGTAAAGCATACCAGTAATACGCTTCCATATCTGAAGCAGTTTGCAGGTAGTGCATATACCAATGAAGCCGGGTACCAGGAAAAACAGGCAGTCAGCGATAAGAATATCGTAACTGCTAACGGAACCGGGCATTTGGAGTTTACCCGTGAATTATTACTTCTTTTGCATGCAGATACTCCGGAAAAAATTGATGCTGCTTATGATTATTATAAAAATGGCTTTGTGAGGTAACTTTAGTCTTGTCATTATTCATATTCCTCAATCACATTGCGGAATATATCTACTCCGACGATTTCTCTTGTTGAGACATCTGTGACCCATAGTCGGTTGTTATAAACCAATAACTTTTGTCCGCCTTTGAATGTATAGCCGGGCACTGATTTGAAGGTCAGGAAGAATTTCTTTTTCTCTCTGTCATAGCATCGGATACTACCGTCGGCTGCTGAGATGTACATCAGATTTTTGTATAAGGCTATGAGGTTGTGTCAAAACTGAACTGCACCCCAAAAGTTGGACAGGTTAAACATTATC
>OGFQ01000927.1_pt1 | contig 15675 bp, 6 predicted proteins | sample 1570961 | NCBI WGS metagenome assembly OGFQ01 (sample SAMEA2582022, study PRJEB24529) | metagenome | biome: Human gut stool | place: China | collected 2011
GCCACCCCTGTTATGGCTGCGGGAATTATGGAAGTCCCTGCGTAGGCGTCTGCCACCGGGAAATGGAACGATGGCTCAAAGAAAGGAAACGAAAAAAATGAGTGTTCTGATTATATTTATCAAGCTGATTGTTGTTTTTGACCTGCTGGTGATCGCCGTGTATTTTGGCGGAGACATTCTTTCTACCATGTTAAACAAACTTCAGAGAAAGCCAAAGAAAGATGACCCATTTGATTTCTCCTTAGATACCATGACAGTTTCATTGTCCATAGATTCTATCCGTCAGCTTTATTCCGGTGACGCGGCAGATTTTGTGGAAGATAAGATTCTGCCAAATGCGGAGAAAACGATGGCTGTTTTGACGGACCAGGAACAGGCAGCAGCCCGTCTGCTCTTATCTGCCCTGATCGGTTTTCTTGCAGCAGAAGCTCCTATGGATGAACAGAGCTTTCCTATGGTAATGGAACTTCTGAACTGTATGGAGGGTGAAAAAGAGGATGGTTGTCAGGATGCAGTAGAAAGTTTGCTTGAAGATACTGTCCGCAATACCCACCGCCATGAAGAATATTACAGCAATTATCAACGCTATCAGCTGATGCAGGTGGATAAAACCCGTGTCATTTTGGCTTGCCGCATCATCATCAATGACCTGCTGGGGAAACTGTACCGCTATGACTACCGGTTTGGTTATAACCTGCTTCTGGATGAGGAAAACAGCATTGAGAAAAAACTGCACACGCCTGTGCGGGAAGAATGGGAGGTTGAAGAATATGAAGCTGGTGATTGCTGAAAAACCATCAGTTGCCCAGAGTTTGGCGGCGGTGATCGGTGCAACTGCCCGTAAGGACGGGTATCTGGAAGGCGGTGGCTGGCGTGTCAGCTGGTGCGTGGGCCATCTGGCCGGTCTTGCGGATGCAGACAGCTATGACCCCAAGTACGCCAAGTGGCGATATGATGACCTGCCTATCCTGCCGGAGCATTGGCAGATGGTGGTGGGAAAGGATAAGAAAAAGCAGTTTGATATTCTCAAAAAGCTGATGAACGCCCCGGATGTGACGGAGGTAGTAAATGCCTGTGATGCCGGACGCGAGGGCGAGCTGATCTTCCGCAGCGTCTATGAGCTGGCAGGCTGCCAAAAGCCGATGAAAAGGCTCTGGATTTCTTCGATGGAGGACTCCGCCATAAGGGAGGGCTTTGCAAACCTGCGCCCCGGTGCGGACTATGACGGGCTTCGGGATGCTGCTCTTTGCCGCGCTAAGGCCGACTGGCTGGTGGGAATCAATGCCACAAGGCTGTTTTCCGTGCTGTACCACCGCACCCTCAATATCGGGCGCGTGATGTCCCCAACGCTGGCGCTCATTGTCCAGCGAGAAGCTGAGATCGACACCTTTAAGCCGGTTCCCTTTTATACCGTGGCGCTGGAGCTGCCCGGTCTTACCGTATCCGGGGAGCGCATGGCGGATAAGGCTGCTGCCGAGCAGCTGAAAGAAGCCTGTCAGGGTGCAGCTGCCACAATCAAAAAGGTGGAGTGCAAGGAAAAGTCCGAAAAGCCGCCTGCCCTCTATGACCTGACTACTCTGCAAAGAGATGCCAACCGCCTGCTTGGATTTACAGCCCAGCAGACCCTGGACTATCTGCAAAGCCTGTATGAAAAGAAGCTCTGCACCTATCCCCGTACTGACAGCCGCTATCTGACCGGTGATATGGCAGACAGCCTGCCGGTGCTGGTGAATCTGGTTGCCAATGCTATGCCGTTTCGCAAAGGGATCGCCATTACCTGTGATCCGCAGACAGTCATCAACGATAAGAAAGTAACCGACCACCACGCAGTAATCCCTACCAGAAATCTCAAGGATGCAGACCTTTCTGCCCTTCCTGCGGGAGAAAAAGCGGTGCTGGAGCTGGTGGCCCTGCGTCTGCTGTGTGCCGTAGCCCAGCCCCATATCTATTCGGAAACCGTTGTGATTGCAGCGTGTGCCGGTGGGGAGTTTACCGCCAAAGGAAAAACGGTGAAGCACCCCGGATGGAAAGCACTGGAGGACGCTTACCGTGCCAAAATGAAGGATGCAGAGCCGAAAAAAGAGGGCGCAGAGAAAGCCCTGCCGGAGCTGACCGAAGGACAGACCCTTTCGGTTTCTGCGGCAATCGTCAAAGAAGGCAAAAGCAGTCCGCCTCAGCACTTTACGGAGGACACCCTATTGTCCGCGATGGAGACTGCCGGAAAAGAGGATATGCCGGAGGATGCCGAGCGAAAAGGTCTGGGGACACCGGCCACCCGTGCCGGTATTTTGGAAAAGCTGGTATCTGCCGGTTTTCTGGAACGAAAAAAGAGCAGGAAAACGGTGCAGCTTCTCCCTTCCCACGATGCAGTTTCCCTGATCACCGTTCTGCCGGAACAACTGCAATCGCCGCTTCTGACTGCCGAGTGGGAGTACCGACTGGGCGAGATCGAGCGCGGGCAGCTTGCCCCGGAGGAGTTTTTGGACGGGATCAGCATCATGCTGAAAGACCTGGTGGGAACTTATCAGGTCATCAAGGGAACTGAGTACCTGTTCACTCCGCCCCGTGAGGTGGTGGGCAAATGCCCTCGCTGCGGCGGTGAAGTTGCAGAACTGCAAAAAGGCTTCTTCTGTCAGAATGATTCTTGCAAATTTGCAATCTGGAAAAACAACAAATGGTGGGCTGCCAAGAAAAAACAGCCGACCAAGGCTGTGGTGTCTGCACTGCTGAAAGATGGCCGTGTCCGTGTAACGGGCCTATATTCGGAGAAAACCGGAAAGACCTACGATGCCGCTGTGGTTTTGGAGGATGATGGACAGTACGCCAACTTCAAGCTGGAATTTGACCAGCGGAAAGGAGGCAGCCGATGAAGCTCTCTTTAGTGGAACGGGAAACCATTCTCCTCTATAACCAGGCAGAACCAATGGCTGAGGTCTACACCCACGATCCCCGTCTGATGGAGAAGCTGGATCTGCTGGCAAAAAAGCACCCCGACCAGATCACCCGAAAGGACGCCCATAACTTTACCGTCCCCAAGCGGTGTGTATCAGTCAGGGAGCCATACAGCGCAGAACGCCGCAAAGCTGCCAGTGAGCGTGCGAAAGCTGCCGGATACCAGCCCCCTGTGAGAAAGTCCAGCAGTTAAAGGCACATGGCAGAGAATGTATTTGAAGCAGTCAAGCAGTCGGTCAGCACCAGAGAAGCGGCAGCGTTTTATGGGATAAAGGTCAGGCGAAATGGCATGGCCTGCTGTCCCTTTCACGATGATAAGAACCCAAGCATGAAGGTAGACCAGCGGTTCCACTGCTTTGGCTGCGGTGAAGATGGGGATGTGATCGACTTTACCGCAAAGCTCTTTGACCTCTCCCCAAAAGAAGCGGCGGAGAAACTGGCACAGGACTTTGGCCTGATCTATGACAGTCAGGCCCCTCCCCGCAGGAGGTATGTCCGGCAGAAAACCGAGGCACAGCAGTTTCGGGAGGATTGGCAGCGGTGTTATCGCGTACTGTCCGATTACTACTATCTGCTGAAAAAGTGGGAGAGCGACCATTCTCCCCGGACACCGGAGGAAGAACCGCACCCCCGTTTTGTGGAAGCAATCCAGAAGAAAACCTATGTAGAGTACCTGCTGGACCTTTTTCTTTATGAAAGTGAAGAAGAACAAAAGGCATGGATTGCAGAACACACAGCAGAAATCACACACTTGGAAAGGAGATTGAAAATCATGGCTGAGAACAAACCCACCAACCGAGAGCGGCTAAGGGAAATCACAGATGGCATCGAGCAGGGCATCAAAGAACTGTTTGAGAGTGAAAAGTATATGCGCTATCTGTCCGTCATGTCCCGCTTCCACCGCTATTCGGTAAACAACACCATGCTCATCTATATGCAGAAGCCGGACGCCACTTTGGTAGCCGGATACAATAAGTGGAAAGACCAGTTTGAGCGTCATGTAAAAAAGGGCGAGCATGGCATTACCATCATCGCTCCCACACCGTATAAGAAGAAAATCGAGGAGCAGAAACTGGACCCGGATACCAAGGCTCCGATTTTGGATAAAGACGGAAAGATCATCACAGAGGAAAAAGAAATCGAAATCCCCATGTTCCGCCCGGTCAAGGTCTTTGATGTGAGCCAGACCGATGGGAAACCTTTGCCGGAGCTTGCTTCCTCCCTTTCCGGCAATGTGCCAAATTATGAGGCATTCATGGAGGCCCTGCGCCGCAGCGTGCCGGTGCCGATCACTTTTGAAGCAATGGCCGCCGATACGGACGGCTATTTTTCTGCCGATCATCAGAAAATCGCCATTCGTCAGGGCATGAGTGAGGTGCAGACGGTTTCAGCCACAGTACACGAGATTGCCCACAGCAAGCTCCACAATCAGAAAAAGATTCAGATTGCCAATGACGAGCAATATCAGGAGATCGAGCTGTTTGAGAACCCCGGTCTGTTCTCTAATGGGCGGATTGTCCGTGATAATCTGCCGGAGGGCGTTTATTGCTATGACCTGCGCGGTTCTGACTACGACCCCGGAGAGCCGGTCTGTGTAGAAGAACGAGTGGTTGTAAACCATGCAGGTTCCGTTCTGCTGACAGAGCCGCTGGAGCTGGCGGAAGATGGACGCCTGATGCTGACCGAGGAAGAAGGGCTGAATTTTGTTGGCGGCTTTTCTACCCTCACCCAGTTTTTGCAAGAACAGAGGAAAGACCGCCACACGGAGGAAGTGGAGGCTGAAAGCATCTCCTATGCGGTCTGCAAATATTTTGGCATTGAGACCGGAGAAAACAGCTTCGGCTATATTGCAAGCTGGAGTCAGGGCAAGGAACTGAAAGAGCTGAGAGCCAGTTTGGAGACCATCAATAAGACCTCCGGCACTTTGATCTCTGACATTGAGCGCCACTATAAGGAAATCTGCAAAGAGCGTGGAATTGACCCCAATGCAAAGGCAGAGCCGGAAACCGCCCCGATAGAGCAGCCAACCGGCAATCTGACTTACTATGTGGCAGAGTGCATGGAGTTTCCAAACCTCGGAGAATACCACGATAACCTGTCTTTGGAGGAAGCTGTCCGCATTTATCAGGAGATTCCGGCAGAGCGAATGAACGGGATCAAGGGCATTGGTTTTGAGCTGAAAGACGGAAGCGACTATGAAGGACCGTTTCCGATTTTGACCGGGCAGACCATTGACCTGGACACTATTCAGGCAATCGACTATTACCGTGACAATCCGCTGGTGCAGAAAGCGGTAAAGGAACTGGCTGCGGCAATGCCGGAAATGGAAGTGCTGGGGGCGGATGCCAACCAGCAGGAGGCTTTGTTTCTGATCGACGATGCCACCTATCTTCATATCCAGTCCTGTGACAGCGGCTGGGACTATACCCTTTACGATGCCGCGTCCATGAAAGAGTTGGATGGTGGTCAGCTGGATATGCCGGAGATTTCCCGCATGAAGGCAGTTCTCCAGATTTGTGATGACAACGATTTGGGCAGAGACTCGGTAAAATACGCACCGTTGTCCATGATTGAGACCTTGCAGGAAGCTGCCTATCAGCAGATGCAGGCAGAGGTCGGTCAGATGGCCGCTTCTTCCCAGCTGCCGGAGGCACAGGAGCAGGCACTGGATGAATACCCCATGCCGGATGAGCAGGTCTCCACACCGGATATGCAGGAATACGGCTACTCCTATGATGGGATGCTCCCTGTTACCAGAGAACGGGCGCTGGAACTGGATGCCGCCGGTTTGACCGTCTATGTGCTGCATGAGGACAATACGGAGAGCATGGTGTTTGACCCGCAGGAAATCATGGATCATGGCGGTCTTTTCGGTGTGGACCGTGAGGAATGGGAGAAAAGCCCTCAGTTCCACGAAAAGGTCATGGAGCGTCAGGAACATCAGCAGGAACGAGAACAGGCATTTCTCTCCCAGAACAGAGATTGCTTTGCCATCTATCAGGTAAGCCGTGACGATCCGCAGAATGTGCGCTTTATGAATCTGGACTGGTTAAAGTCCCATGGCATTTCCATAGACCGCAGCAATTATGACCTAATCTACACCGCTCCGCTGAGTGAGTCTGGCACTGTGCCGGAGCAGCTGGAAAAACTCTATCAGCAATTCAATCTGGAAAAACCTGTGGACTATCACAGCCCCTCCATGAGCGTCAGCGACATCGTTGCGATCAAGCAGGACGGTAAGGTATCCTGTCATTACTGTGACAGCGTTGGTTTTACCCAGATACCCGGATTCTTGCCGCAAAATCCGCTGAAAAATGCGGAGATGGCCGTGGAGGACGATTACGGCATGATCGACGGCATCATCAACAATGGCACAAAAGAGCCTACGGTGGCAGAGCTGGAACAGCAGGCCCGAAGCGGTCAGCCCATTTCCCTGATGGACTTGGCTGACGCCGTTCATAGGGAGGAACGGGAAAAGAAAAAATCCGTTGTGGATCAGCTGAAAAGCCAGCCCAAAGCAGAACACAAAAAGACAGCACCCAAAAAGAGTGCGGAAAGGGAGATTTGATATGGGAAACTTTACTTTTGAGGAAATGAACCTGATGTGCATTTACAATACCGGCAGCCGCACCGGATTGATCGACAGCCTGCGTGAGATGCGCGGCGAGCTTTCGCCGGAGGAAACGGAACTGAGGGAACTGACCGACAGCACCCTTACGAAGCTCTGTGCGATGACCGATGAGGACTTTGCCCAGCTGGAGCTGTACCCGGATTTTGACCAGTAAACACCATAACCGCAGGGATGGGGTGGCAATTTGCCACCCCACCTTTTACCCCAAAACCGAAAGGAGGACAGAACACTATGCCAACCAAAGCTGAACTATATGCACAGATGGCGGACAAGGTGGCAACGCAGCTCACGGGGAGCTGGCAGGAATGGGCAGGGTTTCTCACCACTGCTTCCCGACTTTACAAATACCCGTTCCATGAACAGCTGATGATCTACGCCCAGCGACCGGACGCCACCGCCTGTGCAGAGTACGATTTGTGGAATGAAAAGATGGGCCGGTATGTAAGGCGCGGTTCCAAGGGGATCGCTCTGGTGGACGATTCCGGGGACAGGCCCCGCCTGCGCTATGTCTTTGACATTTCCGACACCGGAACCCGTGAACATTCCCGCACTCCCTGGCTGTGGCAGCTGGAGGAGCGCCATCTGGATTCGGTGCAGGCCATGCTGGAGCGCACCTATGATGTTTCCGGTGATGACCTTGCCGGACAGCTCACCGAGGTAGCCGGAAAACTGGCCGAGGAATACTGGACGGAGCATCAGCAGGACTTCTTCTATATCGTTGACGGTTCCTTTTTGGAGGAATATGATGAGTATAACATCGGAGTGCAGTTCAAGGCAGCCGCCACCGTCAGCATCACTTACGCTTTGATGTCCCGCTGTGGACTGGAGCCGGAACGCTACTTCGACCACGAAGATTTCATGGCGATCTTTGATTTCAACACCCCGTCCACCATCGGGGCGCTGGGAACAGCGGTCAGCCAGATCAACCAGCAGGTGCTGCGGCAGATCGGCGTTACCGTCCGAAATGCAGAGCGCGAAGCCAACCAAGAAAGGAGCAAACAAGATGAACAATCCCATGACCTATATCCAGAACGGAGACTATCTGATTCCCGACCTGAAGCTGAGCCAGCAGCCGGAGAAATCCCTGGGCAAGTACGGCAGGATGAGGAAAACCTACCTGAAGGAACACCGTCCCATCCTCTACAACCAGATGTTGCTGAGCGAGAAGCTGTACCCGCACCTTCTGGAGATCGACGAGACCGCCCAGAACAGACTGGAGCAGATGATGCCCCAGCTGGCGAAGGAAGCGGGAGCCACCGAGGAACTGAAAGCCAGCGATCCCATGAAGTGGGTGGGGCTGATGAACACCTGCAAAGCCCAGGCCGAGGAAATCCTGATGGCGGAGCTTATCAACAGCTGACCCTAAACCTGTTCCTCTCCGAAGCGGAACAGATCCAATCCATAGATGAAGCAGAGAATGTAGCGCATACATCCTCTGCTTTTTCTTTTGCCCAAAATGACATCGACCATGTGCTGCGTTTGGGCGGCAATACAGACCGCCAGAGGGAGCGTGTGGTTGCAGCCTTTGAAAAGCAGAAAACCACCGCTGAGATTGCCGAGATACTGAAAACGCTGTACCACGGCGGCAACGGCCTTGGCAGTGTGAGCGCATGGTATGCCGAGGATGGTATCCATCTTTCCCACGGGAAGTCTGTCCGTTATGACAGGTCTGCCCAGGTCATTTCCTGGGAGAGCGCCGCAGAGCGTATCGGGGAGCTTTTGGAGAGCGGCCAGTTTGCCTCCAATGTGGAACTTGCAGAAGCGGCAGGCTATGAACGCTCCCTCCTTGCCACAAAGTTCTGGAACCTATATCACGATCTCAGTGAGGACGCCAGAGAAGCCGGATATTTGTCCTGCCTGTCAGAGATCAAAGGCAATGGGTTCCCAGAGGAGACCCACCGCCTGACGGAGCAGCTGAGTGAACCGGCTTTTCGCCAGACTCTCAAGGAAGAATACGCTGCTTTCTGGACCGCCTATCAGCAGGACCGTGACCTGTTGCGTTTTCACTATCATAGGCCAAGGGAGATCTGGGAGAACCTGAAAGACCTTGATCTGCCACGCAGCACCTTTTCTTCGGACCTTTCCCAAGTGCCAACTGTCCAGCACTTCATTACCGAGGATGAGATCGACGCCGCCATGACCGGCGGCAGCAGTTTTGCCGGAGGAAAAGGCCGTATCTATGCGTTCTTCATGGCAAACCATACGGATAAGGAGAAAGTGAGATTCCTCAAAGACGAATATGGCATTGGCGGACGCTCTCATGCCCTGTCCGGCGCAACACACAGCGGCGAAGATCACGATGGGAAAGGACTGCACTATAAAAAGCAGGACTGCCCGGATGTTCACTTGAACTGGGAAAAGGTTGCCAAGCGCATTACCTCTCTTGTTCAGAAAGGCCGCTATCTTACCGAACAGGAACAGGCGCAGTATGACAAAATCCAGGCTGAAAAGGAACTGGCAGAAGAAGATGCTATCCAAGCCCAGCAGCCGGAGGTGGAGGAAGAAACGCCAAAGCCTACCCTTCGGGAGCAGTTTGAGCAGTATAAGCCTGTGGTAACTGCCGCTATTTCCGAGGATGCCGCATACCGTAATGCCTGCGGTCATTCTGACCGTGAAAATGCTGTCATCGAGGGCAATGCTGCTGTGCGCCGTGCGGTCCTTGGTTCTAAGGATATGGAGCTGATCCGCCTTTATTCTGATATACCGGAGTTCCGCCAGCGTCTGCACCGGGAAGTGATCGACGAAACCTATCCAAAGCTCCATGAGCTTCTGCGCCCTCTTTCTCAGGAAGATATTGATACTGCCCTTTGTGCATGGAACGGCAATATCGAGAGTAAACACGCTGTCGTCCGCTATATGAAAGACCATGCAAGAGAGAAAGATACCGCTGCATGGCTGGCTCAGGAATACGGCGGCAGTAACAGCAACAGCCTGTTCGTTGTCCGTGCCGGCAGCCCGGAGGAAACGCAGCTGCCCTGGCCGAAGGTACAGCGCCGGATTGCCCAGCTCATTCAGGAGGACCGGTTCTATACCGAAGAAGAACAGGACCGTTTTGACAACATCGACCCTATCGCCATCCGGGAAGCCCTGGAGGAAAGAGGGATTGTCAACGGTCAGGTGGCAGACCCGGAAAAACTGGACAATGACCCGTTTATCCAACAGGTGATGTCAGATGCAGAGCAGATCGCAGCTGCCGAGACAGAGCAGACTTCCGAAGTTTCCATTTCCGATGAGGAATATGATGCAGTTCGCCGCCCAACTCCGCAAAGAACCTCCTATGACCCTGCCGCCCCGGTTTATGCCGTGGGCGATACCGTGTATATCGAGGATGACGCCTATCAGATCACCGAGCTGCGGGATGACACCGTACAGCTTCTGCCCACCGGTATGGTATATCCCATCTACCGGGCAGAGCGCAAAGAACAGTTCGAGCAGCTGCTTCGGGCAGATCGCCGCAATGCTTACTATACCGAGTTTCTTCCCATTGACCCGGACAAGGCAAATCAAGACTTGCGGGATGTATTGTCCCATGGACTGATGGATGAAGCAGATAAACAGCAGCTTTCCACGCTGCTGCAATCCGGCAGGAGCAACAGCGAGATCGCCTACTGGCTGAGCAGAGCCTATTCCGGTGAGATCGAGACGCTGAATCTGGAGACCGGCGATATTGCCGATTACCGTACCACGGCACAGGGCATGGAGCTGGAAGTCCTGGACGCAGAGGAAAAGCGTCTGGCTGTGCTGTATTTCCGCTGGGATGAGGTTGCGCCTTTGCTGCGCGGGATGTATGCCCGTCAGCTGGATGGCTTTGGACAAGAACAGCCCCAACCGTCTGCCGAATCCCCGGCCTTCCATTCCGAGACCGTGGCCGTCTATCCGGGCGATAAGAACAATCTGCCTTATGATGTGGTGGTGGAACGGCTGCATATCGAGGAGCCGGAGCCACCAGCCCCTGTGACAGAGCCGGAGAAAACCTTTGAGGAAGTGCTGGACGAACACCCGGTTTCCATTCAGGTCAATGGCCAGTGGCAGACCTTCCCCAATGCCAAAGCTGCCGAGGAAGCCTCCTATGAGGAATACAAGGCCAACCTGCGCCGCAATGCACAAAACTTCCGTATTACCGATGAGCATTTGGGCGAAGGCGGTCCGAAAGCCAAGTTCCAGGCAAATATCAATGCCATTCGTTTGCTGAAAGAGTTGGAAGCTGCCGGACAGCAGGCAAGCCCCGAACAGCAGGAGGTTCTATCCCGCTATGTGGGCTGGGGTGGCCTTGCCGATGCCTTTGACCCGGAGAAACCGGCATGGGCTTCCGAGTATGCCCAGCTGAAAGAGCTGCTGACCCCGGAGGAATATGCCGCCGCCAGAAGCTCCACCCTCAACGCCCATTACACCAGCCCTACGGTCATTCAGGCCATCTATGAAGCGGTGGGCCGTATGGGATTTGAGACCGGAAATATTCTGGAGCCATCTATGGGTGTGGGCAATTTCTTCGGTATGCTGCCGGAGGAAATGCGAAACAGCCGTCTGTACGGCGTGGAGCTGGACCCTGTTTCCGGGCGCATCGCAAAGCAGCTCTATCCCAAGGCGGACATCACAGTAGGCGGCTTTGAGACCACCGACAGGCGTGACTTCTTTGACCTTGCCATCGGCAATGTACCTTTTGGCCAGTATCAGGTCAATGACAAAGCCTACAACAAGCTGAATTTCAGTATTCACAACTACTTTTTCGCCAAAGCACTGGACCAGGTGCGTCCCGGTGGTGTGGTGGCTTTTGTGACCTCCCGCTATACCATGGACGCCAAGGATTCCACCGTGCGCCGCTATCTTGCCCAGCGTGCAGAGCTGCTGGGGGCTATCCGTCTGCCTAATGACGCGTTCAAAAAGAATGCCGGTGCCGAGGTTGTATCGGACATCATCTTTCTCCAAAAGCGGGACCGTCCGCTGGACATCGTGCCGGAATGGACTCAGACCGGACAAACGGAGGATGGGTTTGCCATCAACCGGTATTTTATCGACCACCCGGAAATGGTGCTGGGCAGACAGGAGCCGGTAAGCACTGCTCATGGTATGGACTACACCGTGAACCCCATCGAGGGACTGAAGCTTTCCGACCAGCTGCATGATGCTGTGAAGTACATTCATGGCACTTATCAGGAGGCAGAGCTGCCGGAGCTGGGCGAAGGCGAAGCTATTGACACCTCCATTCCTGCCGACCCTAATGTGAAGAACTATTCCTATGCCATTGTAGACGGGCAGGTGTACTACCGGGAAAACAGCCGCATGGTGCGCCCTGACCTCAACGCTACCGCCGAAGCCCGTGTGAAAGGTCTTGTGGGACTGCGTGATTGTGTGCAGGAACTGATCGACCTTCAGATGGATGCAGCGGTTCCGGACAGCACCATTACCCAAAAGCAGGCGGAACTGAACCAGCTCTATGACAGCTTTTCTGCCAAATACGGTCTCATCAATGACCGTGCAAACCGTCTGGCCTATGCAGATGATTCTTCCTATTACCTGCTCTGTGCGCTGGAAGTCATCGACGAGGACGGAAAGCTGGAACGCAAGGCGGATATGTTCACCAAACGGACCATCAAGCCCCATCAGGCGGTGGCTGTGGTGGATACGGCAAGCGAAGCACTGGCGGTGTCTATCTCGGAAAAAGCCTGCGTGGATATGGGCTATATGAGCCAGCTTACCGGAAAAACAAAAGAAGAACTGGCCGGAGAGCTGCAAGGCGTAATCTTCCGTGTACCGGGACAGTTGGAGAAAGACGGCACACCCCATTATGTGACTGCTGATGAATACCTTTCCGGCAATGTACGCCGCAAACTGCGTCAGGCGCAGCGGGCGGCACAGCAGGACCCGGTTTATGCAGTCAATGTGGAAGCTCTTACCGCCGCCCAGCCCAAAGACCTGGATGCGTCGGAGATCGAGGTGCGTCTGGGCGCTACCTGGATCGACAAAGAGTACATCCAGCAGTTTATGTACGAGACCTTCAACACCCCGTTTTATCTCCAGCGCAGTATCGAGGTCAACTATTCGTCCTTTACCGCTGAATGGCAGATCAAGGGGAAATCTTCCGTATCTTACAACGATGTGGCAGCCTACACCACCTACGGAACCAGCCGTGCCAACGCCTACAAGATTTTGGAGGACAGCCTGAATCTGCGAGATGTCCGTATCTATGACACCATAGAGGACGCAGACGGAAAAGAGCGCCGCGTGCTGAACGCCAAGGAGACCACCCTGGCTGCTCAAAAACAGCAGGCGATCCGGGAAGCCTTTAGGGACTGGATCTGGAGAGACCCGGAGCGCCGCCAGACTTTGGTGCGCCAGTATAACGAAGAAATGAACTCTACCCGTCCCCGTGAGTATGATGGCAGCCATATCACTTTTGGCGGCATGAACCCGGCCATTGCTCTGCGGGAACACCAGAAAAGCGCTATCGCCCATGTGCTGTATGGCGGTAATACCCTGCTGGCACATGAGGTGGGCGCTGGCAAAACTTTTGAGATGGTGGCCGCTGCTATGGAAGCCAAACGCCTGGGCTTGTGCCAGAAATCTCTCTTTGTGGTTCCCAACCACCTGACCGAGCAGTGGGCGTCGGAGTTTCTGCGCCTCTATCCTTCCGCCAACATCTTAGTCACCACAAAAAAGGACTTTGAGACCCATAACCGCAAAAAGTTCTGCGCCCGTATTGCGACCGGTGACTACGACGCCATCATCATGGGACACAGCCAGTTTGAGCGTATCCCCATCAGCCGGGAGCGTCAGGAACGGCTTCTCTATGAGCAGATCGACGAGATCACCGAGGGGATCGCAGAGGTGCAGGCCAGCGGCGGCGAGCGTTTTACCGTCAAGCAGCTGGAGCGTACCAGAAAGTCTCTGGAAGCCAGACTGGAAAAGCTGCAAGCCGAGGGGCGAAAAGACGATGTGGTAACCTTCGAGCAGCTGGGTGTGGACCGTTTGTTTGTGGACGAGGCCCACAACTATAAAAACCTGTTTCTATACACAAAAATGCGGAATGTGGCTGGTCTTTCCACATCGGACGCGCAGAAATCCTCCGATATGTTTGCCAAGTGCCGCTATATGGATGAGATCACCGGAAACCGTGGCGTGATTTTCGCCACCGGCACCCCGGTCAGCAACTCCATGACCGAGCTTTACACCATGCAGCGTTACCTTCAGTATGAACGCCTGCAAGAACTGAACATGACCCACTTCGACTGCTGGGCTTCCCGATTTGGGGAGACCGTCACAGCATTGGAGCTGGCACCGGAAGGCACCGGCTACCGGGCAAGAACGAGATTCAGCAAGTTCTTTAATCTGCCGGAGCTGATGAACCTGTTCAAAGAAGTTGCGGACATTAAGACTGCCGACCAGTTGAATCTGCCTACCCCGGAAGTGGAATACCACAACATCGTGGCGCAGCCTACCGAACATCAGCAGGAAATGGTCAAGGCCCTTTCGGAGCGCGCATCGCTGGTACACAGCGGAACCGTTGACCCGTCCCAGGACAATATGCTCAAGATTACCTCGGATGGCCGTAAGCTGGGGCTGGACCAGAGGATCGTCAACCAGATGCTGCCGGACGAACCCGGAACAAAGGTCAATCAGTGCGTAGAGAACATCATGCAGATCTGGCGGGATGGCGAAGCTGACAAGCTGACCCAGCTGGTGTTCTGCGACATTTCTACACCGCAGGCAAAAGCTCCTGCAAGCAAGGCGGCGAAAACGCTGGATAATCCACTGCTTCACGCACTGGAAGGCGCTGTGCCTCTGCCGGAGCAGGAACCGGCCTTTACGGTATATGACGATATTCGTCAGAAACTCATTGCCCAGGGGATGCCTGCCGACCAGATCGCTTTTATCCATGAAGCAAACACCGAAGTGCGGAAAAAGGAGCTGTTCTCTAAAGTCCGTACCGGTCAGGTGCGTGTGCTTATGGGCAGCACCGCCAAGATGGGCGCAGGCACCAATGTGCAGGACCGTCTGGTGGCACTTCATGACCTGGACTGTCCGTGGAGACCGGGAGACCTTGCCCAGCGCAAGGGCCGTATCGAGCGCCAGGGCAACCAGAATCCTCTTGTCCATGTGTACCGCTATGTGACCGAAGGAACCTTTGACGCATACCTCTGGCAGACGGTGGAGAACAAGCAGAAATTCATCAGCCAGATCATGACTTCTAAATCGCCGGTGCGCTCCTGCGATGATGTGGATGAAACCGCCCTCAGTTTTGCCGAGATCAAGGCTCTGTGCGCCGGAGATCCCCGTATCAAAGAGCGTATGGATTTGGATGTGGAGGTATCCCGCCTGAAGCTGATGAAAGCCGACCACCAGAGCAAGCAGTATCGTCTGGAGGACCAGCTGCTCAAATACTTCCCGGAGGAGATTGAAAAGCACAAGGGCTTTATCAAGGGCTTTGAATCTGACCTTGAGGTTTTGGCAGCTCACCCACACCCGGAGGACGGCTTTGCCGGTATGGAGATCCGTGGCGACCTGCTGACCGATAAGGAGAACGCCGGTGCAGCCCTTTTGGATGCCTGCAAGGAGGTCAAAACCTCCGATCCGGTGCAGATCGGCAGCTACCGGGGCTATGCCATGTCCGTGGAATTTTCCGCTTGGAAACAGGAATATACGCTCCTGCTGAAAGGACAGATGACCCACCGGGCAACCCTTGGTACAGACCCTCGCGGAAATCTTACCCGTATCGACAATGCCCTCGCCCAGATGCCCCAGCGTCTGGAGGCGGCAAAGGCCCAGCTGGATAACCTCTATCAGCAGCAGGCTGCCGCAAAGGAGGAAGTCGGAAAGCCATTCCTTTATGAAGAAGAACTGAGAAGCAAAAACGCCCGTCTGGTGGAGCTGGATACCCTGCTCAACATCGACGGAAAGGGACCGGCACACGCTGAAGCTGTTGTTGCCAAAAGCACACGGCCTTCGGTGCTGGATCATCTGAAACGCCCGGTGCCGCCCCGCAGTACAGATAAGAAACCAAAACAGCATGAGGAGGTGCGATAACATGAATACCAACGATCTGAATACAGCTCTTTATGAAAAGATGGCCGCTGAGCAGGACAAATACAGGGACT
>OGFQ01000931.1_pt1 | contig 15577 bp, 8 predicted proteins | sample 1570961 | NCBI WGS metagenome assembly OGFQ01 (sample SAMEA2582022, study PRJEB24529) | metagenome | biome: Human gut stool | place: China | collected 2011
TTTAAAATCCGACCCAATAGTTATTGAACCACCTTCAAATCCGCAATTTTCAAAAAAGAAATCTATGCTCCAAACAATAGGCCCGTCATTGACCATGTCAATACCTATGCTGCTCGGCTGCGGTCTTGCAATATTAAGTCAGTCTATGTCAGGCGGTACTTCAAGCGCATTTATGTTTACCGGCATTATTACAGCAGTACGTTCGGCGCTTATTGGTACTTTGTGGGGATATGTAAATATAAAAACAACTCGCAGAGAAGAATTTGCCGAGGAAAGCAAAAGATTTAATATTTATGGTAATTACCTTATAAGCATTACAGACGAAATTAAATCTAAGTATTTAAGCAATTATGAAACTTTAAATAGAATGTATCCGTCTTGTGAGGAATGTTTAAAATACGATGAAAATTCCGAACAGCTTTGGAGTAGAAATATAAATCAAATTGATTTTTACTTTTGCAGGCTCGGCATAGGAGAAACTGAGTTTCAATCTGAAATACAGATACCTAAAGAAAAATTTTCTTTGGAATATGATTTGCTTAAAGATAAGCCGCAGATGATATATGACAATTTCAAGGTGCTAAAAAATATACCTGTCGGCATAGATTTTAGGTACAAGCATTTGTATGGGCAGACGAATAATGATTATGTTTATTACCGCCAAGTTCCTACGCTGGTGCCTTATGATAATACCAACGAAGCTGGTGGAGGTTGGGGGAAACATCCGGCAGGTGGTTACTACGAGGGACCTAATCATGTGGCTACACTAATGTCGCATCATGCGAATGAACGTAGGTTTTGGGCCCGGGCAAATGCGATTTTGGATTGGGAGATTATCAATGATTTAAAATTCCAAGCGAATTTCTCTGCCAATTTTGACTCCCATGCGAATAATTTGTTCTTAGAATCATGGAATTTGGGATCTTTGTCTCAACAGGATTATTACTCGAAAGATTATGGCTCCGGTTATGATTTACGTATGTTATATACATTGACTTATGATCATACTTTTGGGGAGAAACACTATGTAAAAGGTATGGTTGGCTACGAGGCTTATCGGGCGACGGCTTCTTCGGCAGGTGGTTGGAAAAACGGCTTCTTGGTTCAGCCTTCGGATGATATTAGTTTAGGTACGGGAGATAAAGATGTATCCGGAACGAAAACGGAAGGTCGTAGTTTATCCCAGTTCGCTCGTGTAAACTATGCTTATGATGACAGGTATTTGCTAGAGGCTAGTATTCGTCGGGATGGTTATGATAACTTTGGTCCAGAGAATCGGTTTGGTGTGTTTCCTTCGGCTTCTGTTGGTTGGAATGTGGGAAAAGAGAGCTTTGTAAAGGATAATATAACATGGATGTCTCAATTAAAACTGAGAGGAAGTTATGGTAAAATTGGTAACAATACAATTCCTCAATTCTTGTATGAACCTTCTTTTACGAATAATTATCTATATTATTCATATGATGGGCAAAATACGCAGAGAGGATTCTGGTATTCAAATGTTGCGAATGCTACGATTAAATGGGAAGACGTGGCCCAATGGAATATAGGTGTTGACGCAAGTTTTCTGGATAATCGCTTGAATACGACAATCGAGTATTATGATAAGAAAACTTCCGATATGCTGTATTCAGTAGGTGTGCCACCTTCTGCCGGGCCTTCTTCGGAACCATTTAGCGAGACCTCTTCTTATCGGGCTAATATCGGAAAGATAAGCAATAGAGGTTTCGAATGGATGGTTCAATGGAGGGATTCCTATAAAGATTTCAGGTATGACGTGGCTTTTACGTTGTCTACCAACAAGAACAAAGTGGTAAAGTTAAGTGACCAAGTGAATCCGATCATTTGGGCTGGAAGCGATGCGGCTTTGAATAGTTCTATTTATCGTACGGAAAATGGGCAACCGATGGGACAGATGTATGGGTATGTAGTGGATGGCATTATTCAAGACCAAGCGGAAATCGATGCCTTAAACGCTCAATCTCCGGATGGATTGTACCAACAAGCAGGTACGGCTCCGGGTGATTTGAAATATAAGGATTTAAATGGAGACGGAAAGGTGACGAATGAGGATAAGACATATATCGGTAATCCTTGGCCGGATTTGATGTATGGATTGAATATAAATTTGTCATGGAAAGGCTTTGATTTAAGTATGGGCTGGTTAGGAAACGCAGGTGTTGATGTCTTTAATAGCGCTAAGCTTTATGAAAGAAGTTTCTATGGCGACTATAATACGACTTATAAGGTATATGAGGCGTGGAGTCCGACGAACCGGGCTACTTCACATCCTCGAGTAACGAAAGAGGATCCGAATGGAAACTTCAAGAATGTCTCCTCTTATTTTGTGGAGGGTGGGTCTTTCTTTAAATTGAAGAATTTACATTTCGGCTATAATTTACCGAAATCAATACTTTCTCATTTGAAGATAGAAGGTTTGAAGTTTTATATTAACTGCGATAATTTATTTATTATCACAAAGTTCCAAGGAGATCCTGAATTGGGTGGTGGATATTTGGAACGAAATATGTATTCTGTGAAACGGGCTCCCTCCACCCGCACCATTATGGGCGGTTTAAGTTTAACCCTCTAAATTAATAGGAAGATGAAGAAATTAGTTATATTATTAGCTGCTGCGTTAACTTTTAATAGTTGTTCGGATAGTTTTCTGGATTTATCAAATCCCAGTGCGTTATCTCCAAGTGTCTACCCTAAATCTATGGCGGATATGGAGACTATCGTAACTTCAGTTTATGCGAATATGGTCGCTGTGCCTTTGTATGGAAAAAGGGTTATGGCGAAAGGGACATTCTGTGTGGATCATACGGTAGATATGGCTTGGACTGGTGACGCCAACTGGAACCAGTTGGCGACCAATCAAGTGACTTCTGATAATGCTTATATTGGGACGTTATGGATTGGTTATTATAAAATGATTTCTTGTGCGAATACCGTATTGGAGCAATTGGAAAGAATCGACAAGGAGAAGTTTACGGATGCGGATTTAGCAAGACTTTCGCAGATGAAGGGAGAAGCTTTGTTTTGGAGAGGTTGGGCACACCAACAGTTAGTAGCGTTTTTTGGGGAGGGATATCCTTGCAACGGGGATGGCGATAAAAAAGGTGTACCTGTTCGTTTACAGGTAGCATCGACTCCGGATATGCTAAATATAGAACGTAGCACGGTGGCCGAGGTTTACGATCAGATCTTGAAAGATTATGAGGCAGCCAACCTTTTGCTCCCTGCCGTATGGGAAGACGCCGCGGACTGTCCACGTCCAACCTCTGTTGCCGTTGCTAGTTACATCGGGCAAGCGAATTTGTATATGGGTAATTATGATGCGGCAAAGAAAGCGTTGAAAGAGGTTATTGATTCTTCCGGAAAAGAATTGCTCCCTTTCAATGAATATGCGAAGATGTTTAATGAGGATCAGGAGAAATTTAATAGAGAATCGATCTTAGAGATTAATTTCCGTAATGGGGATACTTCCGGATATTTTTGGTATGGAGAAGGTTCTCAATATGGATTGATCGCTGCCTTATGTTTCCAGAACGCAAGTGGAGATGTTGAGGCGGCCGGTTGGGGTAATATTTTCTTTCATGATGCGAATATTAAACGTTTTAATGGAGATCCTCGTTTGGATATCGCCGCTTTGCGTCCGGGAACTCCTGTTATCATGAATGGACAGCAGACCCATGTTCTGAAATATAAGGATACGGAGGCTGACATTCAAGGTTGGAGCATGCGAAAATACAATCCGTTGAAAAGTACGGTGAATGAGTTGAATTTAGGGGTTGGTATTAATATGTATTTGATGCGTTTGGCGGATGTATATTTGATGTATGCGGAAGCTTGTCAGGCTACGGGAGATGAGGTAAATGCCCGGAACTATATGAATCTGGTAAGAAGAAGAGCTTATAATGGAGATAGTTCCCATGATATAACGGCTAGTGGAGAAGCTTTGAGAGATGCGATTCGGGAGGAACGTTTCATGGAGTTCTGTGGTGAGGGCGTACAACATTGGCAAGATGTTTCCCGCTGGAAGGTCTTGGATGAGGAGATTAGCCGTTGGTATGGAAAGACACGTGTTGGTAATCCGCATTATGATGCGAAAGATTTGTATTTCCCGATACCCAAGGTTGAAATGGAGAATAATCCGAATATGACACAAAGCATAGGTTACGAGAACGAGTAGATATAACTTGTTGAAAAGTTCATCAAAGAAAAGGAATAGGATAGTTCTCTTGGGATCGCTAATCCTATTCTTTTTTTATTCCTTTATGATCATATTAAATCTTATTGAATAATGAAGATGATAGATGTGTCGAAAGTAAGATTCTTTCGTGGGAGTCTCTTTGTATTGCTTATGCTCTTTATGCGGATAGGTTGGGCCTCAAATGATGATAGTACCTATAATATCGTGGATTTTGGAGCTAAAGGAGATGGAATAACAGACAATACCCAGTTCATCAACAGGACAATAGAAGCTTGTTCCTTGAGAGGGGGAGGAACGGTTATCATTCCGGGGGGAACGTTTTTGACAGGAAGTATTCTGCTGAAAAGTAAAGTAAACTTATTCTTAGAAAGTAATGCCGTAGTGAAAGGCATAAATAATCTGGAAAAGTACCGTTCTATATCCGATCTTAATCAAGATGAGGCTTATTATAAAGTAAAACCCCGGAATTGGAACAAGGCATTGCTTTTAGGAGATCAAGTTGAAGGTGTGTCAATTACAGGAGAGGGGGTAATCGATGGTGCCCATATTCAAGATAAAAAAGGTGAAGAAGGGATGAGAGGCCCTCATATTCTCTTTTTGTCGAGATCGAAAGGGATTAAGATATCGGGAGTTAAACTACGAAGAGCATCGAACTATGCTTTTATGAGTTATGATATTGAAAGGGCTTCTTTCGATAATCTTTTAGTGGAGGAAGGATGGGATGGGATTCATATTCGTGGCGGAAAAGATATCCGTATCCGAAATTGCCGTTTTTATACGGGTGATGATGCTGTTGCGGGTGGGCTATGGAAGAATGTGGTAATAGAGAATTGCTATATGAACTCATCGTGCAATGGGATAAGGTTGATAATGCCGGCTACTGGTTTAAAGATCGTTGATTGTGAATTTAGAGGTCCGGGAAAATATCCACATCGGACTTCCGGTGAGCAAAAACGTAGGAATATGCTTTCTGGTATATTGCTCCAACCGGGCGCATGGTTCCCTGCGTTTGGGGAAGTAAAGGATATATTGATATCTAGCTGTTCTTTTGATCAATTGGATAATCCGTTTCTAGTCACATTGAATGAGGGGAACTGGGGAGAGCGGATCTGTTTGGAGCATATAAGAGGTACACGTTTAATGAAAGCGGCCGCCTCGGTAGAGAGTTGGGGAGATAGTAGTTTGAAAGATGTCCGGCTTTCGGATGTTTCCTTATCGTATATTGGGAATAAAGGTCAAGAAATAGTAGGACGTACTCCCTCGAAGCCATTGACCGATTATCGTGCGCTCCCTTGCTGGGGGCTTTACCTTCATAATTTAGATCGAGTGATTTTACGGAATGTTCGATTAGTTTGTGAGAGTGGGAAAGTTAGCCCAGCCTCTTGCTTCGATAATGTGGGGTCCGTGGAGATTTATAATGTAAGTTTTTAATCTTAAAAAGAATTAGTATGCGAAAATATCTTTTGTTTTGTCTAGCTTTTTGTGTATTGGGTTGTTTGGCTCAAGATTTGATCGTCCGTCCGAACGATCCTATTATTTATAAGAAAGAGGGCGGTGCCTTTTTATGGCTGGGGGATACGGCTTGGGAGTTATTTCATGTATTGGATAAGGAGGAGATCGTTCACTATCTGGATAACCGGCAAGAAAAGGGCTTTACGGTAATACAGGCTGTTATCTTATCTGAACTGGATGGTTTGGATAAACCGAATGTGTACGGATATTTGCCCTTGGTTGATAAGAACCCTACCCAAATCACGGAAGGATACTTTGAGTTGGTGGATTTCGTGATTCGAGAGGCTGGAAAACGAGGACTGTATATTGGGCTTTTACCTACTTGGGCGAGTAATGTGGTAGAGAAAGACGGAAATCCGGCTTTGTTTAACCCAGATAATGCGTATACGTACGGGAAAATACTGGGAACCCGGTATAAAAACGAAGCTGTAATATGGATTCTTGGTGGCGATAGAAATGTAGTTACGGATAAGGAGTTTGAAATCTGGCAGTCTATGGCGAAAGGAATTCAAGAAGGAAATGGAGGAACACAACTAATGTCCTATCATCCGACAGGAGAGATTTCCTCGCATTATTGGTTCCACAATGAGTCTTGGCTATCATTCAATATTCTCCAAAGCGGACATTACCGCCGGATGGATCCGGTATATCGTTTTTCGGGTATGTATGCTCAATTGAACCCGATTAAACCGTTTGTAAACGCGGAACCTTCATACGAGGACATACCGGTTCTTTTCTGGGAATATTTTGATTATGCTAAATTCGGGAAGAGAAAGGAGGACATAATAGGTGATAACGGGTTGATTAAGGATACGACTTATTTTACGGATGGAATTTACGATGACTATGATATTCGTATGCAGGCTTATTGGACTTATTTGTCTGGAGCTGCCGGATATACATATGGGAATAACGCTATTTGGCAAATGTATAAGCCCGGAGGTAAATATCATGTACCATGCCTCACGTTTTGGGATGGTGCGTTGGATAGGCCGGGAGCCGAATGTATGCGCTATGTAAAGTCTTTGTTTACGATGTATCCGTTAGATCGTTTCCGTCCGGATCTATCCGTTTTGTTTGGAATTAATTACAATGACGCAAGTTATATCACTCCAGTTTTAGCAAAAGATAATACTTTTATTTTAGTTTATTTGAGTCAAGGGCAGGATGTAAGAATGCAAATGAGTAAATTGCGATCTTTTGGTAAAGCTTATTGGTTCAATCCGAGGAATGGGGCGAGAACTTTGATCGGAGCGGTCGAGAATAAGGGAATTCGTACATTCAATGCGCCCGGAGAAGCGGGAGAGAGGGGAAATGATTGGATCTTAATTTTGGAGGCAGATGATAGGTAGACGATGTATAAATTTTAAATAATAAAAGTCATTATGAAGAAGATCAATGTTTTGCTGTTAGCCTTTTTGCTGTTAAGTTTTTGGGCGAATGCCCAGCGGTATCCTTTTAACGGGTTGGATATGAATATGGGAAACCTTTCTCGTTTGTCGAATGCGCAGAGTCGTTCGATCAGTCCGGAGAATTTTACGGGGGAGAAAGGGAAAGGAGCGATGGCTGATCCCGTGAGAGATAAGGATGTCCGGAATAAGGCGAATGCGGCTGGCCCAGCGAAAGATTTGGGGAAAGGCTGGAAAGTAAATCCTTTTATTATCGTGAAACCGGGGGAGACAGTTACTATCGCAGAGATTGATGGCCCGGGGGCTATCCAGCAGATATGGATGACTCCCACTGGCAACTGGCGATTCTCGATACTCCGTATGTATTGGGACGACGAGAAAGAGCCTTCGGTTGAATGTCCGGTCGGGGATTTCTTCGCCAGTGCTTTTAATGAGTATGCCCAACTTTCCTCGTTGGCGGTCTGTGTAAATCCCGGGAGCGCTTTCAATTGCTACTGGAAGATGCCGTTCCGTAAGAAAGCACGTATAACGTTGGAGAATATTAATAATGCGGAAGAGATGCGTTTGTATTACCAGATTAATTATACCTTGACGGAAGTGCCGGAGGATGAGGGATATTTCCATGCGCAGTTCCGTCGTTCCAACCCGACACAAGGCTCTATCCATACGTTGGTGGATGGAATCAAGGGAAAGGGACAATATGTCGGAACTTATTTAGCTTGGCGTGTCAATGATAACTGTTGGTGGGGTGAAGGAGAGATCAAGTTCTATATGGATGGCGACAAGGAATACCCGACAATCTGTGGAACAGGTACGGAGGATTATTTCTGTGGTTCGTATAACTTCGAGAATCAGAAAACACATCAATACCAAGAATTCACCACTCCTTATGCGGGAATGCACCAAGTGATCCGTCCGGATGGCCTATATCGGGCTGTTACGGCGTTCGGCTTGTATCGCTGGCATATCTTGGACCCGGTTCGTTTTGAAAAGGATCTGAAGGTTACGATTCAAGATTTGGGTTGGCGGCACGACGGTAGGTATAATAATCAAAAGTCGGATATCTCATCGACTACTTTCTGGTATCAGGTGGAACCACACGCTAAATTCCCGGCATTGCCCAGTAAGGATGATTTGGAGATTCCGAGATGGTAAATGGCCTGTGGTAAAATGTTAAATGTTATTTCCGATTAAACCTTTCCTTTTTATCGATGTCTATTCTTTCGAAGCGCTTCATAAACAGGTAATTTATAATAAAAGTAATAAGTAGTAGTTTATGAAAAAGGTAATAGGATTGTGTTTGGTTGTATTGTTGAGTTCTACTTCTGTGTTCGCTCGTGAGAACAGGCGTATGGACAAGCGTAAGATGGATCCGTCCGCACGTTGCGAGAAGATGATCGCCGACTTGAAGTTAGATGAGAAACAAGCGGTGGAGTTCCGTAAACTTCAAAAAGAGTATATGGAAAAGGCTCAGAAAGAACGTGAGGCGATGAAGGCTGAGCGTGAGAAGCAACGGGAAAAGATGTTGGCCATGCGTGAGGATAAGAACGCCCAGATGAAAAAGATATTGACGGAGGAACAATACAAACAATATCTGGAGAAACAGCAGCCTAAAGGGAATAAACATGGCAGAAAACATCTAGGTAACGGACGTAGATAAAGAAGTCTATAGATAGATAAAATGGCCGGGGTAGCGATTATCCCGGCCATTTTAGTTCTAATCGGCTGCTTCAACCACATACCAAGTATATCCGTTGGCAGGGATTTTAACCGTAAGCTCCACCGTATAGTCCCGGTTCAGTTTGTAGGTGACAGGCTTTTGCTCTTTTTCCCGGATGCGGGCTGTTTGTGTCAGGCCGGTATAATAGAGTGGGATATGGATCGTACGGGTGATCTCTTGATGGGTCGGATTGAAGAACATGGCTAGACCTTTCTCCTTCTTGTGGGGATTGACGTGTATGAACCCGTCCCAGTCTCGTGCGTCCGGTCGGCGTAAATGGATCATATCGCTGTTGAGTATATCGCGGTATTTCTTATACCATTGAATGACCTCGGTTACGGCCGCTTGGGTCTCCGGGGTATCATACAGACGTGGGCCTCGATAGCAAGCTTGGACACCAGCTCCGTAATTTTGCATCATATGTGTTTTGTATTCGAACAAGTGTTCGTGAAGGGGCTCCAAGGTAGCGGCCTCTCCTCCTCCTTGATACTCCACGAGAGGAACAAAGCTCCAGCATGCCGAAGCCATCCGATCCCATGTACCATCATAATTCAATTGGCGGGCATGGATGATCTGCCGATCCCGGGGAAGCGACCAGTTGGCTTCACGGTAACCAATGCCTGTCTTGGTAGACCCGTTCAAGAAATAGAAATCGGGAACATTGATATAAATGCCATTCTCGCACATCCAACGATAGAGATCGGTTATCTTATGGAACTGATTCCATTGGGAATCTTCCAGCCCTTTATGATAGGTATGGTGGGTAGATGCACATACGTCGCCGGGATAGGAGCCGTCGTGCTCGAAGCAACGCATGCCCGTATGCTCGAAGAAGGTTCGTATATGATGGAAATACTCATATCCCCAATCGCTGCAAAGGCAGGGAGCGCTACCGAAGCGCATCCCCCCTCGTTTACCTGTCTTGGGATTGATAACATCTACCTTGTCGCTGATCCAACGGCTTGATAAGAGGGAGTAACACCCTAACTCTACACCTTTGTTGCGGGCGTAATCCACCAAGGATTTATATTTGGCGATATTTTCTTCTGAGATATCCTCGGCGTTCAATCCGGATCCAAAGCTGATGATAACCATCTCGTATCCAACGGTAGCGCATTGATCGATAGCGGTACGAATAACATCCGGATCGGAAGAGGTAAGGTGCATGAAGATCGGATTCTCCGTAGCCCATGGAGCTACCGTATAATGTAAGCGTCGTTTAAACAAACCCTTCCGTTCCCGATCATCGCTGTCGAACGGCATCTCGTATACGCTAAAGGATTTGAATTTCTGGCCCGCCGCTAGGGTATAATCAGGACCTAGCTTGGGGGATACGTCTAATATACAAGGCGTTAGCAAAGGATAATTGCGTTGGGAGGTATATTCCGGATCGGCCACCCATTTCTCCGTGATATCGGTTTCCCGCTCGGTAAACTCTCCGCCACAAGCATAATCGCTTTCTACATGTATGTTCGGGAGCCTGAATTTAGAGGGATCTCCACCGCCGGGCGACTCCGGTTCGGCGAATGCCAGATATTCCAATTGAAAGGTATCGATATCTATGGACTGCGGGGTATTGTTGGTAACCTCCATACTTTTCCGGATAACCGGGATGTGATCGTATAAGTCGTAATGGAGTTCTACGGTGACACCTTCTGTTTCTTTCTCTCCTTTCAATACGAAAGTCAGTCTTTTCCCTGTGGGTACGTTCTTATTTAGTGCCCAGCGGCTTCTGGCCCATTTGATATCTTCCTGTAGCTCTTCTATGCGGAAATCCTTAATGAGAAAAGAACCGGGGCGAGTAGTCATCTGGTCGACCCATTCCATTTGGAAGTATCCGCGCTCGGGCTGGCCGGCCAGCCCGCCAAGTTCCCAACGTTTCCCGTCAATCGTCAAACTACCTTCGCTACTTACGGCACGAAGCATACTTTCTCCGGTCATCCGGTTAAAGATATCGAGAGTGGAAAGATTGGGCAAGACACGGAACATACGTGCTACCATTCCGTTTGACAATAAGATGCTTTTGCCATCTGGAGTCGCATATATGCCGGCTTTTGATCGTGAGGGTTGTAAAAGCCAGTCGAAAGAGGTGTTTTCCAAAGGAAGCCCTTGTTGGGGTAATTGCTTGATTTTATCAAGTAATTTCTTCTCCGTACCGGATGATACTTCCGGCCCTTTCCCTTGATAGCTCGTGGAGACGATCGAGGGGATGATCTCCATATACTCTATTTGGGGCGTGATCCATAAGGCATGATCTCCGCTAGGTCCATCGTCGGTAGGCTCTACAATAAGATCCAATATCTTTATGCCATTTAGGGGGATATCGATTGTTTTCGGGGCATCGCCAAGTTTGACGATACCGCTGTTATAAAGCTCCTTGTCATCTCCTTTCAAGATAAATAAGGCCGAGCCCGGATGTATTTTTCCGTCTTTACCTTCTAGACCAACAAATGTCTTGGCGTTTTTTCGGGTATCGAAATACATTTTCGTTCCGTCAACAAAAGGGATAACCGTGAGGCTTTTATCCGTATAATCGATATGTGAGTCGGCGATCCCGACCTGCGCTTGAAAGCGTGACGCATTCTTGTGTAAATCGATCTTGATATGACTTTTGGCTTGTACCCCGATCACGTCATCATACGTTTTTCCTTGTATAGAGGCGGGCTCGTTGGTAACTGATTTCCCTTTGACGGCGCCACCGTAAGTTTGGTAGGATTTATTTAGGTCCATGTCCATAAGCCGGATCTCGTTCTGGCCCATGGCGTAGAGGCCGGCAAATCCCGAAAGGATAGCTGTAAAGATAAGTTTATTCATAAAATCCAGTGATAAAAGAGGGTGTTATCAATGATAAAAATAAGGTGCTTCAAAAAGACTTCTTTTGAAACACCTTATTTGGTTTATAATCTAGCTTCGTTCTATTATAATGTCGTAAGTTTTAAATTTCGCCAAAGAACCTTGATGCCTCCACCGTCGTGAATCTGAAGGGCGATGCGGCCTTTACCCGCTCCGATCTTCTCATCATTCAAGTTTACCATTTCCTGTCCGTTCAGCCAAGTCTGTACGTTATCGCCTTGTACTTTGATACGCATCGTGTTCCAATCGCCTTCTTTCAAGATATTCTCTTTCTCATCCGGAATCTGAACCAACCAGCCACGTCCGTACGACTCATAGATACCACCTGTATCGTGACCCTTCGGAGCTACTTCTACCTGCCAGCCGTTTACTTTCACGCCTTCCTCCACGAAAGAGCGGATGAATACGCCGGAGTTTCCGTCAGCCTCTTGCTTGAACTCTACGGTCAGATCGAAATCATCGTAATAATCACGGGTAGCGAGATAACCGTATTGTTTGTCGGGACCGCTTTCGCAAACCAATAAGCCGTCTTTTACGTACCATTTCTCCGTACCGTATGGTTCCCATCCCGTCAAATCCACGCCGTTGAACAAGTTCACTTCCTTACCGGTCTTACGAGGAAGTTCCTTGATCTTCAAGTTACGGAAAGATGCGGGATAACCATGATCTTGCAAACAAAGCACACCTTTTTTCGCCAATCCGTATTCCGGTGCGTTGGCCCATTTACCGCTATTTTTCTTAGCGTGCCAATCGTCTGTCCATGCCTCGAACTCTAGGATCTTTTGTCCGTTCAACCAATGTTCCACATGTCCATTATCGAATACGATCTTGGAGTTGTTCCATTCGCCTTGCGGATTCACCTTCATCTTGGATTTATCCGGCAAATGCATTGCGTAATCCACACCTAATTTCTGCCACTCTTCCAATGGGTCCGGGAAGTTCGGCTCGTCGATCAATTGATACTCCGGCCCCGTTACGTAAGGAACAGCGAATTGGGGACGCTCTACCACATGGTACAACATACCGCTATTGCCACCCTTGGACAATTTCCAGTCCCAAGAAAGCTCGAAGTTCTCATACTCTTTATCGGTTACGATGTAGCCACTAGCGTCGCTGCCATCTCCTTTGGCTTGTATACAACCATCCACTACATGCCAAGGCTGTGTCAATGTAGTCCCGTTGTAATCTTTCCAGCCATCCAATGTCTTTCCATCAAAAAGCAGAACCCATCCGTCAGCGATTTCCTCAGGAGTAAGTGTGTTTTGTTCTTGACTGGCACAAGAGGAAAACAAGGCCAGCGATACCGCACAAGAGGCTAACAAGCTTGTGGCGGCTGTTTTTTTCATTACAGATTCCATGTAAATAAAGAATTTAGGTTGATAAATTGTAACTGAATGGCAAATTTACGTAAATATCTTTGATATCTCTCTCTGTTGGAGGAAAAACGCTTCTCTCCCTAGGAAATACTTCTCCAAGAGCCTATATATTCTTTGTCGAATAAGCTCTATTTCTTAATTTGGCGACGCTGAATTTATATTCACAGCCGCTGAATATACAAATGCCGCCGCTGATTGTAAAATCAGTGGCGATAATTTAAGAATAGAATAGGTACCGATCAGGCTTACCTATAGGTACGCATAAGTTTTATTCTGGCACAATCAACTTTTATATGTTTTTGTGGAAAAGAATCTGGATAATACTTGTTTAATCGAAGAATAATATAGATATTGCATGCATCTAATAAAGACTGAAATACCCTGCAAACCATATGATAACAATAGGCACCTTAAAACTAGATTTAGTTGCGGATCGGGAACCTTTCGTTCATGATTTATATGGTCGTTGGGATACCTTTAACCGAACCTCTTTAGAAGGGATCGTGGATGAGATTTTAAGCCGTTATGATACGGAAGATGAGTTGATCCGGATCGAGAGTTTAGACTTGGATCTAGGTGAGCTAGAAGAAGATGAATTCTATGAGCAATTCCCCCGTAGACTAGCGGAGAGACTGGACGAGACTTTCGCTTCTTATTTGCGAAGTAAGGAAGAGCATCCCGACCGAATCGCTGTTGTTCCCATCAGGCAATCTTGGCTGGAAGTATTTACCTATTATATGTCGCACGGATATTGGCCTTGGCTGGAAGAGGAGAGGCTCACCTTACCGGAACTTCTAGATAAATTAGTACGAATATCCCCGATAGAATTAAGTCATTTCCTGCGTGAGAAGGGAAAGGCGCTTACCATTCGTAAACGTCTGGTCTTTCAATTGGATGATATCTATCAAGAACGTTTGGTACATGTGGTGGCACCCTCGGAAAGTTCGTTTATAAACGCTTATGCCCGTTTCTTGCAAGACTCTTATCCCGAGATAAAGCGTCCGGAGATAGGGAAGAATGATTACAGAAACGCCATCTGGATAATCCTATGGGGATATTTATTATCTCAGGATCAAGGCTATTTCAACCGGAAACAAATGGTGACGTACACGCTGCGGGAATTATCCGGCTATTATTCCATTTCTTTTGTGGATTTACTGGGGATGCTGACGTATGATTTAGATAAGTTCGCCTCTACCCGCTTGTTCATGCCCGAGTTATTGTCGCTCTTGAAGGATATCCGGCTAGAGACATTATCGGAAAAGGAATTCACTAAAAATCTCTCTCTTTTTTCTCTGGAAGAATTGAAGGCTTTGCTCGTGCGGCGGGAGAAGAGCTTGACTTTCTTATCTGGGTATAATGAGGAACAGATTTACCAGATCGTGGAACAGGTGATCCCTGCGGAGAGTCCGTTTGTCATCGACTATGCGAGAGCGTTGGATAAGGAGAAGGAATTGGGTATGCTCGAAGGGAAAGCCGGGAATGATTTCAGGATACTGAAATGGGTGTTTATCTTCGAGGTTATTTTCGGTAGGGGGGGAAGCGTATTTTCCCGCCATCAGTTTGCCTTCTCCGTGTTAAAGGAATTGGCGGCGCATTACAATCTGACGGTAATGGAGTTATTGGGATATTTTTACCGTACCTTGGCAAGTGGGCTGCTAACGGCTTATCCAGCCGTTCGGGAATTGATCATTGCTTTGTACTTGAATGCTCTCGATGATTCTCCCGCCGATATATCCGTTTATTACCCGGAAGATTTGAAAGATCGGTTGTCTAATTCCGGTTTGTGCCGTCGCTTTATCCGTTCCTTGCGCGAGGAGCAAATCTATTCGGTGGTTAGGCAAATCGTTCCGGTGGAAAGCCATTTCATTATCCGGTATGCGCAGACGCTGGATAAGGGGAAAGAGCGAGGGCGTTTGGAAGGAAGGGGGGGCGGCGAGTTCCGGCTGTTGAAATGGGAGTTTATTTTTCTGGTACTGTTTAGCGGGCCATTAACCGCTTTTAGCCGGAAACAATTCGTACGTTCGGTGTTGGGACAGTTCTCTGCTCATTATAATATCACGGTGCGGGAGTTGATCTCCTATTTTCATGAGGGAACACATGGGGAATATCCGTGGGTTCCGGAAGAGTTACGTGAGATAATAGACCTGCTGTACGAGGATATGGATAAGGAATCTCCCGAGCTTTTATTCTCTGTTTGGTTGAATGAGGAGAGGAAAGCGTATCGGTTGGGACAATTTATAATCACGGGCCGTTCCGATGAACCGCTGGGCGATCTATTTGAGTACGTGAGTGGTTTGGAGAAGACGAACCCGAAAATCTTACTGGACCAATTACGGCAATTGAAGGACATTCCTTCATCCGGAATAAGGGTGGAAGAGCCGATAGAGGCCGCTCGTATCTTCGCTTCCTTATTACTGTTTGTCATCCGTGAATACGGTCTGGCTTTTCCGAATCAAGTATCCTTGATCCAATATCTTCCGAATGTAAA
>OGFQ01000964.1_pt1 | contig 15010 bp, 10 predicted proteins | sample 1570961 | NCBI WGS metagenome assembly OGFQ01 (sample SAMEA2582022, study PRJEB24529) | metagenome | biome: Human gut stool | place: China | collected 2011
GTTAAAAATAGTGCTATATTTGCTGCGTCTAATGATTATAAGTTCCGCCAGAACGATGAAGAAGTGCTTTCATGGTAGTTAACCGAGGATTTATAATTATACATTAATGATTTAGAAGAGTGAATATTATAAGAAACGAGATCTAAAATAGTATGCCTTAAGTCTTATAATAGTAACAGCTATTTAATAAACAAAAAACGATTCTTATGTTGAAAATTGTAAGACCTGTCAGTTTTGTTCTATTGTCTGCAGCGTTTTGTTCCGGGGGTGTGGTTCATGCTTCTGATCGTGCGGCGATAACTCCGAGGGTAGGTATTTCCCAGCAAGAAGGTAGTTTGAAGGGAACGGTTAGTGACAGTTTTGGCCCTGTGGCTGGAGCGTCAATAGTTGTAAAAGGTACTACGAATGGTACTGTAACCGACATGAATGGTAATTTCGTGTTGGATGTGAAGAAAGGGGATGTGATCCAAGTATCCTTTATCGGTTATCTAACTCAAGAATTCAAATATAATGGAGAGCCTTCCATCAATGTGTCCTTGCAGGAAGATACCCAGAAATTAGATGAGGTGATCGTTGTTGGTTATGGTACGCAACAGAAGGCGAACTTGTCGGGAGCGGTAGCCCAATTGGATAGCAAGGAGTTGACAAGCCGTCCTATCTCTAACGTGTCTTCCGGTCTTCAAGGTATGATGCCGGGTGTAACCGTTACCTCGGGTCAAGGCCGTCCGGGACAGGATGGTAGTACGATCCGTATCCGTGGTGTCGGTACTTTGAACTCTGCCAGCCCATATATCTTGATCGATGGTATCGAGAGTGGCTCCATGAATGATATCGATCCGAATGATATTGAGAGTATTTCTGTATTGAAAGACGCTTCTTCCGCCGCTATTTACGGTTCGAAGGCTTCTAATGGTGTTATCTTGATCACGACAAAACGTGGTAAGACGGGTGCTCCTCGTATTTCTTATAACGGATATGTGGGTGCCTCGAAAGCTACTTCCATGATTGATCGTGTCAGCTCAGCCGATTACGCACGTTTGTGGAATCGTTTCGAGCCGGGACGTTATAGTGACGAGGACATCCGGATGTTTGAGGATGGCTCTGATCCTTACGGACATCCTAATACGGACTGGAATGATGAGGCTTATCGGACAGGTTTGTTGCATAAGCACAATGTTAGTATTACAGGAGGTGCGGAGAACGTGAAGTATATGGCTTCGGCCGGATATTTAGGGCAGACGGGTATCCTTCCTAACTCAGATCGTAAACAGTTTAACGGACGTACGAATCTGGATATGCAGTTGACGAAGAAACTGGCTGTTCGGATGAACATGTCTTTTATTAAGAATGACTTCTCGGATCCGAATGCTAGCTATTATGGTGGTTCTTCCGACCAGATTATCCGTCAATTGAATATTATTAGCCCGATGATCCCAGTCAAGGATAAGGATGGCAAATACGGACAAACTAACGATGGTAACCCTATCGCATGGTTGGATTCCGGGCAGACGGTGGATAATTGTAACCAGAATTTTACGGGGGCACTTTCTGTTGATTATGATATTATTGATGGGTTGAAGGCTACTGTGACGGGTGCCTACGTGAACGAGGACCAACGTCATACGGAGCGAGTCCTGAGCATACCGGATGATCCGGCATCTGCGTCTCGTACCACTTCCTTGGTTGAACGTTTCGTGAATTGGAAACGTTATAATTTCGATGCTTTGCTGAATTACAGCAAGAACTTTGGTCAGCATGGCTTGAAAGTGATGGTAGGTTATCATGCGGAGAAGTATGAGGTTAGCAAGAATCAGATGCAGAGGAATAATTTCCCGAGTAATAGCCTGAATGATATGGATGCCGGTCGGGCTTCTACACAAACAAATGATGGTTTGAGCCGAGAGCTTGCCATGCTTTCCTATTTTGGGCGTATTAATTATGATTTTGCGGGAAAATATTTATTAGAGGCAAACTTCCGTGCGGATGCTTCCTCTCGTTTTGCTCCGGGACATCGTTGGGGATATTTCCCTTCTTTCTCCGGTGCTTGGCGTATCAGCGAGGAGGAGTTTATGGAAAGTACGCATGATTGGTTGAGCAGTTTGAAGATTCGTGCTTCTTGGGGTATGTTAGGTAATCAAGACGCCTTAAATAAATCGAATCCTTGGGAGAATCAATATTATCCTTGGATGCAGACTTATAATTTGGATGGTAATTATCCTATGGGAGGCAACTTGACGACGGGATATTATCAGAAAGCCTATCGTATCGAGGATTTGTCATGGGAGAAATCTACGACTTGGGGTATTGGCTTGGATGCGGTTATTAATCATGTGACTTTCACGTTTGATTACTATGATCGCAAGACTACGGATATCATCATGGAGGTACCGGTCCCGACTGAGTTTGGCTTGGATCCTTATTTCGATAACGTGGGTTCTATGCGTAACCGAGGTGTCGAGGTACAGCTAGGTTATAACAATAAGTGGAATGACTGGTCATTGAATGTGATGGGAAATATGGCCTATAATAAGAACAAGATCGAGGATTTAGGAGGTGTAGACCGTATGACAAATCCTGATGACGGTGATTTGTGGCGTTTTGTTGGAAAGCCAATCGATTCTTACTATGTATATAAGGCTGATGGCTTTTTCCAATCTGACGCAGAGGCACAGCAATGGATGGATACCTATAAAGGAAAAGACGGCTACCCGTTCGGACAGGATTTCCAAGCCGGTGATTTACGTTATGTAGATACGAATGGAGATGGAAAGCTGGATGCGGATGACCGTGTATTGTCTAAGACTATCAATCCAGTTGTTACATTTGGTTTGAACTTGAATGTAGGCTATAAAGCATTTGACTTGACTTTGAACTTCACCGGTGCGGCTAATGTAGGCCGTGCGTTTACGAAAGAAGCGTTTGGTGAGTTCTCGGGTAGTGCCGGACATCCTTCTACTGCATGGCTGGATAGCTGGACACCGGAAAATACCAATGCAAGTATGCCGCGTGTAGCGGAGTCTAGAAAATCTCCGAGTGAGGCTTCTAACGTGATGTCTGATTTCTGGGTAATTAATACCAGTTACCTGCGTCTGAAGACATTGCAATTAGGATATACGCTTCCAAAGAGTGTGCTGAACGCTATCGGTTTGTCGAATGTACGTGTTTATTATTCTGCGGAGAATTTGTTTACGATAGATTCTATGCCATTGAACGTAGACCCGGAGACTGTTAGTTCCCGTTTGTCTAGCTACCCATTAGTGATGACAAATTCTTTTGGCGTAAATGTGACATTCTAATTAGTTAAGACCATTTAAATAGAAGATTTTATGAAACGATTATCAATATATATGTTGGCGGCTGGTATGGCTGCGTTATCTACTTCGTGTTCAGATTTTCTGGATACGGTGCCTAAGGATCAGTTGGCTCCTTCTACCACATGGCAGACAGAGGCGGATGCGAAGGGCTTCATAGTAGGCTGTTATAAGGATTTGCTAGATGGAAATACGTTGCTTTATCTGGATTGTGGCTCAGATATAGGCTATAATAATTTCCCTTGGGAAGGATTCCGCCCGTGGGGGGATGGGTCATTGTCTAGTTCTAATCCTGGGCAGATCCTTTATGATTACAAGTCGATTCGTAAGGCGAATACATTCTTGGAGAATGTAGACAAGGTGACGTTTTCTAGTGACGCTGTAAAAGCTAATTATGTGGCTCAAGCTAAAGCGATCCGTGCTTATAAGTATTTCTTGATGAATTGGTGGTATGGTGGTGTACCTATTATTAGTTCTTATTCAAGTGCGGACGAGGCTAAAGTGGAACGCAATACGGAACAAGAGGTGCGCGATTATATAGCTAAGGATTTAGACGAGGCCTTAGCAGGGATCGCAGAGGCTCCGGAGGCTCGTGGCTATATCGCTAAAGGTGCTGTTTTAGCTATCAAGATGCGTGAGGCTTTGTATTATGGTGATTGGCAAAAGGCAAAAGACGCAGCTAAGGCAATCATTGATTTGAAGCAGTATGAGTTGGATCCGGATTATACGAATCTTTTTAAGGTATCGGGAGTGGATTCTAAAGAGATAATCCTAGCGGATCAGAATATTGAGACGTTGGACGGATTGGGAACCATCGGGCAAATGTACAATAATGTAGACCAAGGCTGGTCTTCTATCGTCCCGACCCAGAATTTGGTGGATATGTATGAAATGTCTGATGGATTGACGAAAGAAGAGTCGAAGACTTATGACGCAAAGCATCCGTTCGCGAATCGTGACCCTCGTATGGCCATGACCATTTTATATCCGGGACGTGACTGGAGAGGTGATATCTTGAATACTTTGGACGAGAAATTTCAAGATGGTACTGTCAACAAGAACTTCCCGACTTATACAGATAATGCTTCCAAGAGTGCTTTGACTTGGGCGAAATACTTGGATCCGATGGATCAATATGGAGATGTTTGGAGCTCGGGAGCTTGTCCGATCGTATTCCGTTATGCGGAGGTCCTATTGACGTATGCGGAGGCTGCGAATGAGTTGAGCGGTCCTTCTGATGAGATCTATGGTTATTTGAATCAGATCCGTCAGCGTGTAGGAATGCGGGAAGTGGATAAGGCTAAATATGGGACGAAGGAGAAACTTCGTGAATTGATCCGTCGTGAGCGTACGGTAGAGTTGGCCGGCGAAGGCTTGCGTCGTGCGGACATCGTCCGTTGGCAGGAAGATGGAAAGATGCTTGCCGAGAAAGTCCTGAATGGTGATTTGTTACGTGTTACAGGAACGATTAATTATGGGGAGTCTGAGCCTACTAAACGTGCGGAAATCACGGGTACGGCTGTTATTGAGACTCGTCAGTTCTCTTCTCGTAACCGTTACTTGCCGATTCCTCAAACAAGCATGGATAAGAATCCAAACTTGAAACAGAATCCGGGGTATTAGTTTCCTATGAGATGTTAGATAAAAAGGGGGGGAAGGCTGAGAGGTTGTCCCCTTTTTTAGTTACATTTGGCGAATATTGAGATTGTATGTCTCATGTGCTTAAGTATATAAATTGATTCCGTTATGAAAAAGAAACTGATAGTTTTTGCCTGCTTTCTTCTCGTATCCTTGTCTTGTTTGCCGCAGTTGCCTGTACGGTTGAACGAGCGTTCGGTGGTGCTAAATACGTCTACCGGGGCATTAAAAGGGAAGATGGTAACTCCCAATCAGGAGTCCGGTTATCCTGTGGTATTGATTATACCCGGTTCCGGCCCTACGGATATGGATGGGAACTCCGCCGCCTTGCCGGGTAAGAATAACTCCCTTAAATACTTGGCGGAAGGGCTAGCGGGAAAAGGTATCGCTTCCTTGCGGTATGATAAACGGGGTATCGCCTCCAGCGCCTCAGCGGGAAAGGATGAGTATTCCATGCGTTTCGAGGACGGGATCAAGGACGCACGAGGCTGGATCGATTATTTGAGCCGGGATAAACGTATTTCCGGAATCTATGTGTTGGGGCATAGCGAGGGAGCGTTAGTCGGTATGGCGGCTTCGTTGGATAACCCGAAAGTGAAAGGATACATTTCGGTGGCAGGTGCGGGGCGTCCAGCCTATGAGATCGTGGAGGAGCAAATGGCGGGTCAGCCGGAAGTGATCCGGGACATGGTAAAGTCGATAAATGCGTCCTTGAAGGAAGGGAAGCTCGTACCGGACGTGCCGATCGGCTTACAATCCTTGTTCCGTTCGTCGGTACAGCCTTATATGATCTCATGGTATACGTATAATCCGCAAGAAATCATCAAAAAATTAAAAGTGCCGGTGTTGATTTTACAAGGGGATAAGGATATGCAAGTATCCGTAAAAGATGCCGAACTGTTGAAGCAAGCCCAGCCTTCGGCGGATTATCATTTGATTGGAAATATGAACCATCTGATGAAGACCTGCGATACGATGGACCAGCAGAGGCAAATGGCTACCTATATCGATCCGGCCCTTCCGTTGCATAAGGATGTGCTGATATTAATTGAAAAGTTTGTGAGTAAACCTTGAACTGTTGTATCTTTGCGGTCATAAATTAAAGAGACAGTATGATTTCGGTTGAAGGACTAACAGTTGAGTTTGGCGGTTTTACGCTTTTTGATGACATTTCATTTGTAGTAAACAAGAAGGATCGTATAGCCTTGGTAGGTAAGAACGGTGCGGGTAAATCGACGATGTTGAAGATATTCGCCGGTTTGCAATCACCCACTTCCGGAACTGTTAGCGTACCGAAAGATGTTACTATCGGGTATTTGCCCCAGCACATGCAATTAGTTGATACCCGTACGGTGCGGGAGGAGGCGGAATGCGCTTTCGAGCATATCCATGAGATGGAGGAGGAGATCAACCGCTTGAATACCCAATTGGCGGAGCGTACGGATTATGACTCCGAGAGCTATCAAAAGCTGATCGATCGTGTCACGTACCTATCCGAGCATTTCCAGATGATGGGAGGAAACAACTACCATGCGGAGTTGGAGCGTACATTGGTCGGATTAGGCTTTAGCCGTAGCGATTTCGACCGCCCGACGTCTGAGTTCAGCGGAGGCTGGCGTATGCGTATCGAGCTGGCAAAGCTCTTACTCCGGCAACCGGACGTGTTGTTGCTGGACGAGCCGACGAATCATCTGGATATAGAATCCATCCAATGGCTGGAGAACTTTATCGCTACCCGTGCCAACGCCGTGATCTTAGTCTCGCACGACCGTGCCTTTATTGATAATACGACTTTCCGCACCTTGGAGATCGAATTAGGCAAGGTCTACGATTATAAAGTGAAATATTCGGAGTACGTCGTACTTCGCCAAGAACGCCGTGAGCAGCAGCAGCGCGCTTATGAGAACCAACAAAAGAAATTGGCCGATACCGAGGCGTTTATCGAGCGTTTTCGTTATAAAGCCACGAAGTCCGTACAGGTACAATCCCGCATCAAGCAATTGGAGAAGGTGGAACGTATCGAGGTAGACGATGTGGATACAGCCATGCTGCGGCTGAAATTCCCGCCCGCTCCCCGTTCCGGCTCCTATCCGGTGATTTGTGAGGAGGTGGCGAAGCGTTATGGCGATCATCTGATCTTCGACCATGTGACGCTTACGATCAACCGGGGCGATAAAGTAGCTTTCGTCGGAAAGAACGGCGAGGGTAAATCTACCTTGGTGAAATGTATCATGGGAGAGATTGCCGATTTCACCGGAAAGCTCCAATTAGGTCATAACGTGAAGATCGGTTACTTCGCCCAGAACCAAGCGCAACTATTGAACGAGAATCTTACCGTTTTTGATACGATCGATTACGTAGCGCAAGGAGATATCCGCTTGAAGATACGGGATATCCTAGGCGCTTTCATGTTTGGTGGCGAGGCTTCCGATAAGAAGGTGAAAGTCCTGTCGGGTGGCGAGCGTACCCGTTTGGCGATGATCCGCTTGTTATTGGAACCAGTCAACCTGCTGATTCTCGATGAACCAACGAACCACTTGGATATGCGTTCGAAAGACGTGCTGAAAGATGCCTTGAAAGAATTCGACGGCACGGTGATCGTGGTTTCTCACGACCGTGAGTTCTTGGATGGCCTAGTCGATAAGGTCTATGAGTTCGGTAACCAGAAAGTCGTCGAGCACTTAGGCGGCATCTATAATTTCTTGGAGCATAAGAAAATGGATAGCTTGCGTGAATTGGAACGTTCTACCGGGACGAGCACTTCCACATCCGGTACCGGTGAGGCTCAGGTATCTCAAAACAAGCTCTCCTATGAGGCAAGGAAGGAACTGAGTAAAGCGATTAAGAAAGCGGAGAAAGCAGTTGCCGAGGCCGAGGCCCGTATCTCGGAGCTTGAGAATGGCATTGCCGTTATCGAGGCGAAGCTGGCTACGCCGGAAGGTGCCTCCGACGCTTCTCTCTACGGTGAATATTCTGCCCTAAAAAAAGAACTTTCCGATGCGATGGATCTATGGACCGAACGGACAATGGAGTTGGAAGAGCTGAATACGCAGGATTCATGAAAAGGCTGCTAGTCAGTGAAAGGCTGCTTATCTGATCTTTTTGATCCAAATACTCCTGTTTTCGTGACAAGCGCTTGCCGTTGATGACGCAAAATAGCGGAAGGGAGAGTACGAGAGCTGGCTTTTAAAGGGGAGAATATCCCTTTTCTCATGCGTGATAGGCTGCGTTGGGCTACGCCAGTACTGCCATCGGCCGATGCGTATGCCGCCGTTGGGCATCGTGACTACTCAAGAATAGGGTTATGACTACTCGTGAATAGGCATTCTTACCCTGCTAGAACCCTATTGTAACCCTATAAATGATACCAATCTTTCCCTTTGATATGAATTAGGATGAATTGATTTCGCTAGAATAAAAGGCTATTTTCGGGTATAGAGTTGGCTATTAGTTGTTTGCTGAAATTTTCTTTCGGATTTGGAGGCGAGCAGTACTTAGGCCCGGAATATTCGGTTCTCCGGAGGTTCGGATTACAAAGTGTCATTTTGATTATTCCTTGAAAATAACCTTTAATAGCTTACTCGTTTTAAAAAGAAAGTCCTTAACTTTGCTATCCAAAGAAACGCGAAAGCTTAAAACTCATATCATGTTAACTCAGATCATTAATGGAAAGATTCTTACCCCGCAGGGCTGGCTGAAAGACGGCTCGGTACTGATAAGCGACAGTAAGATTTTAGAAGTAACAAACTGCGACTTAGCGGTAGTAGGGGCAACCTTGATAGACGCCAAAGGTATGTATATCGTCCCCGGGGGTGTGGAAATTCACGTGCACGGAGGTGGAGGCCGTGATTTTATGGAAGGTACCGAGGAAGCTTTCCGTGCGGCGGTAGCCACGCACATGAAACACGGTACGACCAGTATCTTCCCCACCTTATCCTCTTCTACCATCCCGATGATCCGTGCCGCCGCCGAGACCACCGAGAAACTGATGGCTGAGAAAGATAGCCCGGTTCTGGGGCTTCACTTAGAAGGACATTATTTCAATATGAAAATGGCTGGTGGACAAATCCCGGAGAACATCAAGAATCCCGATCCCGAGGAATATATCCCTCTGTTGGAGGAAACGCATTGCATCAAGCGCTGGGACGCCGCTCCGGAACTTCCGGGAGCGATGCAGTTCGGTAAATATATCACCTCGAAAGGCGTACTCGCCTCGGTAGGGCATACCCAAGCCGAGTTTGAGGATATCTTGACCGCTTATGAGGTAGGTTATACCCACGCCACCCATTTCTATAACGCCATGCCGGGCTTCCATAAACGCCGCGAGTATAAGTATGAGGGAACGGTGGAAAGTATCTATTTGCTCGATGATATGACCGTCGAGGTCGTTGCGGATGGTATCCATGTGCCGCCTACGATCCTTCGTCTGGTCTATAAGATAAAAGGTGTGGAACGCACTTGTCTGATCACGGATGCCTTGGCTTGCGCCGCCAGTGATAGCCAAGTCGCTTTCGATCCCCGTGTCATCATCGAGGATGGCGTGTGTAAGTTGGCCGACCGCTCGGCCTTGGCGGGTAGTGTCGCCACGATGGACCGCTTGATCCGTACGATGGTGCAAAAGGCCGAGATTCCCTTGGAGGATGCCGTGCGTATGGCCTCGGAGACTCCCGCCCGTATCATGGGCGTATCCGATCGCAAGGGAACCTTGCAGCGGGGCAAAGACGCCGATATCGTCTTGTTGGACCGTGACTTGAATGTCCGTGCGGTTTGGGCGATGGGTAAGTTGGTTGAAGGTACGAATAAACTATTCTAAACAAGAACGATTATGTTGACACAGATTATAAATGGCCATATCCTTACGCCGCAAGGATGGATGAAGGATGGTTCCGTATTGATTAGCGACGGGAAGATCTTAGAGGTTACAAATAGCGATTTAGCGGTGATTGGCGCCAAGGTGGTGGACGCGAAAGGAATGTCTATCGTCCCCGGTTTCGTGGCGATGAATATCCATGGCGGTGGGGGCTTCGACTTCTCCGAATGTACGGAAGAGGCTTTCCACGGTGCGGTAGCTGCTCATCAGAAACATGGGGCCACGACGATATTCCCTACCGTGTTGGCTCCAGAAATCGGGGTGATCGATAAGGCGGTAACTGTATGCGAGGAGATGATGAGGAAAAAAGACGGTCCTATCTTAGGATTGCACATTGAGGGACCGTATTTGAATCCGAAGATGGCGGCGAGTTTATTTATCGATAAGGAGAATCCCGCCGACCCGAAAGAGTATAAAGAGATATTGGAACGTACGGATTGCATCAAGCGTTGGGATTCCAGCCCGGAGATACCGGGTGCGCTTGAGTTCGCCCAATACTTGAAGTCGAGGGGAATCCTATCCGCTATCTCGCATACGGAAGCGGAGTTTGATGATATTAAGACCGCTTACAATGCCGGTTTCACGCATGCGGCTCATTTCTATAACGCTATGCCCGGTTTCCATAAGCGTCGTGAATATAAGTACGAGGGAACGGTGGAAAGTGTTTTCTTGATGGACGATATGACGGTAGAGGTGATCGCTGACGGGCGTCATTTACCCTCTACGATTCTCCGATTGGTCTATAAGCTGAAAGGAGTGGAACGTACTTGCTTGGTTACGGATGCTCTTTCTTGCGCAGCCAACGAGGGTAAGCCGTTATCCGATCCCCGCATTATCATTGAGGATGGCGTATGCAAGTTGGCGGATCATTCCTCATTGGTGGGAAGTATCGCCACGATGGACGTACTGGTACGTACGATGGTGCAGAAGGCCGATATTCCTTTGGCCGACGCTGTCCGTATGGCTTCCGAGACTCCGGCCCGCCTGATGGGGGTAAGCGATCGCACCGGAACCTTGCAAAGAGGGAAGGACGCGGATATCGTGATCTTGGATCGTAAGTTGAATGTGCGTGCGGTATGGAGCATGGGAAACTTAGTTCCGGAGACAAATACATTGGTCTAAGCTCGTTAATAATATAAGGAAGGGACTGTCTTGGCTGGCCGGGACGGTTCTTTTTTATTTTTAGGCGATATAGATCAAACCTTTCGGCTAATAAATTTGTTCTATCAACGTATGGCGAAATCAGTACTTATTTCATATATTTGTGATTCAAGTAAGATTGTAATACTAAATCAATAATTAAACATGAAAACGAACCTTAGTTCTCAAATTACTCTGACGCGTATACCGTTGCGGTATTATCGCCCGGAAAATGCTTTCGAGCATTCAGTTTTAACTCGTTTGGAAAAGATTCCGACAAATACTTCCTTGAGTGGTCTTCGGACGGTAACATTTACGAATCGGCCGAGGAAGGTTCTTTCGCTATCGCTAAAGAGATAGCAACACAAATCCGTAAAAAACAAGATATTGGTAAGCCCTTCGTGATCGCTTTACCCGGCGGACGTTCTCCGCTAAGCGTTTACAAGGAGTTGATCCGTATGCATAAAGAGGAGAAATTAAGTTTCCGCAACGTGATTGCTTTCGTGGAATATGAGTTCTATCCATTGGCTAATCCCAGCGCCGGAAATCTGGCTCGCCTAAAAGAGGAGTTATTCGATCAGGTCGATATCGATCCTGCGAATATCTATTGCCCGGACGGAAGCATGCCGAAAGACGCTATCCTAGATTTCTGTCGCCAGTATGAGGAGACGATCCAATCCGTGGGAGGTATCGATTGCATGTTGCTAGGTATCGGTAACTCCAGCAATATCATGTTCAACGTGGGTGGAACGACGATCAGCTCGCGTACCCGTATGGTCTTGTTGGAAGGCGCTTCCCGCAAGGAGGCGGCCCGTACGTTCCCTTCGCAGGAGAATGTCCCGGCAGGTATCATCACGATGGGTATCTCTACGATGATGAACGCCCGCAGCGTGATCTTGATGGCTTGGGGCGAGGATAAGGCTAGCATTGTCGCTAAGACCGTTGAGGGCAAGGTTAGCGATGCCGTTCCTTCCAGCTATTTGCAGAATCATCCGAACGCCAAGGTCGTGATCGATCTTTCAGCCGCTTACGACTTGACTCGTATCAGCCATCCTTGGTTGGTGACTAGCTGCGAGTGGGATAATAAGTTGATCCGCCGTGCGATCGTTTGGTTGTGTCAGTTGACGGACAAACCGATCTTGAAATTGACAAACAAGGATTATAGCGAGCACGGATTGGGTGAGTTGTTAGCCCTGTATGGTTCGGCGTATAATGTAAATATCAAGATATTCAATGATATCCAGCATACGATTACCGGATGGCCGGGTGGCAAGCCGAACGCCGACGATTCCAATCGTCCGGAGCGTGCTAACCCGTATCCGAAGAAAGTGATCGTATTCAGTCCGCACCCGGATGATGACGTGATCTCCATGGGCGGTACCTTGCGCCGTTTGTGCGACCAACATCATGATGTGCATGTGGCTTACGAGACTTCCGGTAATATTGCCGTAGGCGACGAGGAGGTAATCCGTTATTGCGAGTATTTGCGTGATGTATGTGAGAAATACTCTCCCGACTCGGCCGTGAAGGATAAAGCGAACGAGATCATCAACTACCTGCGTTACGAGAAGGTGGAGAACGGCGAGCCGGAGCGGAAGGATGTCCTCTTTATGAAAGGAACGATCCGTCGGGAGGAGGCCCGTCACGGTTGCCGCTACTCGGGCGTGAAGGACGATCATGTTCATTTCTTGGATCTTCCGTTCTACGAGACCGGATTAGTGAAAAAGAATGATTTGAGTGAGGTCGACAAGGATATCGTAAAGGCCCTGTTGCTTGAGATCAAGCCGGATCAAATGTTTGTCGCCGGTGACTTGGCTGACCCGCACGGAACCCACAAGGTTTGTCTGGATGCCGTACTGGCCGCTATCGACGAGGTGAAAGACGAGGAATGGATGAAGAACTGCCGTGTATGGATGTATCGCGGCGCGTGGGCAGAATGGGAAATGGATCATATCGAGATGGCCGTACCTATCAGTCCGGAGGAGTTGCGCTTCAAACGTAACGCTATCTTGAAGCATCAATCGCAGGCCGAGAGCGCTCCGTATCTGGGTGACGACGAGCGTTTGTTCTGGCAGCGTGCCGAAGATCGCAACCGTGCTACCGCGGAGTTGTATCGCCAATTAGGTTTGGCTTCTTATGAGGCGATCGAGGCGTTTGTACAATATATCCCGTTGAGATAATATCTAGCGATAGAATAATCTGAAAGCCCTATCTGATTAAGTTCGGATAGGGCTTTTTGTTTTTGTGTTATTTTTTTCGTGTGGGCGTAAGTAGATCTGTTTCTATGATCGTATATAGATAAAGGAGAAGCCTTGAACTGTCTAATATAATACAAGAAATGTCCACATTGAGCATGAAAGACTATATTATTAAGAACCATGAGTTAGATAAATTTAAATTATTATATCTGGAGAATGCCCCCAGACTGATCTTTTATGCCTCGAAATATGTGGATAGCGATACGGCGGAAGATTTAGTGCATGATATATTCATCAAGATCTGGCAAAAGAAAGAGATTTATTCCGTGGAAGAAGGCTTGAAGACATACCTATTCCGTTCCGTTCAAAATGCTTGCCTCGATTACCTAAAGCATAAATCAATAGAAAAGACTTATGCGGATGAGGTTGCTCGTAGACTAAAGATAGAGGAGATAGATTATTATAATCAGTCGGATGCGGCGGAGCTGGAGAAAGAGCGTCTGGACTCCGTTTACCGGGAAATAGCCAAGTTACCGGACAGATGCCGAGAGGTTTTTACGTTGGCTTATGTGGACGGGAAGAAATCAGTGGAGATCGCAGGAATGCTAAATATCTCTCAACGTACGGTAGAGGCGCAACTCTATAAAGGATTGAAGATCATACGGAATGTGTTGGCGCTTCTGGCACTGATTTTATTTTTTAGATGAAAATACGGTAGAATACGTAAGTAAAAAGAGGGAACCGGTCGTATATATTATAAATGAAACAGAAAATGGAATCTAATAATTCGATAGAAGAACTGATCATACGCTATTTGCAGAACGAGATTCAAGAGGATGAACTTCGGGTGTTGGATGCTTGGATTCATGAGAGTGACGCTAATAAAGCCCACTTCTTTGAGTTTAAGGGGCTTTTTGACACTCGGAAAGAAGTGGCGTTCTTGAACCATTATTCCGTGGAGCGTAGTTGGGAGCGAATGGCTGGAAAGCTGGATGCGATCTCTGGCGTATCTATGAAATCCAAGGTCCTTGGCAAACAGTTCTGGCTTTCATTCTTGAGATATGCGGCGATTATCGTAATCGCTATGGGAGTAGGTGTGGGTATGAATCAATGGATAAGCAATCGTTTATATGCCGGCGATACGGAATATAACGAGATCGTAGTGGAAAAAGGCGGACGTGCGAACACGCTATTGCTATCCGACGGCAGCAAGATCATACTCAATGCTTCCACCCGTTTAAAATACCCCATCTCTTTTAATGGAGATGAGCGTGTGGTTCATCTGGAGGGTGAGGCCTATTTCGAGGTTGCGAAGAATCATTCGAAACCTTTCATCGTAAAACTAAAGAACCAACAAATCACGGTACTCGGAACCTCATTCAATATACAGGCTTTCAACGATGATCGCTTTAGCATCACCACCTTATTAAGTGGTAGTATCCTGTTGGAATCTTTTGACGCTCAAGGACGGAAAATGAGTAGCATGAAGCTAAAGCCGAATCAACAAGCCCGGTCGGATAACCGGACCGGCTCTATTTTCTTGTCAGAGACAGATGCCTCGATCTCGAACGCTTGGGTAGGAGGGAAATATCGTTTCAAGGATGAGACCTTAGTTTCTATCGTAAAACGTATGGAGAATTACTATGGGGTAAATATCCGCTTGGCGCATGACAGTCTGCGGAACATCCGCTACACAGGAACCTTCTCCTTGGATCAAGGTATACAAGAGGTACTAGATATTATTAACTCGGAGAAACAATTCACTTTCACGAAAGACGGAAAAGATATCCTGATATCGGCGAGGAGCAAATAACAAAATAATAGATGTATAACCTTAAACATTCGAATTGCCT
>OGFQ01000992.1_pt1 | contig 14555 bp, 11 predicted proteins | sample 1570961 | NCBI WGS metagenome assembly OGFQ01 (sample SAMEA2582022, study PRJEB24529) | metagenome | biome: Human gut stool | place: China | collected 2011
ACGGTCCCGGTCCTTCACCGAAGAACCGCCGAACTTCTGTACGATCAACGCCATATCTTGTCACTCTCCTCTTTTTGCTCCCTCAGTGTGTGAGGGGTACACCGGGCGGAAGCGGTCTTGCGCTTCCGTTCCTGTTTATCATTCCACTGTCGCACCGGTGTTGTCGGCATCCAGCCGCAGCAGTGTAAATGCTTCACATCCGTCCAAGCCTTCCAGCAGCTCGAGGCCCTTTTCCAGTTTGGAGTAGAATTTCTCGGCGTTGGCCTTTTCGGCCACAGCCATTACGGTGCTGCCGGCGCCCGAGACGTACACCGCCTTGGCACCGCAGAGCCGCGCCATATCGAAGACTTCCTTCGAGCCGGGCATCAGGGGCATCCGGTAGGGCTGGTGGAGCTTATCCTCGGTGGCAATGGCCAGCAGGTCGTGGCGGCCCTCGCAGAACGCCGCCGGGATGAGGGCCGCACGGGACAGGTTATACACCGCATCCTTGTGGGTGACCTCTTTGGGCAGGGCCGCACGGGCGGCTTCGGTCAGCAGCTTGTAGTCCGGCACGATGGCCGCGAAGCAGAGGCTCTCGTCTACGTCCCGCTTGACGGAGTAGACGACGCCGTCCTCGAAGACGCTGCTGGTCAGACCGCCCAGAAGGGCCGGTGCCACGTTGTCCGGGTGGCCCTCGATGGAGGTAGCCAGCGTCAGCAGCTCCTGGGTGTTGAGCACATCGCCCAGCATCCGGTTCGCACCCAGCAGGCCCGCGATGATGCAGGCCGAGGACGAGCCGAGGCCCCGGGCCATCGGGATGGCGTTGGTCTGGACGAGCTTGAGGGGCGGCATGGTCTTGCCGACCTTATCGAACAGCCCCTTGGCCGAGCGGTAGACCAGATTGGTCTCGCCGCGGGGGATGCGGGTGCCGTCCGCCGCCGAGATGTCCAGATGGTCGCTCTCTTCGAAGGTCACGGTATTATACAAGGTCACAGCCAGACCCAGCGCATCGAAGCCGGAGCCGATGTTGGCACTGGTGGCCGGGACGGAAACTTTTATCTTCATCGCAGTTCCCTCTTTTCTCACGCTCAGGCGTCCTCAGGCAGGCGGCGGAGCACCAGCTTCACGCTGCCGCCCATGGCCTCTACCTTGCGGGCTGCTTCGGCCAGAGCCTTGTCGTCGGCGCTGTCCACAAAGTAGGAACAGCCGTCGAAGTGCTCTTCCACCACATGGCCCTTGCCGTAGATGGCCTCGGCCACCGCCGGAGCGATACCTTCCACACGCACATAGTATGCGGCGGGAGCAGGGTCGGTGAGCATTCCTTCTACCGGATCGGCGGGCTGCCAGAACAGGCTGTCGTGGACCTTGACGCCGTTCTTGAGGGCGTCCACCACGTCGGCCACGACAGCACTGGCGGTGGGCAGCTTGCCCGCACCCTTGCCGTAGAAGACCACGTCGCCCAGCATATCGCCCTTGACGAGGACGGCATTGAAGACGTCATCGACACCGGCCAGCTGGTTTGCCTTCGGCACGAGGCAGGGCTCGACACCGGCAGCAACGCTGCCGTCCTCGCCCCGCTTCATCCAGGCGATGAGCTTGATGACGCAGCCCAGCTTCTCTGCCGCAGCCACATCATCCACCGTGATGTCGCGGATGCCGCGGGTGGGGATGTTCTGGGGGTAGATCTGGTGGCCGCAGACCAGCGAGGACAGGATGGCGATCTTGCGGCAGGCGTCGCGGCCGTCTACATCGTCGCCGGGATCCTTCGTCTCGGCGTAGCCCAGCTCCTGAGCGATCTTCAGAGCCTCGTCAAAGCCCAGATTCTCCCGCACCATCTTGGTGAGCATGAAGTTGGTGGTGCCGTTGACGATGCCTTCCACCTCGGTGATGACGTTGGCCGCGAGGCACTGGTGCATCGGGGTGATGATGGGCGTACCGCCGCCCACGGACGCCTCGAACAGGAAGGCGCAGTTGTGTGCCTTGGCCAGAGCCAGCAGCTCTGCGCCGTAGGTGGCCACCATCTCCTTGTTGGAGGTGCAGACGCTCCGGCCGCTCTCGAGGCAGGCCTTGACATAAGGGTAAGCGAAGCGGGTGCCGCCGATGGTCTCGACGACGACCTTTACTTCGGGGTCTTCCAGAATGGCGTCAAAATTCTTTATAAACAGCTTTGCGGCCGGATGATCCGAGAAGTCTTTGGGGTCAAGGATGTACTTGACCTCTACCGGTTCGCCTGCACGGCGGGAGACGCCTGCGGCGTTGCGGCAGAGCACCTCGTACACGCCGCTGCCCACCGTGCCAAAGCCCAGAATCGCGATTTTTGCCATGATACTGCCCTCGTTCCTTTTTCTATGAATGTACTGTCACAGATTGTATCCGCAGTGTACGCCCACGACCATCCGCTGGCGCGAAAGCTTTTCCGTCAGCTCCTCGGGGGTCATCTGCATGGTGTCGGTGCGGATGGTGACAGCCACCAGCGCGGCTCCGTTCTCCGGAGTAGACTGATTGATGGTCACGATGCTGGCGCCGGCGGCACTGATGCCGGCCAGAAGGCTCTGTAATGCACCCGTCTCGTCCCGCAGGGTCGCCATGACGGTGATGACCTCGCGGCCATTCTCCGAGTCGAAAATGCAGTCCTTATATTTATAAAATGCACTGCGCGACAGGTCTACGCTGCGGGTCGCAGCCGAAATGCTGCGTGCCTCTCCGCTGGCCAGAAGTTCCTTGGCCCGGACGACCTTGAGAAAAACTTCCGGCAGGACCTGTGCATCCACCAGATAAAAACGGCGTTCCAACTTGTTCACCTCTCAAACACAAGTGTTCTTGCAGAAAATATAATAGCATCCGACTCCCTGCATTGCAAGAGGTCGGATGCTATTTTGTCAGATTATCCAGTTTTGTGCCGTGAAGTGCCCTCTCAGCGCACCGGAATTGCCACCCGATGCCGCAAAAGTATGAGTTTTCCGCTCAGTCGGTGTCGAGGCCAGTGGTGTCCGGCTCAGGCGCGAGGGGTTCGCTGGCGACAGCTGCCTGACCGTGGGAATAATTGCAGACGTCGGGCAGGTCGTCGGCACGGTAGTAGCCCACTGCCGTGCTCGGGCAGGAGCCGCTGGCCAGCAGGCCGCTCTGGGTGCAGTAGCTGCGCTCCACGACGCCGTCAGCCGCCGGGAATGCCTTATAGGGCAGCTCTGCCTGGATCTGCTCCATCAGGGCCTTCCAGGCCATGACACAGGTGCGGGTCTTGGCCTGCTGCTTGCCGAGGGTCTTGGTCATATCGAAGGGCGCGTCATAGCCCCACCACACAGCGGTGACGTAATAGGGCGTGCCGCCCACGAACCACAGGTCCTTCTCATCGCTGGCCGTACCGGTCTTACCGAAGGCCTCCATGCCGTTGGAGTTGGGGTAGCGGCCGCTGGCCGTACCAACGCTGGAGAACAGGACGTTCTTCAGCAGACGGTTCATGACGTAGGCCGTCTGGGGCGTCAGAGCCTGATAGCTGGTGTCGTTGCTCTCCATATAGATGTTGCCGTCACGGTCGAGCACACGGGTGTAGAGGTGAGGCGTGGTGTACTCGCCATCGTAGAAGATCTGGAACGCCGCCGCCAGCGCCATCGGGGTGACGCCGTGGGTCTGGCTGCCCATGACCATCTGTGCAAGGCCCACATCGTTGACGGGGTCCAGCGTGCTGAGCTGCAGGGTATTGTAGACGAAGTTGAAGATGTTGTTCGCGCCCACGAGGTCGCCAACGCGGATGGCGATGGTGTTCAGGGAGCGTGCGAGGCCGTTCCAAAGCGGCAGGTCGGAGCCGTCGCCGTAGTTGCCGCCGTAGTTGCGGGGCCAGCTGCGCCATGCGTTGGGGTAGGCTTTCAGCTGCTTGTCCGTCAGACCCATGAGGCCGTTCCGGCGGCAGTAGTCCTCGTCACGGATGACCATGTCCTGTTTGAGGTAGAGGGGCGAGTTGTTGAGCATGGTGGACCAGTTGACCAGACCATACTCGATGCCCAGCGCATAGGCGCCGATGGGCTTGATGGTAGAACCGGTCTGACGGGTGACGCCGTAGGCGCGGTTCAGGGAAAGGCTCTTGGTCTTTTCGCCCAGACCGCCCACCATGGCGATGACATTGCCGTCATAGTCCAGCGTGACCATCGCCGCCTGTGTGCGGACATTGCGGTAATAATAGACCGTACCGTCATCGCCAGTGCGGGTCTTGGGGGTGCCGTCCTCGTTGTAGACCTGCACATCGTCGTCGGAGATGCTGGTCACCTCTTCCTCATGCCAGCCGGCCGGGAAGTAGGCGTCGTCGGTGTTGAGCATCAGGTTCTCCATCGCGGTCTGGATCTTGGGGTTGACCGTTGCCTCGATGGTATAGCCGCCGGTGTAGAGCATACTCTGGGCGGTGGACTCGTCCACGCCCTCCTTGGCCATGATGTCCTTCACCACCTCGTTGAAGAGGGCATCGGTGAAGTAAGAGGTGGTGGAGCTGCTCTTCTTCGTGTTGTCCGTCTCTGCCAGCACCAGCGGCTGGGCAGCGGCGCTACGGTAATCCTCCTCCGAGATGACACCCTGCTGCCACATATTGTAGAGCAGGAAGTTCCGGCGGTTGATGAGGTTCTCGGGGTTGGTGTAGGGGTTATAGTTGGTGGGATTCTTGGTGATGGACGCGATGGACGCGCACTCCCAGAGGGTCAGCTCGCTGACATCCTTGTCGAAGTACTCGTTTGCCGCCGTCTGGACGCCCTGGATCGTACCGGTAAAGCTGATGGTGTTCAGGTAGGCTTCCAGAATGGTCTCCTTGGAGTAGCTGCGGCTCAGGATGAGGGCGCGGTAGATCTCGCGCAGCTTGCGCAGTGCGCCCTCGATGCCGCTGGCGCTCTTGTCGCTGGTCAGGTTCTTGATGAGCTGCTGTTCCAGCGTGGAGGCGCCCTGCTTGGAGCTGTAGATAGGCAGCAGGTATTCATTGATCATCGCGCCGATGGTGCGCTTGAAGTTGACGCCCGGCTCGCTGTAAAAGTCTTTGTCCTCGGTGCAGATGAATGCATACTGTAGGTTGGTGGGGATCTGCTCGAGGTCCGCCCAGACGCGGTGGCTGTTGGAGGAGCGCAGGGTGGCGTACTCCACCTGTGCGCCGGTGTCGGGGTCGGTGGCCACCACAAGGCTCGACTGGCTCAGTTCGATGTTGTCGAGGTCCAGCAGGTCGCCGTCACTGGCCGTAGCCTGCACCACATAGTACACAGCGCCCACTGCCACCAGACTGCCCGCCATAATGCCCAGACAGACGAGGGTGACGATGGTCCGGCCCAGGAATCCGAGAACGGGATGGCCGTGCTTTTCTCCCTGCTCCTGCGGTTCGCGGGGCTCACGGACCCGCCGGTTCTGCTCCCGGAGCGCACCATCACTGTGGAGTCTCCGTCTTTCATTGTTTGAGATAAGGATCGCCTCCTATCGCAATTTTCACTGTTCTGCATCTCAAAGCATCCTCTGACGATGCCGTTCGCTGTTCCTGCTGCGGCCAGACTGCCCGCAGCCATAATAATACATTATAGTCCGCACCGCCCGCTTCCGCAAGGGGGAATCGACCGGATACGATGCTAGTATAGCACATCTGCCCCGCCAAAGTACAGCATCCGGGTGTGAAAATTCTGCATCCCTGTCTGAGGCAGTTTTCTTTTGCACATACTACCGTCTGAAACACCATTTCAGCCGAAAGGAGTCCACTGCCATGCGCAAGGTCTGGCTCTGCATTTTTTATGCGCTGTGCATTTTTACCATCGTGTTCAGCCTGTTCTGGATGGCCCTGCCCAGTCTCCCCTTCCCTGCCGACTCCGGCGAAGAGACGCCGGCCTCCGAGCCGGGTCTGGCCGCGCAGGGCTCCGCCGGGCAGAGCGGCACCGATTTCTACCTCTGCGACGAGTGCGGGCGGGTGGTCGTCTACACCTGCTCCGACAACGGACTGCCCGACAAGCGGCTCCTGCGCACCGGCATCTATGTCAATCTCCTCCCTGAGGCCGACGCCCTCCGGCTCAAGCAGGGCCTCTACGTCACCGGCGAAACGGCCCTCCGGGCGCTTCTGGAAGACCTGGGTGAATAAACAAAAACAGTGCAGACATCCCCGGGGAGGTCTGCACTGTTTTTATACTTTATCAAAATCAGGCTTCGAGCTGTTCCAGCGGGACGAGGTAGTCCTTGCGGCACTGCTCGTAGTTGAGCATATATTCCTTGGTGGGGTTGTGGTGCATCATATTCTTAAGGGTATGGGAGTCATAGTCCTCGCCTGCCTCCATGCCCACCAGACGGGCGGCGATGTTGGAGCAGTGGTCCGAGATACGCTCTACATTGTTCAGCACATCGAGATAGACGACACCGGTATCAATGGAGCAGGCACCATCTTTCAGGCGCTTGATGTGCTGCGCACGAAGCCGCTCCACGAGGATGTCGATGACCTGTTCCAGCGGCTCCACCTGGCTGGCGGTCCGGGCGTCGTCGAACTCGAAGGCGTCCGTGGTGAGGGTCAGTATCTTTTCCAGCGCATTGTCGAGAAGCTTCAGCTCCTGCTGTGCCTTCTCGCTGAAGGTGACTTCCTTGTCGGTCAGCTCCTGCGCTTTTTCTTTGATGTTGACTGCATAGTCGCCGATGCGCTCGCACTCGGTGACAAAGTTGAGCAGCTCGGTCACCTCATGGCTCTCCGCGTCACCCAGCTCCTGGTCTGCCAGCTTGATGAGGTAGTTGGAGATGTCCACCTCCATCCGGTCGATGAGGTTCTCGCGGACATCGATGGCACTCACGACGTCCTCGTCCATCTTGAGCAGCAGCGGGGTGGCGAGGCCGACGTTGCGGGCTGCGCGGCGGGACATCTTGACCACCGCGTTCTTAGCCTGCTGCAGAGCCACAGCCGGGCTCTTGAACAGACGCTCATCCAGCACAGGCATACTCAGCTCCTGCGCCTCCTCCGCGCTGTTCGGCACGGTCATCATGGCCAGCTTGGACAGCACGCCGCTGCAGGGCAGGAAGAACAGCATCGCAATGACGCTGGTCATGGTGTGGATGTTTGCAATGCTGCTCTTATTCATCACATCGCCCCACATGGGGATGCCGATGGTGAACTGGACTGCATAGACCAGCGCCAGCAGGATGACGCTGCCGATAATGTTGAAGTACAGGTGGATGAGGGCGGCGCGCTTGCCGTCCTTGGAGGAGCCGCCGATGGTCAGAAGCGGGGTGAACGCGGTGCCGATGTGGGCACCCAGCACGATGGGGATGGCCGAACTGAAGGTGACGAGGCCGGTGCTGGACAGCGCCTGCAGGATACCCACAGAGGCCGAAGAGGACTGGATGATGACCGTGACCACCACGCCCACGAGAACGCCGAGGATGGGGTTAGTCATGGTGACGAACAGCTCCTGAAACGCTGCGCTCTCACGCAGGGGAGACACACCGGTGTCCATCAGGCTCATGCCCGTGAACAGGATGCCAAAGCCCAGCATAATCTGGCCGATGTTCTTTTTCTTCGCGTTGCGGATAAATACATAAAAAATGCAGCCGATAAACGCCACCACCGGCGCAAACGTCTTGGGCTGGATGAGGGTCAGGATGAGGCTGTCGCCTGAAATATCCGCCATGCGGATGAGCTGACCGGTGACCGTAGTACCAATGTTTGCACCCATGATAACGCCTACCGACTGCGTAAGGGTCATGATGCCGGAGTTGACGAGGCCGACGCAAATGACGACCGTGCCGGCCGACGACTGGATGACGCCGGTGATGAGGGTGCCGAAAATGACGCCCTTGATGGTGGACGAAGTCAGTTTCTGCAATACGCCCTGCATCTTGCCGCCGGCCAGCTTTTCGAGGCCGGCACCCATGATCGACATACCATACAGGAACAGCGCAATACCGCCCAGCAGAGAGGTGATGTGTGTAATGTCCATAAAACAATGCTCCTAAAATCTTCCTATTGCTCCATTGCACAAGACGGCTGTGCTTAGCTCTCCATACGCAAAACGCCGTCCTTTTTATTATAGCATCGAACCCCCCGGCTCAACAAGCATTATTTTACAGGAAAATCACTTTTTTGACCGGAATTTTAAGATTTCCGGGCCTTCTTAGACGGTTCTTTTCTTGAATTTTACATTCATTTTACATTAGTATTTTCTAACTCCCGCCCGGTGCTTTCCGGTATTCCCGGGAACGCGTCAGGCGGCATCCAGCTCTTCCATCGCCTCCCGCAGGGTGTCCGCCGAGAACAGGAACGCGCCCGTCCCCGTATACACCTCTACATGACCGCCCACATACCGCAGTTCAACGTCTTTCATTCCTCTTCCCTCCTGTGTCTTTTTGTTCTGACAGGAGTATAGCAGAATAAAAATCCAATAAAATGTACTTTTAGGCAGTTTTTTGAGCAAAAAGGCGCAAAAAAGCTCTCTGTCAGCGTCCTTGCCCTCTCAGGTGCTCCGCGCAAGCTCCCCCAAGGGGAGAGCCAAAATCTGTCCGAACTTCTCCATTCACGCAGGAAACAGGGCGATTCGCGCAGGTTTTGTTGATTTTTTCCCCGCAGATGTGGTATATTCAAAGCAACCTGATATTCTACGGTCTCACCATTTCTTTTCACCGTTCAAAGGAGGTTTTTGTATGCTGTCTTATCGTAAGCTTGCGATGCGTGTTCTGGGTCGCCCTCTCCATACGGGGGGGGGGATTGATTCACCCCGTCCGGCCTCTCAGCGGGCAGCGGCGCTTGTCCTGACCGTCGCAATGCTCACCGCCCTTGCCGCCCCGGCTTTTGCCGAGACATGGTACATCGAGAATGGTGACATCACCGTGAAGGCAAGTGGGACCGAAGGGAAAAACACGGTCTCACAGGGGAATAAGAAGGATGTGGAGGACACCAACACCATCATCACCGGCACGTCGAATGAGAACACAGTCACCATCGATACTTCTAAGGGCAACGTGGACGTCACTTTCGACGACCTGAACATCGACGCCAGCAGCCGGAAGGAAGCCGCCATGAGTGTGACCGGCAGCGGCAATACCACGATTAAGCTGGATGGCGACAACCACCTCACCGGTGGTAACGGCAGCAGCGGCATCGACAGCATCGGCAGCCTCACCATCTACGGCGGCGAAAATGACAGCCTGACGGCCAAAGGCGGCAGCGGCGCAGACGGCTCCGGCGGCGACGGCATCCACAGCGGCAGCCTCACCATCTACGGTGGTACGGTCAACGCCAATGGCGGCAACTGCGGTGACGGCAATTACAGCGACGGCGGCAGCGGCATCTCCAGCAACGGCAGCCTCGCCATCTCCGGCGGTACGGTCAACGCCACTGGCGGCAAAAGCGGCGGCGGAGGCTCCGGCGGCGACGGCATCTGCAGCAACGGTGGCGTCACCATCTCCGGCGGTAGTACGGTCACTGCCAATGGCGGTAACGGCGGCAGCCTCGTCGGCGGCGACGGCATCCGCAGCGGCGGCGGCCTCACCGTCTCCGACGGTACGGTCACCGCCAAGGGCGGTAACGGCGACAGCAAAGACGGCTACGGCGGCGACGGCATCCGCAGCGGCGGCGTCGTCACCATCTCCGGCAATACGGTCAACGCCGCTGGCGGCTACGGCGGCAAAGTCGGCGGCTACGGCATCTGCAGCTTCGACCGTGTCGCCATCTCCGGCGGTACGGTCGAAGCCGCTGGCGGTAACGGCAGCACCGGCGGCGGCAGCGGCATCTACAGCAGCGTCATCGATCTGTCGGGCAGCCTCGAGCTGACCGCCAATGCCGGCAGTCCCAACGGCAAGGCCCTCTCGCGGGCCGGCAGTGAGCTTGACCTCGACACCATCAAGGACAAGCTGGGCCCGGGCGCAAAAGTCACCGTCACCGATGCCGACGGCAAGGTCAATCAGGTCTCCATCCCCCGTCCTGTGGAGCCGGAAGAGCCTGTTATCCCCGAGGAGTCTTCTTCCTCTTCTGACGGCGGCTCTGCCACCCCGTCCACACCCGCCTCTCCCCTCCCCGGCCTGACTGTCACCGACAAGAGCGGCGCGGTCATCTCCTACACCAGCACCCAGAGCGGCAATACCCTCACCGTCTGCGTCGGACGGTTCACAGCCTCCTTCCGCATCTCGCTGGCCGCGCTGCGTCAGCTGCGGGCTGAGGGCATCGAGACCATCACCTTCCAGACCATCCTCTGCTCCACCACCCTCTCGGTGGACGAGCTGCTGGTCATGGGCGGCGAGGACGCCGAGGCTGTCCTGACCCACCGGCTCACCGATTCCAGCCTCACCGTGGGCTGAAGCCCTACGCTCCCCTTCCCACAGGCATAGAAAGGCCCCGCTGCCCTGCACATTTCATGCAGAGCGGCGGGGCCTTTTCCTGTTTTACTGCACCCCGGCAGAAACCGGGACTCGTTTTTCCTGCTTTTCGGGCTTTCTGCGCTGCTCTGCGGCGGCAGCGCGGGAGCGGTCGTAACAGTAGCGGATGATGGCCTGACGGCGGACGATGCCGATGAACATTCCCCGGTCATCCACAACGGGGACGAAGTTCTGGTTCATGGCCGCCTCGATGAGCTGTTCCATGCTCGTGGTGACCGTGACGGCCTTGTAGTCCCGCTTGTGGGCAAAGTCCCGGATCGGGATGTCCTCTGCCGCCTCAAGGTCGAGGCCGTGGAACTTTTTCAGCCCCCAGAGGATGTCCCCTTCCGTCAGGGTCCCCACATACTCTCCCTTGCGGTTGAGCACCGGGATGGATGCGTAGCGGTTGTTCTCCCATTTTTCCAGCGTCTGGCGAAGGGTGAAGTCATCGTACACATACATCAGGTCCTGCTTGGGGGAAAGGAAAAACAGAATATTCATGAAAACAACTCCTATTGTGAACTTTTCCGCCGCTGGGCCGCAGCTCCTGTGCAGCCGCAGCAAATTCCTGTCTTCAGCACCTTGGCAGTCGAATGCCCCTGCATCCTGCGCCGGATACAGTCTTACTCTTGCCATCTTAGATTTTAGCACTTTTTCATAGTAAGATAAAGACGCCCGCGTCATCTTTTATATTTTATTCACAATCACTTTTTGTTTTGTCGGATAAATATTCACGAAATAGATGCACTGCGAAGGATTTTGTGCTATACTAACAACAGGAACGCGGCCCTTTGCGGCTCTGTCTGTCTTTCAGTATACCGGCTTTGCGGTGTCGAAACAGACCGAGACGGGTAAGCCGTGCCTGACTTTTTTCTGTCAGCAATTATGTGCTGTACAGCTTCCTCATAAAGTTGTATAATAAGAGTGGTACGCCGCCTTCTCAGGCCCGCGCACCGCCCCGCCGCCGTGCGGACCGGGGTATCATAATAAATAAAAGGAGCAGAGCGACTATGATCACTTCCCGTTTCCCCCTGGGAGATGTCAGCTTCTCAGCCGAGTATTTTTCCACGCTCGTGGGCGAAGCAACCAAACAATGCTACGGTGTGGCCGCAATGACCCCCCGCGATCTGACCGACAAGGTGCGGAGCATGGTACACGGCGCTGATTTTTCTGCAAAGGGCGTCCGCGTCACCCAGGAAGAGGGCCGTCTCGTGATCGAGCTGCACATTGCCGTCAGCTACGGGCTGAACATCTCCACCGCCGCGCGTTCCATCTCGCACCGCGTGAAGGACGAGGTGGAGCAGGCCACCGGCCTGAAAGTCGCCCGCGTGGTCGTATCAGTCGATGACGTGGTTGCCTGATGAGACAAAGCCCGCCCGGGGGTACCGGGAAGATATAAGGAGTAAAAAGCAATGATTTCTGGTAAGATCCTGCGCGACGCCATTATTTCCGGCGCAAACAACATCAACAACCAGCGCTCCCGCGTGGACGAGCTGAACGTGTTCCCCGTCCCCGACGGCGACACCGGCACCAACATGGGCATGACCGTCGGCGCAGCCGTCCGTGAGCTGCAGGCCATGGACGACAGCTGCACCGTGGGCGAGGCTGCAAAGACCGCTGCCTCCGCCATGCTGCGCGGCGCCCGCGGCAACTCCGGCGTCATCACCAGCCTGCTGTTCCGCGGCTTTTCCAAGGCTCTGGAGGGCAAAAAGGAGGCTGACGCTTCCGACATCGTGGCTGCGCTGAAGAAGGGCGTCGAGGGCGCTTACAAGGCTGTCATGAAGCCCACCGAAGGTACCATCCTGACCGTTGCCCGCATCGCTTCCGAGGAAGCTGCTGCCTGTGGCAAAGAGGACGTGGCCGAGCTGTGGGACGTGGTGATGACCGCCGGTCAGAAGGCTCTAGAGGACACCCCCAACCTGCTGCCCGTTCTGAAGAAGGCTGGCGTCGTGGACGCCGGCGGTCAGGGCATCATGATCATCTTTGAGGGTATGGGCAAGGTCTTCCACGGCGAGGCCATCGTGGCCGGCGGCGAGGCTGTCCCCAACAAGGCCAAGCTCTCCACCGCGAACGCGGGCAAGGGCGTCTTTACCGACGACCTGATGAAGGTCGAGGACATCAAGAACGGCTACTGCACCCAGTTCCTCATCAATAAGAACGAGGGCGCAAGCGCCGCAAAGATGCGCGCCTTCGCCGAGTCCAACGGCGACAGCGTCGTCTGCATCGAGGACGATGACGTCATCAACCTCCATGTCCACACCGCCGACCCCGGCAAGATCCTGAGCGAGGCCATCAAGTACGGCTACCTCACCAATTTCAAGATCGAGAATATGCACGAGCAGTTCCTGGCCCGCCAGAAGCAGGGCAAGAGCCTCGAGAAGCAGGCTTCCGCTGAGAAGAAGCCCTACCCCGCCAGGGAGTTCATCTACGCTGCCGTTGACCCCAGCCGCGACTATGGCTTCGTTGCTGTCGCCGCCGGTGAGGGCCTGAAGGCTGTCTTCACCGACCTGGCCGCTGACGCGGTCGTCTCCGGCGGTCAGACCATGAACCCCGCCACCGAGGACATCCTTGCCGCCATCCAGAGCGTCCCGGCCAAGACCGTCTTCGTTCTGCCCAACAACAAGAACATCATCATGGCTGCTGAGCAGGCCCAGAAGCTGGCCGACCGTCAGGTGGTCGTTCTGCCCACCCGCACCGTGCCCATGGGCATCACGGCACTGCTGAACTTTGACCCCTCTGCCAATGTTGAGACCAACACCATCAACATGATGGCTGCGGCCGACAAGGTCTCCACCGGCCTCATCACCTACGCCGCCCGCGACAGCGAGTACGACGGCAAGCGCATCAGGAAGGGCGAGATCATGGCCCTGGAGAACGGCAAGATCGTCTCCACCTCCAACGACATCACCAAGGCCACCTATCGTCTGGCCCGCGGTATGTGCAAGAAGGATTCCAGCTTCGTCACCATCATCTCCGGCTGCGACGTCTCCGACGAGGATGCCGAGAAGGTGACCGAGATCGTCAAGGCAAAATGCCCCAACCATGTTGAGGTCAGCCACATCCGGGGCGGTCAGCCGGTCTACTACTATATGATCAGCGTGGAGTAAGCCTCTTCCCTGTTCAAAAACTCAATCGTATAACAAAACGGCCTCTGCTTCCGGTCCATCCGGCTGCAGAGGTCGTTTTTTGCTGCAATTTTAGAAGAAGCTCACCTGACTGCTTTCCGGCAGTTCACCCAGAGCGCCCACCTGACGCAGGCGGTCGATGATGCTGCTGCCAACGCCAGAGGCCTGCTGCAGTTCCTCGATGGAGAGATACTCTTCGCCGTGGATGGTCACATTTTCCAGCGCATCGGCGGCGGCACCGCCCAGACCCTTCAAGGAGCAGAAGGGCAGGCGTACCTTGCCGTCCTCCACCACATACTTGGAGCCCCGGCTCTTGCCCAGTTCGATGGGCAGGAACTCGTAGCCGCGCACCAGCATCTCGTTGACCAGCTGGAGCGAGACGAGCACATCTTCATCCTTGGCGTTCTTCTCTTCCTTGAGGCGGCGCTTCACCTCGTTCATGTGGGCGCGGGCCACCGCCGCACCGCCCACAGCGGCTTCATAGTCGATGTCATCGCCGCGGACGGTGAAGTACACCGCATAGAACGCCTGCGGGTGGTAGAGCTTAAACCACATGAGGCGGATGGCCGACATCAGGTAGGCCACCGCATGGGCTTTCGGGAACATATATTTTATCTTGCGGCAGCTCTCGATGTACCAGTCCGGCACCTCGTGCTCCCGCATGGCTTCCTCCCAGCCGGGCTTGAAGCCGCCCTTGGCCACCTTGCCCTTACGGACGGCCTCCATGATATCGAAGGCCATCTTCGGTTCCAGCCCCTTGCGGAGCAGGTAGAGCATGATGCTGTCACGGCAGCCGATGACCTCGGCGATGGTGCAGGTGCCGCTGCGGATCAGCTCATCGGCGTTGTTGGTCCAGACGTCCGTGCCATGGGACAGGCCGGAGATCTGGATCAGCTCGGAGAAGTTCTTGGGCCGGGCCTCCACCAGCATTCCGCGCACGAAGTTCGTACCCATTTCCGGGATGCCGAAGGTGCCGGTCTGGCTGTCGATCTGCTCCGGCGTCACGCCCAGCGCTTCCGGGCTGGTCAGCAGACTGTACACCTTGGGGTCGTTCATGGGGATGGAGTCGATCGGGATGCCGGTGTACTCCTCGAAATACTTGTAAAAAGTCGGCATATC
>OGFQ01001005.1_pt1 | contig 14395 bp, 9 predicted proteins | sample 1570961 | NCBI WGS metagenome assembly OGFQ01 (sample SAMEA2582022, study PRJEB24529) | metagenome | biome: Human gut stool | place: China | collected 2011
CATAAATATCAACTTACCTATAAAAGGTATAACAGATAGTTATATACCTAATTTGAAATTATATAAATGAAGTATTAATGTAAAACTCAAAGCATTATTATTTCTTTTATTTGCATCATCTTAATTATTAATATTATGGAAACTATATCTAGCAATCGACCCAAAATCGTAGTTATCGGAAGCTGTAATACCGATATGGTTGTGAAAGCCAACAGACTACCTGTCCCCGGAGAAACCATTCTAGGTGGAACTTTCTATATGAACCCCGGAGGAAAAGGAGCCAATCAGGCAATCGCAGCAGCCCGGTTGGGAGCGGAAGTCACCTTTATCTCCAAGATTGGTTACGATCTATTCGGGCTGCAAGCTTTGGAAATATACAGATCTGAGAAAATCAATACTGAATTTATATTCACCGATCAGAAAAGCCCGTCAGGAGTAGCTCTTATTTCTGTCGATTCGTTTGGTGAAAACAGTATTATTGTAGCACCTGGTGCCAGCCGTTCGCTTTCAACAGAAGATATCAACAAGGCTGAAGAAAAAATCAAGGAAGCTGATATTATACTTATGCAGCTTGAAGTTCCAATCGATACAGTAGAGTACGCTGCTACTATTGCCAACCGATACGGCAAGAAAATAATACTCAACCCGGCACCTGCCTCTACTTTGAGCAACTCCTTTTTAAATAATGTACATACTATATTACCTAACCGCATTGAAGCAGAAATGCTATCGGGAATTAAAGTAATGGATATCGAAAGTGCGCATCGGGCAGCTAAAGCTATCGGAGAGAAAGGAATAGAAAATGTAGTCATCACTTTGGGAAAAGACGGAGCCTATGTGAAAGAAAAGGACGAATATACCATGATTCCTGCTAAAGAAGTAGAAACAATCGATACTACCGGAGCAGGAGATGTCTTCTGTGGAGCATTCAGTGTTTATCTATCTCAAGGACATTCGTTGGCCGAATCCGTAAAATTCGCAAATGCAGCGGCTGCCATTGCCGTCACACGTATCGGTGCCCAGAGTGCTATTCCATACAAAAGGGAAGTCAACTTATAGAATAAAGAAAAGCCTAGGTCTATCACATAAATCTGATTCAAATGAAAGTAGTAGTTATTGGAAGTTCAAACATCGACATGGTTGCACAAGTCAGCCATCTCCCGGCACCCGGCGAAACAGTCGGAGATGCAAATTTCATGCAGTCCCTCGGAGGCAAAGGAGCCAACCAGGCTGTGGCGGCAGCCAGGCTTGGCGGCTCTGTGACGTTTGTCACCTCTTTGGGGAATGATATGTACGCGGATATTTTAAAAAATCACTTTAAAAAAGAAGGTATCACCACCGATTACATTATTGATGATGTCAATCATCCCACAGGAACCGCACTTATTTTTGTGGCCCACAGTGGTGAGAACTGCATTGCAGTAGCTCCCGGAGCTAACTATTCTTTACTACCCGGTTCAATTACCCATTTCTCAGAAGTAATCGATGAAGCTGATATCATCGTCATGCAGGCTGAGATTCCTTACGAAACAATTAAAAAAATAGCTCTATCGGCAAAGCAAAAAGGTAAAAAGGTATTGTTCAACCCCGCACCCGCCTGTCTGATTGATGAGGAGCTGATGAAAGCCATTGATATACTAGTCGTCAATGAGCTGGAAGCTTCATTCATCTCAGGAATTGAGTATACAGATAACAATCTCGAGAAAATTGCTGAAACATTGCTGAAAGCGGGTACAAGCAATGTCGTAATCACACTGGGAAGCCAAGGTGTGTACATGAAAAATGTTAAAGAAACAATCCAGCTTTCCGGTTGCAAAGTAAATGCGATCGACACGATCGCCGCAGGCGACACTTTTTGCGGCGCATTGGCAGTCGTTTGTGCCAAGAAAGAAATAGATCAGGAAGCACTCAACTTTGCTAACACTGCGGCCGCCATTGCAGTCACACGTTCGGGTGCACAACCGTCTATTCCCACTCTCGATGAAGTGAAGCACTTCATGCTTGAAAAAGAATTAGCCTTATCGTTCAACTTTTAAATTTAATGAACCATGAAAACCTATTTGAAACGACTACTCATCCCTATTTTATCGGGATTGATAGTATGCAACTTTTATAGTTGTGATAGCGACGACGAACACACCGCTACCCCTATAGCTCCCATTCTAAAGGAAATAAAATTTCCTTCGGAAAATGACATCATCCCCGGTCAGGTGGCGCAAATCAACGGACTCGGATTTGCAAAAGAAGATATAGTCTATTTAAGTAACGCTACCAACCAGAAAGAAAAGGTAGAAGTCACCGAGGTTACAGATAGTTACCTGAAGTTTATCGTCCCAATGGAAGCAGGCGGTGAGTATACCATAATAATTGAAAGAGCAGGGAAACAGACCGTTTTAAACGGAACTTTCAAAGTGCCTTTCGTTGTTCCTATCACTGATATTGTTCTCCCTTCGGGCAATGTGCAGCCCAAGAGCAAAGTCGAGATTCAGGGAAAAGGATTTGAAGCAGGGGATGTTGCCGTATTATATGCTTCTTTCTATCCGGCAGGTGTCGAATACAATCTGCCATTAACTCTTAATGAAGAAGGAGTAGAATTTATACTTCCGGAAGGATTATACGGAGTAAACTCTATCATGATTGTCAGAGGAGAACGGAAAAGTAATCTTGGAACAATCACTATCGAGACGAATGTAGGAGACAAGCTTGGAGGAGGTGTTGTATTCTGGGTAGATGCCACAAAGGCACACGGATATATCGTAAACATGAGTAATATCGGTACGGGCACAGAACAATTCGGACCGGAAGTAAATCCGTCGGATGCGGCCGGAACGAGCCAAAGTATGGGAAGCGGCTATACAAACACTCAAAATATAGTCAAGAAGTTCAATGCATTACAGGGTGCGAACAACTGGCTCGAGTGGCAAGGAGTCAAAATTGCCGCCCAACTTTGTCTGGACAATAGTGTCACTGAAGGAAATGCCGTATATGCCGACTGGTTCCTCCCTTCCAGAGAAGAGCTGATCGAAGTATTCAAGGTGAAAAGTTTATTAGCAGAAAAAGGAGTCAATATTCCGGCAAACAACTACTGGACCTCAAGCGAAGGTGACGGAGAAGCCGGTTGGTCTGCCTATTATGTGAATTTCTACGAAGAGACTAATATCGTTTCGGAAATCTGCTCAAAAAGCGGTTGGAAAATTGGTGTTCTTCCTATCCGGGCCTATTAACTAACAATCCTTTAAAATAAGCGTCATGAAAAAACACATTATATTATTTATAGCCATCTTTTTTGTCAGTGTATTACATGCACAGACAATCAACATCAGAGGAACCGTTACCGACACGAGTAATGAAACATTGCCAGGTGTATCTATAACCATAAAAGGTACTCAAACAGGAACCGTAAGTGATGCAAACGGAAACTACAGCATCAAAGCCAAAAGAGGAAATGTCCTGGAGTTTACTTTCGTGGGCATGGTAAAACAATCAGTTACCGTAGGAAAGCAAAATATCATTAATATACAAATGGCGGCAGACGCCATTAACTTGGACGAAGTAGTGGCAATCGGGTATGGTATTGCCAAGAAGAGCGATTTGACGGGTGCTGTTGCCTCTATCAAATCGGAACATCTTACCAACTCCAAAGTAGGAACAGTGACAACTGCCCTGCAAGGACTTGCCGCCGGTGTGCAAGTAACTACCGGCTCCGTAAAACCGGGTGGGGATGCTTCTGTCGTTATTCGCGGAGTAGGTTCGCTCCGGGCCGGCAGTGAGCCGTTATATATCGTCGACGGTATTCCTGTACAAGGTGGTTTGCAGGATTTATCATCCGGTGATATTGAATCTATCGAGATTTTAAAAGACGCTTCTTCCGCATCTATCTATGGTTCAAGAGGTTCTAATGGTGTAGTACTCGTGACTACCAAGAAAGGTACAAGCGGAAAAGCCAAAATCTCCCTGAATGCCTCTTTCGGTACGCAACGAATGTTGAACAAGCAAGATTTGATGAACGCACAGCAATATTATGAATTAGTATCCATTGCCCAGCCTAACTACAAATGGACATCAGAAGAACTACGCTTGCTAAGTCGTGGCGAATCGACCGACTGGCAGGATGCTGTTACCCAAAACGGGCAATACCAGAACTATAACTTCTCAATTTCCGGAGGAAAGAACGATATACAACACTTTCTGGGAGTAGACTGGTATGACCAGAAAGGTACGGTCAAAAACTCGTCTTTCAATAAACTGACCGTTCGATATAATATGGATGCCAAACTAAACAAGTGGTTAAGATACGGTGTACGTTTCAATGTCATCGAGTCTAAACTCATGAATATCAACGAAGAAGCAGATTCGGGATACGGAACTATGTTCAGCGCCATTAGTTCACAGCCGACAGCTCCTATTTATACAGAAGACGGAGAATATTTCGATGGTTTCCTCAACACGAAAGCAAATCCGGTAGCCATTGTCGACTTGCTTGACAAAGCCACACTCAAATCCAGATTCGTAGGTTCCGCCTACATTGAGATAGAACCGATAAAGAACTTGAAATTGCGTTCCGACAACGGTGGAGAGCTTGTCTTTTACAAAGTAAATACTTACGAGGACGGACGTATGGGACAACATTATACGGCTGGCGGCCATGCCAATGTAATGTCGAATAAAAAAAGATACTGGCAAACAGAGAACACTGCCACTTATTCATTTGATATCAACAAAGAACATCAATTTTCTGCAATGGCTGGTTTCTCAGCTTCCCGGACTGATTATGAAGAAGTTACCGCCGACTCTAAAAAGTTGTCATCCATTCTCAAGTATTACAATTTGCAAGGAGCGGAAGAACATGGGCCGAACTCTTCGTATGCAGTTCCCTCTTCCCTGGTGTCTTTCTACGGACGATTCAATTATAATTTCAGCAACCGCTATCTGGCAACATTGACCATGCGCGGCGACGGTTCTTCCCGTTTTGCCCCGGGACACAGGTGGGGATTCTTCCCGTCACTGGCTCTTGCATGGCGTACCTCTGAAGAAAGTTTCATCAAAGAAAACGCTCCGGTCATCAGCAACCTGAAGTTAAGAATCAGCGCCGGAAAATTGGGCAACCAGAATATCGGAGATTTCGCTTATGCTCCGACAATTGCCCTCGGAAGTGCTTCAGCCAATTACGTCTTAGGAAATAATCTGGTAACCGGTTCTGTACAAACTTCCATCTCGAACCCGGAACTGACTTGGGAAAAAGCCAACCAACTAGACTTAGGTATTGACTTCGGGTTATTCAACAACCGGATAGCCGGTACGATTGAAGCTTATTATAAACGTACGACCGACCTGCTATGGGAAGTCCCCCTTCCACTGGAATCCGGTTTCGGCACTTCACTCACCAATATCGGTAAAATCGATAACAAAGGTATCGAATTTACGTTGAACACAGTCAACATCAGCACCAAAGACTTCTTATGGACGACAGCCTTCATGATTTCTTATAATAACAACAAGATCAAAGAACTTTACGACGGCAAACAAGACGTCAATAAAACATTGTTTGTGGGACGTCCTATCGGGCAATTCTACTTATTAAAATCCGAAGGTATCTGGCAAACGAACGAAGCTGCCGAAGCTGCCAAATACAATGCCCGACCCGGTGACCGCAAGATTCTGGATTCTAAGAAAGACTATGTTATCAACGGAGAAGACCGTGATTTCTGCGGAGTTTCCACCCCCAAATATTACGGTAGCTTTACCAATACATTCTCATATAAAGGTATTGACCTTACCGCATTCTTTACTTTTGCAGGAGGACATAAAATCAATAATTCACTGAACCGTTACCTCAACTCTTTCAATGTATGGGGAAACATGAGTGAAAACTATTACAAATATTATTGGAGACAGGACCGGCCGAATAACAAATATCCGGCCCCGCGAGTTGGTAGCGCTTATGCTAACGGAGACGGTACTGACGCCAATCTCCAAAAAGGTGATTACCTGCGCCTTCGTAATCTGGAAATTGGTTATAGCTTGCCGAAAAGTGTCATCAGAAATATCAAAGCCTCAAATATCAGGGTTTATTTCTCTGTACAGAACCTATTCACAGCTACTGAATTTACAGGATTTGACGTAGAGTCCAGCGACAATACCAATCCTTATCCGAACGCCCGTAGCTTTATCGGTGGTATTTCTCTTAACTTCTAAAAACAGAAACATTATGAAAAAATATTTATTAATATTAGCTTTCAGCTGCCTGACATTATGCAGTTGCGACAACTTTCTTGACTTGACCCCTCAAAGTTTACAGACACCGGAAAATGCTTATGAAAAACCGGAAGACTGGCAACAAACTCTTTATGCCGCTTATGGCACGCTCCAAGAAGTCTTTGTCGGAAAATATACCATTACCCTTACTGAATTCGGTACAGATGAAGTAATTCCGTTTGATATGGGTTGGGCGGCTTATTCCCAATTACATTATTATACTTTTTCCGCTTCACACGAATTTCTGGACAATCACTACCGGCTCTGTTACGAAGGTATCAAACGTTGTAATGCAGTTATTGATATGCCTTCGGATGCAGTCAGTGCAGATCTCCATAGTTCCATGATTATGCAAGCCCGTTTTTTAAGAGCGATCTACTATTTTGACCTGGTGAGAATGTATGGCGGGGTTCCTTTATGGACAAAATCATCCATTGATAGAAGTGAGATAATGAAACCGCGTGCCACGGTTGACGAAGTTTATACACTGATTACCCAGGACATGGAAGCTGCTCTCGGGCTCCCTACCTCCTGGCCGAATGCCCAAGATAAAGGAAGAGCTACGTCCTATGCAGCCCAAGCTCTGCTGGCACGCATTTATCTTCAGTGGGGAAAACCGGGAGAAGCATTAAAATACTGCCGGATGCTCGAAGGCAAATTCAAGCTGTATGATAATCTAAAGGATATATTTGATCCAAAAAACAAGAATCAGGAATATGAGAATATATTTGAAATTCAATTCAAGCATTCCGGTTCGTGGGGATTGGAAGGAAGCATCCAGCATTCATATTGGGGACCTCGTAATGTAGGAGGCCCGACCAACTTTGGCGGTTGGGGCGGATTCGGTCCGACACAATATCTATATGATTCTTATGATAACGCCGATAAACGTAAAAAGGCATTCTTCATCACAGAATATGCAGGTGTCACCCAGACACCTCCTTCTTCCGGTAAATTCTGGGACGCAGAAACAGGTAATGTGATTGAAGATGATAATCTGAATTTTACAATGATTCGTTATGCAGACGTACTTTTGATGAAAGCGGAAGCGCTGAACAGCATTGATGACACAAGTAATGATAAGTATGATGCCTTGAATGAAGTACGAGGCAGAGCGGGACTGACTTCCATAACAGCAGCCGACAATCTGAATAAAGAACAGTTTGCCGAAATCGTACTGGAAGAAAGATTGCATGAATTATGTTGTGAACACCTGCGCCGCTGGGATTTAATCCGCTTCGGCAAACTGGGCGAATATATGAAAGACCATGCCGGAGTCACCATACAGCCTTATCATGTTCTATACCCAATCCCACAGGCAGCCGTCGATGCCAATGACGCTATCACAGAAAACAACGAAGGATATTAACATAAATCATTTAGCACATGAAAAAATTTATTTTTATCACAGGACTATTGATGAGTATCTTCTTTTATTCATGCAAAGAAGAGGACCATGGCATACTTCCTCCTATCGATGGAGGAGGAACTGTAGAAGTAAAGGATGGAAGAGTTACAATCAATCCGGCAGAGTATCTTTATGCGATACGAAATCCGATGAAAGGTTTACGCGAATTCTTCGGCCCGGGCTATGACAAGGTAAGAGACGAATATCCGTATCCTTACGGCTCTATCATTAAAGAATATATGCAATGGAATATGCTGGAGGACAATGAAAGCGACGGTGTCGACAAGATTATAGCTTACAGTAACCACAGGTGGCAGGGAGTAGAAGATATCAATGTCAAGGTTATCCCACGTATCTATATCGTATGGATGGAACCTTGGCACGGAGGATATGCCAAGAACACTCATACAGACAACCCGGACGACCTGAACGGTTGGCATTGGCCAAGCGACATTCCGGGAGAGACGTACGATGAAGACGATCTTAACGCCCCTATTATTGGGGGCTATTGCCACCCTACTTTTCAGGAAAGAGTGAAAAAACTGGTAGAGAAAGCCGGACAAGCATGGGACAATGACCCTAGAGTAGCATATGTAGAAATGGGAATTATCGGCGAATTCGGGGAACATCACGACCCGGATATCACCACAGTATGGGCTCCTCACGACCAACCCAATCATGTAGAGAACCGTACCTGGCTGCCGGGCATTGAAAAGGTGTTGGGAGATGCCTTTACTGCTGCCTTCAAAAACAAGAAAGTAATGGTTCGCTATGCGTATGAGTTTAAAGATTATGAATTCGGGATCTATTGGGATTCATGGGCTATTGATGAAGAAAAGGTGCGTGGCTACGAAGAAATGAAAAAGCTCGGCGACCGCTGGAAAACTCAGCCCATAGGCGGAGAAATAACCTGGAACTGGGGAAGCCTCTATAAATTCAAATCTTTTGAAGAAGTAGTAGCAGATGCCCAAACGCAAGACCTCGTCATCCAGCAAATACGCGATCTGCATTGTAACCACTTGGGAGGTATCACTTGGGCTAATTTCAATGACCCGACTTTCGAACCCAATGCAGAATTACTACAAAAGACAATGGGTTACCGCTTTCTTTTGTCCAATTTCAGTTACCCGACAAGTATCAAGCCGGATGAGCCGTTCAAAATATCATTTGACGTAACCAACACAGGATCGTCACCCTTCTATTATGACTGGCCAGTAGAAATTGCCTTACTAAACTCCCAGACTCAAGAAGTTGTATGGAGCAAAACATTGGAAACTCCTAAAATATCACAATGGATGCCGGGAGACAACTGGAATAATTCAGCAAAAGTCTATACTCAACCGGCTGCAACGAATCATATTGAGGAAGAACTGACTTTAGACAAAAAACTGGACACAGGAGATTATATCATCGCAATTTCCGTATTAGATCCGTCCGGCATGCTTCCTTCATTAAGATTTGCCATTCAAAATTACTTTGAAGGCGGACGTCACCCCATGGGACATATCGGTGTCAATACAGAACCTGTATATTTTGAAATCCCAACTGACGATTTCGATGACATGAGACAGGATAAAACTCTGAAATATAAAATCCAATAATAAGCAAGCTTAATGAAATCAAACATCAGAAACATATTACTCCTAATGTTATTCGGAACGATATCTGCATGCAGTGAAAAAACCGTGACGGTTTCTTATCAGGAATATCCGAATGCATTCAGGAATCCGATGAAAGGATTCAGGGAATTCTTCGCTCCCGGCATCGACCGGATTAGGGAAGAATATCCCTACCCTTACGGTTCACTGACAAAAGAATATATGCAGTGGAATATGCTCGAAGACGACGCCAATGACGAAGTAGAAAAGATTATCGCTTACAGCAATCATCGCTGGAAAGGAGTGGAAGATATAAACGTCAAAGTAATTCCCCGGGTTTTTCTTGTATGGCTGGAACCCTGGCATGGCGGAAAACCTAAAGACCCCACTAATCCGGATGACTTGACCGGTTGGCACTGGCCCAAAGGAATAACTCCGGAAAAAGGTCCTTATAAACAAAGACCGAACTCCGTGGCCGCCTATGTAGAAGAAAAAGACAAAAATACCCCCATTACCGGGGGATACTTTGACCCTTCTTTTCCTGAACGCGTAAAAAAACTTGTAGAGAAACTCGGACAGGCGTGGGATAACGATCCACGAGTAGCGTATGTAGAAATGGGGATTATCGGAGAATGGGGAGAACACCATGACCCGGATCTCTCAACTTACTGGGCTCCGCACGACGAACCGGAACACGTAGCTAACCGGACATGGATTCCGGGCATGGAAAAGATTCTGGGAGATGCCTTTGCCAAAGCATTCAAGAACAAGAAAGTAATGGTCCGTTATGCCTATGAGTTTAAAGATTACGAATTCGGGATTTATTGGGATTCATGGTCTCAACCCCAAGAGATTGTAAGAGGTTATGAGGAAATGAAGAAGCTGGGTGATCGTTGGAAAACCCAGCCGATAGGAGGAGAAATCACTTGGAACTGGGGAGATTTGGCCCGGTTCAAATCTTTTGAAGAAGTGGTGGCAGATAAAGATACCCGGGAATATGTCATGGAACAGATTCGGAACCTGCACTGCAATCATTTAGGCGGAATCACTTGGGCAGACTTCAACGAGCCGGAGTTCCGGAAAAATGCAGAGATACTGCAAAAAGCCATGGGATACCGGTTCATTATCAATGAGTTCTCTTACCCGAAAGAAATTAAAGCGGGAGCACAATTCCCTATTTCTTTCAAAGTTGTCAACACCGGATCGTCTCCATTCTATTATAACTGGCCGGTAGAAGTAGCTTTACTAGACCCTGAAAGTCATCAAAAAGTGTGGGGAAAAATATTGGAGGGAGTAAACATCTCCGAATGGATGCCGGGAGATAATTGGTCGGTAGATGAGCATAAATACCAGACAGTTCCGGCAACTTATCACATCCGGAAGAATATTTCTATTGATGCCCCCATTGCCAAGGGAAAATATATCCTGGCTTTAACGGTGCTCGATCCGGCCGGTATGCAACCTTCGCTCCGATTTGCCAATGAGAATTATTTCGAAGGCGGTTATCATCCAATGGGCTATATCGGTATTGACGAATCAGTTGCCGATACCCGTCTGAATCCGGATTTATTCTTTGACATTCAAAGTGACAAGTCTTTAAAATATCAATTGAAACAACCCGTTCCCGTGATATTCGACACGGATGTTGGCAATGACATTGACGACGTGCTGGCGATGCAAATGCTATTCAACTATGAGAAAGCCGGAAAAATAGATCTGCTAGGTATCACAATCAGCAAGTCCAATCCTTATTCAATTGAATATATTGACGGATATTGCCGCCTCAACGAGAGGGGAGACATTCCATTGGGATATGCATACAACGGAGCTACTCCCGAAGACGGAGGTTATCTCCGCCAGACTTTGGATACCATTATTGAAGGCAATAAGATATTGCATCCTCAAAGAAGCATAAAAGATAATCTGCCGGAAGGATATAAGTTGTTACGGAAATTACTGGCTTCGCAACCAGATAATTCCGTGGTATTTATTGCCGTAGGACCGGAAACGAACCTTTCACGCCTGCTACACTCGGAAGCCGATGAATACAGTCCTTTGGACGGCAAATCACTCGTTGCCCAAAAAGTGAAACTGTTGTCCGTAATGGGAGGACTCTATGGGAACGAGTTCGATTTCCCCGAATGGAATCTAGTGCAGGATATAAGTGCAGCCCAAACCGTATTCAGCGAATGGCCCACTCCGGTCATTGCAAGCGGCTGGGAACTAGGCAACAAATTGTTGTATCCGCATCAGAGTATCTTGAATGATTTCCCGGACGCTTACAAACATCCTCTTTGTGTATCTTACCAGATATATGACAAAATGCCTTATGACAGGCAAACTTGGGATTTGACCTCTGTCATACAGGCCATAGAGCCGGAGAAGGATTATTTTGAACTGTCAACAAAGGGAACGATTACAATAGACAGTGCAGGACACAGTCTATTTAATGCGTCAGACAAAGGACAACATCAATATCTTATGATTCAAGGAAAAGAGAATATTCAGAGAACATTAGATGCCATTGTCCGCCAAGTGACAGGAAAAGAAGAAAAGAATATAAACCAATAAAGAAAGAGTCATGTTTATAGTCAATAGTTATACATTAGCCATTATCTTTTGCTTCATAACCATGATATGTTGGGGTTCCTGGGGTAACACCCAGAAACTGGCCAGCAAGAACTGGCGTTATGAGCTTTATTACTGGGATTATACGATCGGTATCTTATTATTTGCCTTACTTCTGGTTTTCACACTCGGAAGTTTCGGAGATTCGGGAAGAGGTTTTCTGGAAGATATCCGGCAAGTAGATGCCAGATACATAGTCAGTGCCTTGATCGGAGGAGTTATTTTCAATGCTTCCAACATCTTACTTTCAGCTTCAGTCTCCATTGCCGGAATGGCGGTTGCTTTTCCGCTGGGTGTAGGACTTGCCTTGGTCCTAGGTGTGTTCATCAACTATTTCAGCACTCCCAAAGGAGATCCGTTCTGGTTGTTTACAGGAGTAATCTTGATTGTTATCGCTATCATCTGCAATGGAATAGCGGCAGGCAGACAAAAAAAGAGGGGAATAATAATAGCAAGAAAGGGATTATTCTTGCGGCTATTGCCGGCATACTTATGTCTTTCTTCTACCGTTTTGTGGCTGCTGCCATGGACCTTAACAATTTTGACTCTCCTACTCCGGGCATGGCTACTCCATACACCGCTTTCTTTATATTCTCAATAGGTATCTTCCTGAGTAACTTCCTGTTCAATACAGTTGTTATGAAACGTCCGTTTGTAGGAACTCCGGTAAGCTATAAAGAATATTTTACGGGAAAAGCGGGCACACATCTGGTAGGTATTCTCGGAGGATGTATATGGGGATTGGGAACTGCTTTGAGTTATATAGCCGCAGGAAAAGCGGGAGCTGCCATCTCCTACGCTCTCGGTCAGGGAGCACCTATGATTGCCGCCTTATGGGGTGTATTTATCTGGAAAGAGTTCACCGGTAGTTCCAAATCAACCGACAGGCTTTTAGGAGTCATGTTTATCCTGTTCATCACAGGATTATCATTCATCGTTTTATCCGGAGGAAACTAATTATGAAGATAAACTATATTCTTTTTCTACTGACGGCAGCCTTTTGTTATCCTTCGATAACCGTTGCCAAAATAATTGAGGCCGGTTCGCCGGACAAGAAAAATGTGATAACTATCGAGACTGACAACCAAGTCAGTTACAGCTTATCCCGGAATGGAACAAAGATTCTTGATACTTGCCCGCTCTCACTTACAGTCGGAAACGACACTTGGGGAACAGACAAATGTAGAAAGGTAACTCGCAAGAGCGTTTCGGAGAAAGTGGAATTTATTGTACCGCGTAAATATAAAGAGACAGTGGATAATTATAACCAGGTTGAGCTTATTTACAAAGACTATAAGATCGAATTCAGAGTCTATAATGACGGAGTGGCCTATCGTTTCGTAAGTACTGCGAACAATAAACAACCCGTAAAGAAAGAGTCTGTATCTTTCTGCTTCGGACAGGATCATACCTCGTACACTCTTTTAACCGACCAACTACAAAACTGGTTTGAACAGGATTATACGGTAAAGCCGATCAATGCATTACCCAAAGACAGTTTCTCCGTAGCTCCTGTAATGGTTGAAGTAGACAAATACAAAGTATTATTAGCAGAGGCCAATCTCTATAATTATCCGGGAATGTACTTACAACCCAGCCAAGAATCCTTCCATGGCATTTTTGCCAATTATCCGGATAAGGAAGTGCCATACGAAGGAGATAATAAAATTTACGTCTCCACACGCAAAGACTATCTTATTCCCAACTGCGGGAAACGGGTCTTTCCGTGGCGGGTGACCGGTATCTTCGACAATGCCTCTTCCATATTACAAAGCGAGCTTATATATTTACTCTCCGAAGAGAAGGAGCAAACCGACGACTATACTTGGGTTAAGCCCGGTAAAGTATTATGGGACTGGTGGAATGACCGTAATATCTATCATATAAATTTCAAAAGCGGCATTAACACCGATACATATCTATATCTGGTAGACTATGCAGCCAAACATCACATCGAATATGTCCTGATTGACGAAGGCTGGTCAGCACGTAACGATCTGTTAACCCTCAATCCCGATGTTGACATTCCGCGCATCTGTGAATATGCAACAGAAAAAGGAGTAGGTATCCAATTATGGTCGAAATGGGTGAACATCATGCGACAAATGGATGAGGCTTTTGCACAATTCTACAAATGGGGAGTGAAAGGAGTTAAAATAGATTTTATGGATCGCAATGATGCCAAGATGGTTAACTTCTACGAACAAGTAGCAGCTAAAGCCACTCAATACAAATTATTAGTAGACTTTCACGGTTCTTACCCCAACGAAGGCATGAGGCGCAAATACCCGAACCTGATGACACGCGAAGGCGTGATAGGACTGGAGTATAATAAATGGAGCAAAAGAGCCACGGTTACACATGATGTCATCATACCTTATCTGCGTATGTGGGCAGGTCCAATGGATTATACTCCTGGAGCTATGCTTAATGCACATCCGGAAACCTTCTATGAAAATCAGCATGAACCTATGAGTAAAGGAACGAGTAGTCATCAATTAGAAAT
>OGFQ01001013.1_pt1 | contig 14172 bp, 9 predicted proteins | sample 1570961 | NCBI WGS metagenome assembly OGFQ01 (sample SAMEA2582022, study PRJEB24529) | metagenome | biome: Human gut stool | place: China | collected 2011
AGTCTCAGATGGAAAGCGCACCGTTCCTGGGCAATGACGAACGTCTGTTCTGGCAGAGAAGTGAAGACCGCAACCGCGGAACTGCTTCACTTTACGACCAGTTAGGTCTGGCTTGCTATGAAGCTATGGAAGCATTTGTAGAATATAAACCTATTTAAGTGCATATCACATTTTAAGCCAAAAGACACAGAAACGCAGAAGTTCACCCCGAAAGGAAGAACTTCTCGTTTCCGTGTCTTTTTTATTTCTGTATTTACCAAATCTTTTTACCTGCATGAAAAAACTACTCATTCCCGCATTTGCATTTTGGCTCAGTTGCCTCTTCCCGTCGTGTACCTCGACTTCTCCCAACCATTTTCTGAAAGAAGCCGACTACCGCAACAAAGTGGAAGCTGATTTCGGACAGAAGAAGGAGATTCTCAACCGGGGAAATCTTTTTGACATCTTCAATGAAGACATGTCGCTGGAGGAACGGGAAGCCATGATGTTCCTGTATGCCTACATGACTCCGGGCGATATTTCCGACTATTCCGGAGAATTCTACCTGAAAAATGTACGTCTGGCACTTCAGAACCGAAAAGAGACTTCATGGGGAGCCGGAATTCCCGACATGATATTCCGCCACTTTGTACTCCCTGTCAGAGTAAACAACGAAAACCTGGATAATGCACGCGAAGTGTTCCGCCAGGAACTGATGCCGCGTGTGGAAAAACTATCCATGTACGATGCCGTGCTGGAAGTAAACCACTGGTGCCATGAAAAAGTAATCTATACCCCGACCGACATCCGTACCAGTGCCCCGATGGCTACTGTGAAAACGGCTTACGGACGTTGCGGTGAAGAATCGACCTTCCTGGTAGTCGCTCTCCGTGCCGTAGGTATCCCTGCCCGTCAGGTGTACACCCCGCGCTGGGCACATACTGACGACAACCATGCCTGGGTAGAAGCCTGGGTGGACGGCAAATGGTACTTCCTTGGTGCCTGCGAACCGGAACCGGTACTGAACTTAGGATGGTTCAATGCTCCTGCCAGCAGAGGTATGCTGATGCACACCAAAGTATTCGGTGCATACGACGGACCGGAAGAAGTGATGAAAACCACTGCCAACTATACGGAAATCAACATCATCGACAACTACGGACAGAGTGCCCCCGTCACTGTCACGGTGGTAGATGCTCAGGGTAAGGCCGTAGAAGGTGCACACGTAGAGTTCAAGATTTACAATTACGCTGAATTCTTCACCGTAGCCAACAAAACGACCGACGCACAAGGAAAAGCATCACTTTCTGCCGGATTGGGCGACATGGTAGTCTACGCTTCGGCAAATGACCACTTCGGCTTGCAGAAAGTTTCTTTCGGAAAAGATAAAGAAGTCACATTAACGCTTTCTCACCGTCCGGGAGATGTATTTACCGATACCTTGCACATTGTGCCACCGGCTGAAAAAGCCAACTTCCCGGAAGTGACCGATGCACAGCGTAAGGAAAACAACCGGCGTATGGCTCAGGAAGATTCTATCCGCAATGCTTACGTAGCCAGCTTCCCCACCGAAGAAAAGGCCAAGGCTTTTGCAGAAGGACTGAAACTGGATGTGAACCAAACAAGCACATACATTCTGAAATCCAGAGGAAACCATGCGGACATCATGCAGTTCCTGTCGAATGCTGCGGAAAAGGGACAGGGTGCCCGTGCATTGGAATTGCTCAGCACACTGGCTGATAAAGACCTGCGCGACACACCTTGCAGCATTCTGGAAGACCATTTGTATGCTACCGATGCGAAAGCTGACGTAAAAGAAGTGCTTGCACCGCGTATTGCCACTGAAATGCTGACTCCTTACCGTACCTACCTGCAGAAAGCCTTGTCTGCCGAACTAGCCGCACAAATCAAAGCTGACCCGCAAGTGCTCGTGAAATGGTGTAAGGACAGCCTGTCTATCCGCAACGACCTGAGTACGATATTCACCATTACCTCACCCGAAGGTGTATGGCGCAGCCGTGTAACCGACTCACAGTCCAGAGACATTTTCTTCGTAGCTGCTGCCCGTAGCTTAGGTATCCCCGCCTGGAAGGATGAAGTAAACGGTAACATCTGCTACCGCCTCAACGGAAAACCGGTATTGGTGGACTTTGAAAGTTCAGAAGGTGGAAGTCTGTCGGAAGGTGTATTGAAAGCTACTTACCAGGCTATTCCTCGACTGGACAATCCGAAATATTACACTCACTTCACCCTGTCGAAGTATGACAACGGCACATTCCAGTTGCAGAACCATCCGGAAGATGCCAGCTGGGCTTCTCTGCTGAAAAACGGAAGCAGCATGTCGACCGGTTATTATATGATGGTAACGGGTAGCCGTATGGCCAACGGAGGCGTATTGAGCCAGGTTTCATTCTTCTCTGTCGACAAAGGAAAGACCACAGTGACTCCTCTCTGCATGCGCAACAATACGGAAGAAGTACGTGTCATCGGCAGCTTCAATTCCGAAGCACTCTACACCCGTCCGGGCACCGATGAACAAGTATCTGTCCTCAACACTACCGGAAGAGGATATTGCATTGTCGGCGTATTGGGCGTAGGTCAGGAACCGACCAATCATGCCCTGAAAGACATCGAAGTAAAGAAAGCGGAATTTGAGAAATGGGGACGTACGATTGTACTGCTCTTCACTGACGAAGCGGCCTATAAGAAATTCGACCGCAAGGAATTCCCTAACCTTCCGTCGAACGTAGTGTTCGGTATAGACAAAGACGGAAGCATTCTGAAAATGATTGCTGAAAATATGAAGCTGGGCAGCAAACCCACCCTGCCGGTGATCATCCTGGGCGATACGTTCAACCGCGTAGTCTTCGAATCACACGGATACACCATCGGCATGGGCGAGCAACTGCTCCATGTTATCCACGGACTGTAAGCGCCTCAATGGTGCGACGCACCTTTTCGGGAGTCGTAACCGGATGAGCATATTCATCCATATCCGTACCTCCCATCGACAAAGCCGGATTGCGAAGAAGCATCCGGCTTTCTTTTTGTTCACGTGCCGAAAAATGGAACTCACCGGCTCCCGTCACACGGGCCAGTTCCGCAATATTATGTTCGTTCACTCCGCAGCCCGGCATGATGATAATGCGGTCGCCCGCCTGCTTCACCAGTTCAGCCAGCAAGGGTGCCCCTTCCATGGCCGTAGGCATCTGACCGGAAGTCAGCACACGGTTCACGCCCATTCCTATCAGTTCTTCAAGTGCCTCACGGGGTGACTTGACATAATCAAACGCACGGTGGAAAGTCACCGAAAGCCATTTGGAAGCTTCCATCAGACGCTGCATGGCCGGCTTGTCCAGCTCGCCTTCCGGTGTAAGGCAACCGAACACCACCCCATCAGCTCCCGCCTGACGGGCAGCCCGAATATCTTCTTCCATAATCTCCAGTTCAGAAGGTGTGTACAGAAAATCTCCTCCACGCGGACGGATAATGACATGCAGACGGATGTCAATCAACTTACGGGCCACTTTAATCTCACCCAACGATGGGGTAGTTCCACCTTCCGGCATACCGGCACACAATTCTACCCGATGAGCCCCTCCCTGCTGGGCAGCCACGCAACTCTCTGCAGAGTTCGCACAAATTTCAAACATGTAGTTTTTCATCTCTCAGTCAACTTTAAACAGTGATTTTTTTCACCCTCAGAAAAGGCCTTTGCATTTACCGGAAAACGCTTTGACGCTTCAATCAAAACGCAAGTACGTTTTACTTAAAACACAAGTGCGTTTTACATGAAACGCAAGTACGTTTTATATCAAACGCAAAGGCGTTTTAGCACAAACGTAGGAGCGTTTTTTCCGAAAATACAAATCGCGATGTCTGAAGGCTGGTATCTATAAACAAAAAAGCTTATTAAACCGTTCTTTTTCAGTATAATAAGCTTTATGTACGCCCGTGGGGAGTCGAACCCCAATCGAAGGAACCGGAATCCTTTATTCTATCCATTGAACTACGGGCGCAAATATCAATAAGCACACTTTCCAACGTCCTTTTTTGAGAAAGGATATTTCGAAAGCGTGACAAAAATACAATTATTCGGTCTTTTCTCCTAATTTTTTCCTGAAAAAATAGGGAGTGAAAACTAAAATAGTTTTACTCTTACACGCCTATACGACCTCACGCATCAGAACTGGAAGTAGATAAACGGCTGAATATCGCTGCTTTTCACCTGAATGACCAGATAAATCAGTGCAATCATTATCAGTGCCTGGGCTATGAGCGGCATACGCACCATGCCCCGGCTGCACGCATTCTGCCAGCTGTCGGGACAGAAATGAAGCAAGAAGCCTACTCCCATCAATGCAAACACTTTCCAGTAGCCCGTCAAAAGCTGCTCCAGCAATTCCGGATGGAAGGCTGTAAATATCTGGCGAATCATGGTCACCGAAGCCTCAAACGTAGAGTTTCGGAAGAATATCCAGCAGAAGCATACAAAATGGAAAGTCAATACCACAGCAAAGAATTTACGTATTCCTCGGCTGCGATATTGCTTGGGCCGGCCCAACAGGTTGCGGAAGAACTTATGCAAGGCCAGTGCCACTCCATGCAATCCGCCCCACACCACAAAGTTCCACGAAGCACCGTGCCACAAACCACCTAACAGCATAGTCAGTATCAGGTTGATGTAGGTACGGATTTTTCCCTTTCGGTTACCGCCCAGGGAAATATACAGATAGTCGCGCAACCAGGTAGACAAGGAGATGTGCCAGCGATGCCAGAAATCGGTCACACTGTCCGCCTTATAAGGCGAATCAAAGTTGGGAGGGAAATGGAATCCCAGCAGCAGGGCAAGTCCGATAGCCATGTCACTGTAGCCCGAAAAGTCACAGTATATCTGCAAGGCATATCCGTAAATCCCAAACAGGTTTTCCAGTCCGGAATACAATCCCGGATTGTCGAAAATACGCTCCACGAAGTTCACGCTGATGTAGTCCGAAATCACCGCCTTCTTGAACAAACCGCTCACGATAAAGAAGATGCCCTGACCGAACATCTCGGACGTGACGGACAAGGGCCGGCGGATTTGCGGAATGAAATCGCGGGCACGCACGATAGGTCCTGCCACCAGCTGCGGGAAGAAAGACACATAGAAAGCATAATCCAGCAGACTGGACAAGGGTTTCAAATCACGCCGGTACACGTCGATGGTATAGCTCAGCGACTGGAAGGTAAAGAAAGAAATCCCTACCGGAAGGAATATGTCCAGCGGCTCGAACCGTCCGTTCCACAACGGAGCCAGCATTTCGTAAAAGAAATTGGTGTACTTGAAATAACATAGCAGCCCGAGGTTGATACACAAGCTGCACACCACCAGCATCTTCCGCTTCCAGTGCTCCACCGTCATCTCCATCCTGCGCGCCAGCAGGAAGTCGGACACCGTGACAATGCCCAGCAGGAAGAAATAGGTTCCGCTGCTTTTATAATAGAAATAATAAGAAAACAAGGTGACAAACAGCAGGCGTGCCGTAGTCCGTTTCTGCAAAAGCAGATACACCAGGCTGAATCCGAGAAAAAGAAGCAGGAAGAAGCCGCTGCTGAAAATCATCGGCTGCGCCGCATCGTATGTCAATACCTCTTTCAGTCTGTCCAAGTCAATTCCAAGTTCCGTCCAGTTGAGTTTCCACATAATTGTTGTATGATTTGATAATCGCTTCGTGTAATAATAGTCCCTGCAAAATATATCCTTCCTGCGTGAAATGAATCTTGTCACGCTGGAAATAGTTTCCATTACTCCAGTTCAGACAAGCATAACGTTCACCTCCTACCACGTGATACATATCCCATATAGCGAGTTTCCGCGAAGCCGCATAATCCAGTTCTGTCTTTACCACTAATTTCGTACGAGGATTGATTACTCTTGCGCCCCGTCGGCCATTGCGGACATACGCTCCGGGAGGAGTGGTCAGCAGATATACCGCCTGCGGACATCCTTTCTTCAATTCTTCTAACAGATTATCCATCTGTGCCAAGTGCTCCGCCGAAAAATAACGGCGACCATGCGCTTCATTGGTGCCGAACGAAAGAATAACCAGGTCCGGATTCAGTTCGATAATCTGACGAATATTCTCAGGTGTAGCAAAAGAAGCACAAGTCGCTCCGTTTACTCCTACTATGTGATACACAATTCCTGCGGCCCCCGTTTCCTGCGCCAGTCCCGAAGTACGGTAACTCACCTGCATATCGAGCACGGCCTCCCGTCCGAAATCGTCTTCCAGCTGACGCCGTACAATATAAGGATACACATGCCCCCGCACATGAGAATCGCCGATGTGCACGATACGTAACGGACGGTCGAGCACGGAAAGCTTCTGCCAGAAAGGCTCCAGTTCATGCGTAGGGTCTGTAATCGTATTCTCAGTTGTTCCCTTAAAGCCGGCAGGCATCGGATTGCTGACTTCCACAAAGCGCATCAGCTGCTGCATGGCCTCGCTGTCGGACACATGACCGGAATGACGGTCCGGACGCGACTTCTCCGGCAACACATCCTGCGCTAAAAGCGGCAATGCCCCCAAAAGGAATCCGAAGAATATCCTCCAAAAACGTATCTCACTCCATTTCATAAGCTTTTCGTTTTTCGTACTGTTCCTTGCCGTACATCAACGTTTCAAACAAAAGTCCGGCAATGTGCTTTCCTCCCCTGAAATTGATGTGAGTATAGTCATAATTGGCCATCTGAGGCTTGTGGTTCACCATCTCTACCATACTACCTTCTCCTCCCATGGCTTCGAACATATTCCAGAATGCCACACCCGTTTCTGCCGCAAGTGCCTGCTGGTAACGAATCAGGCGCTTCACCCCCGGCATGGTACGCAATTCGCCGTTTTCATCCTTGTTTTCTCTATCTCCCACCCCGACAATCAGGACAGAAGCCTCCGGAAAGGCCGTCTTCAAACGCTCCACTATCGGTTTCATCGCATCCTTGTAATAGGTATAGTTCATTACCTTGTCTGAAGCTACATTCAGCCCGTACTGCAACACAATCAAATCGTATGTACGCAGACGGTTATACTGACGAAGTATCGACATCGGAATATTACCCAACTGCTGTCCGCTGCTTCCACGGGTACTGAAATTATCGACTACCACACCATGACGCGGATCCATCGTCACGGCATAGAACAAAGCTGTAGAATCCAGTTGCTCCACTTTCCAGCGCACAGAGCCGATACGTCCGTTCACAGACACAGCCTGCAACTCTTCTTTTCCACCCACAGAAAATGGCTGTGCCTCGCCCCCATTGACAGATGCAGCCAACCGCAAAGAATCGGAAGTCAGGAAATAACAGGTAGACACTTCGCAGGTATCAATATGCGACAAGAAGCGTTTCTCACCTTTCAGGCTGACATAAGCTCCCGAAGAAGGAATAAAATAATGATTGGAAATGTCCTGACGGGAACGGTCAAAATAGGTGGAATCTGTAATGGAGTGACTGCCCCATCCACCAAACGAATGGTGTACCGTAGGACGGAAACCAGCTATTTTGGTAGTGATAGATACATAGCCTACCCCACATCCGCCAAAACGTTTCTGCAACATCTCGCGCAAATCGCCAGTCAGAATATCGGCCTCAATAAATGAATCTCCGAAATAGGCAATACGTACCGGGCGGTCCAAAGAAGACACCTTTCCCAAAGCTTCATAGAAATACTCCATTCCACGCCCTGCAGAATCAGCATATTCTTCAATGCAGACCATTCCACTCTTGCAGGTATCCACAAAAGCAGGCTTTACGGGAGGCGGCAACACCAAGGTATCAGAATCCATAGGTTCTGCTATTTCCTTCTTTATACGAATGTCTGAAAGCAAATCAACCCTTCTCAAAGGTTCGCCACGAAAAGAAACAGACGGCAAAAAATGCATGGCAAACAGACCTGCCACCACCAAAAGGGTGAACAGAAAAGTGTATAACAATTTATTCTTCATGAACTTTCCTCTAAAACCGGGTGCAAAGATAGTGAAAGGTGAGAGCAATACCAAGCCAAAAGCTTGCTTTTGAGCGCAAGTATTGCCGAACCGCATCCTATCTTCGAGAAATCAAAGATAGAGGAGTTTAAGTACAAAGATTATCTGGTATGTTTCTCTCGAATATTCTTCAAGAAATCATCGACCATGCGGTAACCTTTTTCCGTGGTAATCCCCCGCATGTGTAGAATAGTGATTTCACTATAGATTTCGGCCAGCGGATAATGGTCTGTAATGTCTGAATAAATCAACAAGTCCATCTGCATGGCCATGGCCTGATTAATAATCTGGAAATTGATGTCGCTGCGAAAAATACCTTGCTCTACTCCCTTTTGAAAATAGGCCAGTGCATCAGCATCTCCCCTGCGACGGTCATCGTGTATATACTCCAACACCTTGGAATATCTGCGCAAGTCACGAAAAAACAAAGGGTTTACCGTACATAACTCATTGAACTTACGCTCATAAAATGTAAGGATTACTTCCAGCACATTATTCGCGCTGGAAGCAATCTCTTGCATATACTCATTCATACAATGACGATAAAAACGGAAAACTTCCAGCAGAAGTTCTTCTTTATCTCCAAACAGTTCATAAAGCGTACGCTTGTATATAGAAAGCGAACTTGCTATATCGTCCATGTGGACAGCCTTAATCCCCAAAGTCATAAAAGATTTGGAAGCAGTTTCCACCACACGCAACTTTAACTCTTCACGGTCGTTTTCCTTTCTTCGCCCTGCCATTATCTACATCAATGAATAATTCCTAATTTTGAAGTTTCCACAAACTGGATAATGTTTTCAATTTCCGGTCCGTTAGGAATCTGTTCACGAATACGTCCCAATGCATCATGCAATGAAGTATTTGCCTTATAAAGGATACGGTATGCCTGTGCAATGTGTTTGATAATGGTTTCAGAAAAACCGGTATGCTCCAGCACCTTTGTATTGATGCTATAGAATGCAATCGGTTCATGGGCTGCTACAATATATGGAGGAATGTCCTTGATGAAACGGCATCCGCCCTGCACTACTGAGAAACTTCCCAGGCGTGTATTACCCTGCATCAGCACATTGGAAGTAAGGATGGCATTGTCATAGATGATACAGTTGCCCGAAACCTGTGAGCCGTTACCGATAATGCAACGGTTACCCACTTCCACGTCATGAGAAAGACGGGCTCCACTCATGATGAAGTTGCCATTACCCACTTTCGTGGCATGTGAAGCATGTGTACCGCGAATAATCACGGCATTTTCACGAATCACATTATTATTGCCGATAATAGCCAGTGTTTCTTCACCTGTAAAGGCAAAATCCTGGGGAACTGCTGCCACAACAGCTCCCTGATAAACTGTATTTCCATTTCCCATACGTGTGCCGCTCATCAGACTGGCATAAGGCATAATCACGTTGTCATCGCCTATCTCTACATTCTTGTCGATATAGGCAAATGGATGAACCGTCACGTTCTTACCCAATTTGGCTGACGGATCTACATAAGCTAAAGGACTTATCATAGTTTTCTCATTTTAAGGTTAATCAATTTCTTCCTCCTCCCAACGCACTGTACAAGTTGATGACAGCTTGCATACGCTGGAAATTATCAGCGACCTCTGACAACTGTGCACTCAGCAGATTCTGCTGTGCGGTCAGGATTTCCAGATAAGTGGCATCTCCGCTCTGGAACAAAGCCTTGGTATAAGTCACTGCCTTATCCAACTGTTCTACCTGTCCACGGTCTTCCACCAGTTTCTTATTCTGTGTATCGAACAGATACAAAGCATCGCTCACTTCCTTTCCTGCTTCCAGAATAGTCTGCTGATAATTCATCTGAGCAATCTTTTCTTCTGCTTTTGAAACCTTCAGGTTGGCAATCAGCTTACCGTTATTGAAAATAGGCTGAGCCAATGAAGCCAAAGCCTGCAGCATAAATTCACCCGGATTAGAGACTTGAATACCTGATCCGTTTGTCCATCCTGCCATACCTGTAATGTTCAAGCCCGGATAGAAAGCTGCACGTGCAGAATTAGTCGTATAATAAGCAGCCGCAAGCGTCATTTCAGCCATCTTCACGTCCGGACGGTTTTCCAATAACTGCATCGGTACACCCGCTGCCAGTTCTTCCGGCATAACCTGTTCGTCCAATGTACTGCGTTCGATGGTCTGAGGAGCCTTAGCCAACAGTACAGCAAGTGAATTTTCTGTTTCACGCACCTGACGTTTCAAATCCATCAATGAAGCCTCTACCTGATGGCTGGCAGCACGCATCTGTGCTACAGCAGCTTCGGTTGTCATACCGGCAATTTTCATGGCTTCCATTACTCGTACGTTTTCTTTATAGATAGCAGCCGTTTCGGTCGTAATTTCTACCTGACGGTCGAGCATCAGCAAAGAATAGTACACGTTAGCTATACCACAAATAATCTGTGAACGTACAGCCTGTTCTGCATACTGACTCTGTTCGTAGGCAACTTTCTGACCACGTTTGGTGTTCAGAATCTTTCCGAACAAGTCAATTTCCCAACTGGCTGCAACCGGAAGCTGGTATGCCTTTACATAGTTTCCACCTCCCATACTGGTAGTAGTACCTTGCGGAGCCAGATTAATGGAAGGCAAATAAGACAATTTAGCGGCAGTCAGCATCACTTTCGCTTCCTGTACACGGAGAGCGGCAGCCTGCATATCTACATTGTTAGCCAGTCCTTCTTCTATCAAGGCCTGCAGTTTGGCATCACGGAAAATCTCTTTCCAAGGCAAGTTTCCCATATTGGCCGTATCGGCAGCCAGTGTATCGGTTGCCGAAGCCGGGTCACGATAGACGCCTGAGGCATCTATCGTTTCCGGACGGTCATAAGCTTTGTAAATGTGGCAACTGCTCATCATAGCAGCCAGACACATCATTCCTATTATCTGTTTTTTCATTATCAATCTTATTTATGCGTATTAGGAGAATACTGTTCAATTTCAGCTTCCACTTCACTTTCATCGAGGCTATCCCATTCCATTGGTTTCACTTTTTCTTGCAACCATTGGAATACCACGAACAATACCGGAACGATGAAAATCTGGAAAATCATACCGATTAACATACCACCAATAGCCGAAGCACCCAATGTACGGTTACCGTGAGCTCCTACACCCATAGCCAACATCAACGGAATCAAACCGACAATCATAGCCAATGAAGTCATCAAAATCGGACGAAGACGGGCTGCAGCACCCAATACGGCTGCCCAAGAAATACTCATACCTTGTTTACGACGGTCAAGAGCAAACTCTACAATCAAGATGGCATTCTTTGCCAACAGACCCATCAACATAATCAAGGCAATCTGCATGTAAATATCATTTGACATGGTTCCCAAAATCATCTTCAATGCAGGAATGCTTCCCAATGCACTAAATCCGTTGACGAAGATGAAGCTACCCATCAAACCAAACGGAACAGAAAGCAATACGGCCAACGGCAGGATGTAACTTTCATACTGGGCACTCAGCAGCAAGTAAACGAAGACGAAGCAAAGTACGAAGATAATACCTGTTGTACTGCCACTTGTCTGTGCTTCCTCACGTGCCATACCTCCTAATTCGTAACCGAATCCCATCGGAAGATTTTCCTTAGCCACTTCAGCAATAGCCTGCAATGCCTGACCTGAAGTATAACCAGAAGCAGGAGCCACCATCACCTTCATTGAAGTATACAGGTTGAAACGGTTGATAATATCCGGGCCGTATACTTTCTTCATGCTTACGAACTGTGTGATAGGAGCCATTTCTCCATTGCTACCACGTACTTTCACTCCGTTCAACGATTCCATGTTCTTAGTAGCATCCGGTTCAGCCTGAATCATTACACGATACATCTTACCGAAACGGTTGAAGTTAGAAGCATACAAACCTCCAAAATATCCTTGCATGGTAGAAAGAATATCGCTCGGGCTGATACCTGCCTTCTTACAAGCTGCCGCATCAATGTCAAGCTGATACTGCGGGAAGCTCGGGTTGAAGGTAGTCTTCGCAGAGTTGATTTCCGGACGTGCTTCCAGTGCAGCTGTATAGCTTTTTACCACTTCAAAGAAGTGATCCAGCGTACCACCGGTCTTATCCTGCATGTTCAACTCAATATCACTTGATACTGAATAACCCGGAATCATCGGAGGAGCAAAGAACAATACCTGTGCATCCTTAATGACTTTCTGTGCACGCAAGAACAAAGTAGAATAGATAATATCTGAATTCTGCATCATGGAACGTTCTTCCCAGTCTTTCAACTTGATGATGACAGAACCGTAAGAAGGTCCTTGACCACCAATAAAGCTATATCCAGAAATGATAGTACGAGACTGAACGGCTGGTTCTGCAGCTACCAGGCTGTCTACCTTGGCCAACACTTCCATAGCGCGTTCCTGAGAAGTACCAGGAGGCAATGTCACAGCACCCATGATAGTACCGGTATCTTCATTCGGCACCATACCAGTCGGAGTGGTCTTCATAAAGAACATCAACAATACGATAGATGCAGCCACCAGTCCGAATGAAAGCCATTTCTTATGAATAAAGAATACCACACGCTTCTTATAGCTCTTCAGCAATGAATCGTATGCAGCATTGAAAGAGGTATGGAAACGATCGACCATACTCATCTTCTTCTGCTTGTGTTCTGAATCATGCGGTTTCAGGAAAATAGCACACAATGCCGGAGAAAGTGTCAAGGCGTTCAACGCAGAGAATGCGATAGAAATCGCCATCGTAATACCGAACTGACGATAGAATGTACCGGCCGTACCTCCCATGAAACTTACCGGGATAAATACGGACATCATGACCAATGTAATAGAAACCAGCGCACCACCGAGTTCGCTCATGGCATCGATAGAAGCCTCACGAGATGATTTGTATCCCTGGTCCAACTTGGCATGTACACCTTCCACCACCACAATTGCATCGTCGACCACAATCGCAATGGCAAGCACCATCGCCGAAAGTGTCAGCAAGTTCACACTAAATCCAATCAGTTTCAATACGAAGAAAGTAGCAATCAAGGCTACCGGAATGGCAATGGCCGGAATCAATGTAGAACGCATATCCTGCAAGAACACATATACTACGATGAACACCAGCACAAACGCTTCAATCAAAGTCTTGATAACTTCGTGAATAGACGCATACAAGAAGTCATTGGCATTCTGAGCCACGTTAATCTTCAATCCGGCAGGCAAGCTTTCTTCAGCCTTACTAATAACATCCAACAAGTTGTTGATTGTTTCTGTCGCATTGGTTCCTGCCATCTGGAATACGATACAAGTTACAGCCTTATGACCGTTTACTGTATTATTAAAGGTATAAGCCAGACGTCCCAGTTCGATACGGGCTACATCTCCCAAACGGAGTACTTCACCGTTAGGCAGAGCCTTCACTACAATATCTTCAAATTCTTCAGTCTGCTGCAAACGACCTTTGTAACGAATGGTGTACTGGAAAGTCTGATTACCACGTTCACCAAACTGTCCAGGTGCAGCTTCAATATTCTGTTCTGCCAATACACCAGAGATATCAGACGGAACCAAATTGTACTGCGCCATCACATCCGGCTTCAACCAAATACGCATAGAGTAGTCCTGACCCATCACGTTAGCATCACCCACACCTTTTACACGCTGAACTTCCGGAATCAAGTTAATCTTGGCATAGTTTTCAATAAACTCAATGTTATACTTATCTTCTGCATCATACAAAGAGAAAATCAACAACATAGAGTTCTGACGTTTCTGTGTGGTCACACCCACTTTGGTAACTTCTGCCGGCAACAGACCTTGTGCCATAGACACACGGTTCTGTACGTTGACCGCAGCCATATCCGGGTCAGTACCCTGGTTAAAATAAATGCTGATATCAGCTGAACCATTGTTTGAGGCACTAGACTGAATGTACATCATGTTTTCTACACCGTTAATCTGGTCTTCCAGCGGAGCAATCACTGAGTTCAACACAGTCTGTGCATTCGCACCTGTATAAGTTGCTCTTACCGATACGGTAGGAGGTGCAATGTCCGGATATTGTGTAACCGGCAGGGTGGCCAAACCAATCACACCCAGAATTACTATCAAAATAGAAATTACGGTTGACAGTACCGGACGGTTAATAAATTTATCCAGTTTCATTCTTTAAA
>OGFQ01001016.1_pt1 | contig 14090 bp, 7 predicted proteins | sample 1570961 | NCBI WGS metagenome assembly OGFQ01 (sample SAMEA2582022, study PRJEB24529) | metagenome | biome: Human gut stool | place: China | collected 2011
TAATGAAGGATTTTGGTAGTGAAGCAGGAATGATATTAGGTTAAGTTTTAACAGATACCGAAACGACATTTGCTGATGCTATGCATAATATTCTTCTTCTTACCTTAGATACATTAAGACAGATTGCAGTAATGGCTATCGCTGAAAGAACCATTAAAGATATAGGTAGCTTAGGTTTTCTAGGATTGGCAAAAGCAGCAGGTGAAATCGCACTTATTAACGTCGCTTTCGGTGCCTTGAAAGGTCTTATCAAGAAACCTAGTACATCTACCGCAAATGCAGGTCTTAATGACAGCACTACGCCGCAAACCGGACAACGGGTTGTATCAGACTCCACCGGTTGGTACAACGGAGGATTCACCGGCAACGGTGGTATACTTGAAGTGGCTGGTCCCGTACATCGAGAAGAATACGTTACACCGGCATGGCAATTACAAGATCCGGTTTCCATGAACCATATCCTAGCCTTGGATGCCATCCGAAGACAAAGAACAAGCACAAATCCTCTTCCCGTCAACGGATTCGCCAACGGTGGATACAATGGACGCTCGGATGAAGAAAATGTAATGGTTTCAAGTAATAATCCGGAATTACTCAAAGTACTCACACAGCTACTTATGCTATTTTCCGAACTAAGAGCAAAAGGCATGAGGGCCTATATCGTTTATAGCGATATCGAGGCCGCCCAGAAGACATTGGACAAATCCAAAAAGATAGGAGGCAAATAAGATGGACATCATTCACGAATCCGGCAAGGCTTACGACCTAGGAGACATCCAATTGACCTTATCCCGGATGAACCCGTTCTTTAACGATTACGGAGAGCAGAGCTTACCGGTAACACTCCCTCCCACGGACAGGAATAGGGAGCTACTCATCTATCCGGATAACATGGCCGGGATCAGCAAGGCCTCGCAGCGGATCAACGCCATGATCCAACACGGGGTATTCTCCATTCCCTGCCGTCAAGCCATCCTGTCGGCGAACCGGAAGAGCGGGATCGAGACCAGTTTTTACTTGAATACCGGAGCGTTCTACGAGAAGATCAAGGATGTACCGTTATCCACGGTCTTTGAGGACAAGGTTCTCAAGTTCGCGTCTGTCAGCGAGGCGATATCCTTCTGCCGGAACCTGTTCATTACACATGACGACCGATTCGCCTTGTTCCCGGCCATCCTAGAGTCCGGTTCTTTAAACGCCACCGGTGATCCGGGACCGGACGGATATCCCCGTCTTTACAACGACGTGGAGCGGACGGAGGTAGTCGATGAGAAAACGATCCGGTTGGCTCCGGGATTCTACATATCCCCCTTCATCCGTGGATTGCATCTATTGGAGGAGATATTCGCCTATCTTGGCTACACCTTGGAGGACTCCTTCTTTTCCCGCACCACCCCATTCAAGGACATGGTTTTTTTGAACAACACGATCGATACGATCGTAAGGGGTGAGATCCGATACTCCCAGATCGTCCCGGACTGCATGATCAAGACGATACTGGACGTATACCGATATAAATTCTGCTGCGAGTTCATCCCGGACGAGACCCGCAAGACCATCCGTATCGTGCTATTCGATGAGAACCTGAACGAGACACCCTCCTGCGACCTCACGGATTGCGTAGCTGGTAAATACACAGTCAACCATCCCTCGAGCTTCAAGCAGTTAAAGCTTACCTGTGACCGGCTCACGCCGCCGGAATAGAAACAGGAGAGCGAGCGCCCGATGCCAACGACGGGAAGAGCCACGGGGAACGAGAACGAGGAGTTCAGTACCTTGGTAGACCTATTAAAGAAATACCCGGACGTGGAGTATAACCAGATATCGGGTGAGTTTGTCCGGAGAGGTTACAAGGGGATCACGCCGGTCACGCAACGGATCGGTCTGGTCACGATGGATTATTACGCCGGCGGGACACTGGAGACGGAGAGCAAGGAATCCCCGGACGTGCTACCGGCGATGGTCCATACACCTGCTTTTGGCAGCGGAGGAGCCGGGGCCATCCCGCATCTCGGGATTTATATAGGGACCGGAAGATCGTTGAACTCCTCCATCATCATGGATTCCGTGAATGACTCCACGTCTGAGGTGGTAGGCGAGGCGGAAGATAACGAGGAGTTGAAACCCATGCCGGCGTTCGTATTCCATGCCGGGAAACTGGACTACGGGACGATCCTCAATCATGATGCGGATGGAAACAAGCTCTGGAACTATACGCTCGCCTACCACGGCCCGGACGGGCTTTTCGAACGGTTCTGGAGGAATTACGATTCCCTGCTCCGGAACTCTCTGCTCGAGATAAAAGCGAGCATGCTTCTCAGTGACATCCAAAAGGTATCGCTCTCCGAGTACAGGAAGGTGACGATCGAGGGACAGGAGTTGCTTCCCTCCGCCATACAATATAGCCCGGGTTCCCGGGAACCCTTGGAATCCACGTTCCTTACCACGAGGCTTTACGAGCCGGTATCCACGGCCATGGCCGAGGCAGAGCGGTTCGCCTCCCATGTATCCAAATATAAATGGAAGGTCAACTACTCCCGGTCCAACGCCAGTGACAGCGTGAAAAGGAGATGGGTGTTCAAGGAGGAGCCCGTGACCATATACTACGCCCCGCCCAGCGCATACCAATACGTGCAGGGCGGGAAATACCATCAAGCCACTTATCCCGTGCAATTCTATAGCCGTGGCTCCGCATCCGGGCCGACCGATCCGGAGGACGGTACCCTGACCGTGTGGCTCGAGCCCGTGACCCGGTAACTGTCCTTTATCGGACCATCCGACAGCCATACTTTTGGGGGTAAAATAATCGCAAATGGCAACGATCATAGATAAACCAGACGCTCTGAGCCTGTCCGGGAACATGAGGAAATTTGTATTGGGGGCACAAGAGGCCGTCTCTTTCATCTTGAAGAAAGGAACGGCCACCTTGCTCGAGCAAAGCTACGAGCCCGGGCCGGACAAGATGGTCACGATCGACGTGAGAGAGGTGGTGGAAAGCCAATTGAGCTATACTTTGGACACGGCCCAAGAGATCTATTCCCAAAATACCATATTCGCAGATTTCACGGCCACTACAGACGGGCCCTCCCACTCGTTACGGGCGATCCGGTGCGGGATAGCGGATCTGGCGGACACGCCGGGAAACTGGTTGAAGTCCCACTTCCTCACGTGGCAGCCAAAGGTCAAGGAGGTGACCTATTACTCACCGGAGTGGTTGACCTACTACGCCATATCGGACTGCACGGTGAAGGCCAAGGCCACGTTCCCGGACAAATCTTCGAGCATGACCTCCTTGAAGGGAATGACCGCCGGCGAGTGCGTGACACTCAATCTCCAATACGCAATCGTAGCCAAGCTATTCGGGAACAAGTACCCCAGCTATCTCGAGGTTTACGCCGAGGCCGGCGGAGCGAGACTGAGCGTATCGCAATTCTATAAATTCACGGATATCCATTCCGAGGACGAGCAATGGTTCCTTTTCGAGAACAGTCTGGGAGGTATGGACACCTTCCGTGCCCATGGGGTGAACCGTCTGCAGGCGGAGCATGGGCACCTGATAGCGGAACTGGGCGAGAACCTGTCCGAGTATGACGTGGAGACCGATCGTAAGTTCGTAAAGAACACGGGATTCCTCGATGATTACTCCCGCCGTTGGTTGCTGGATTTTTTTCCCAGCCGGGCCAAGTATATATACGAGGCGTCCATGATCCGGAGAATAATCGTCACCGAGAGCGACGCCACCTACACCTCCAACGATCTCCCGAGCTCCTATACGTTCACGTACCGACTCTCGGAGATCTCGAGGTACCTGAACCTTATCCGTAACGAGAAAGAGCTTCCGGATAATCTAACGGTTCCAAACCTCTCCTCGCCGGATTTTATTTTTCCCCCTCGCTTAGCTGAGCTCCCACGGCAAGAGCTTGGCGAGGGGGTATTATTCCCGGCCTTTGATCCGCATAACCCGAAAGCATCCGTTACGTCTTTTGGTGTAATACATGACACGATAAGGAACGGCATCATAAGTGAACTTGGAGAGACATGGAGGGCTATCGTCAACGGAGCAGGAGGATCGGGTGGACCGGGAGACGATTTCTATCATATAAAATTAGATGATCTGACAGAGCCGTCCGATGAGAACGCTTTCACGGCTCTTAGAGTCTTGAAGGAGATACTAAAGCCTATATCCGCACTTGATGATAGCTTTTTAAGCAAAGATATAGATGATACGGCGCATGGTAACATCACTTTCGAAAAAGACATAATCTTAAGCGGGCTGGAATCCTCCATCTACTCAGACCGTGACGCTGATAGTTTCAAGCACGAGAACGGTTTCCGTATCTTCGCCGACGGCACGGCATGGGTGAAGGACTTGAAGGTGAAGAATGACTCCATGTTCGCCGGTTCCCTTTCCTCTCCTACATTCGCCTCCGGTTTCCCGAACGGGACGGGATTCATGATAGCGCCTTACAAGGTGACGAACGCCGCCGGTGTGGAGGAGACTAAATACAAGCTGGAGATCGATTCGATCTCGGTACGCAACGAGCTTAAAGTATATACGTTCGTGGTCTCGCAACTGCTTGGCGAGAATGATAACCGCATCTTCGCCGGAATGATGGAGGTGGATCATTACGACCCGGAGACCGGCCGGATCTACTTGGATACCGACGGAGGCAGGTTGTACAACCCGTTCCGGGAAGGCGATATCCTCATGGTACAGCAGTTTCAAGGCGATCCTACCTTGCAGAACGACTACAAGATGACCAAGTCGTACGAGCTGAAGGTGGTGGAAGTGGCCGTAGGGGACCTCTCCGACGGCGAGAACCGTCTGGACTGGCTCCGTTTCACGAATTTCGTGGGAAATCTATCGGACATAGCCAAAAGGGATACCCTTTGTCGTGTGGACAATCCGGATAACTCCACCCGCAGCGGCATCATGAAGATCACCACGGTGGATGAGTTCGGCACGCCCTACATGGACGTGATCCGTGGGATGAAGACCGATCCGGAAAACTGCGTGAAGGTACGTATCGGGAACATGAACGGTCTGGTCACGCCCTATTTCGGAAGGTTGGACGGTGACGGGGCGTACGTGGAGAATCTTTACGCCCGTGGGCAGTTCATGCTCGATACGGGGGAGAACGTGAAGACCAAGTTCGAGATCGTGGAAGGCAGGCTTTCCAGCGAGATGTCTTCCGTGCGCTACGAGTTGTCGGAGAAGGATAATTGCCTCACGAACGCCTCTTTCTCCGCTGATACGGTAGGATGGGTACTCGGTAACGACGTGTCGCTATTCACGGTGAAGGAGCGTTTCATGGCCGTGAACGATTCCTTCTACGCTGAGAAGGATAAGGTTACAGGGATCGTAGAGGTATCTAGCCGCAAGGCCCTGTATATAAAGAATTCGGGAGTGAAGCAAGTAAACTCCTACTTGAGGAATAAGCCGTCCGGACAGCTTGAGCTTCCGGACGGGACGAAGGTCTGGCCTACCTACTACGTATCCTTCATGTACATGGTAAAGACCGCCGGTACGTTAACGTCCGGATTCTCCGGACAGGGCCTTTACGTAAGCAAACCGTTGGCGATTACGGATACCTTCGTTCAAGAGGAATTTTCCGGCAAATGGAACGGAACAGGTGATTTCATCTTGAATTATACGGGGGAAATATATATCTACAACGTCCAGATGTCCACGCATCCCGTGGAGGATCTACGGTTGGAGATGTCCACCCTTTTTCTGCAGACGGACGAGAAGATCGGCATGTACGCCCAAAAGATCGACACGTTGAACGGCACGGTGACGGACATGGGGGTAGAATTGGATAATACGACCAGCACGTTATCCTTGTATGTTGACAAGACTGACAGCATAAACCAGACAGTGACAAGCCTAGGCTTAAAGCTGGACGGTGTAGATGAGAGCTTGACGCTGTACGCCAAGAAGACCGACGTATCCGGGCTGAAAACCGAGATGGAGGCGGCTATCAAGGTGAACGCTGACAATATTAATCTGAAGGTATCTAAGGATAGTATCATATCGAGCATCAACCAGACGGCGGAGACGATCAAGATAAACGCTAGCCGACTCAATTTGAACGGTTTCGTGACATTTTCCATGTTTGACCTAAGCACCCAGAATACGATCAAGAACAAGGTTAGCTCAGGTGATCTAGGATCGATGGCGTGGAAAGATGGTGTCTCTTCCGATGATCTGTCTTGGGCATTAAGTCAAGAGATCGCTGGTAAGATAAATCTGGATACGTTAAACAATAGCCTTACGAATTATACCAAAAAAGGCGCTATCACAAAAGAAGATTTGGCTAAAGCCCTTCAGACGGAATTATCCGGGAAACTTACAGGTAGCGCCAGTGTGGGAGCGAACAAATTGGCGAGCGTGATAATAAACGGACAGACGCTTATAGCGGGAGGGTATATTCAAGCGGACTTGATAAACGTTAAAGACCTTGTCGTAGGCAGTACCTTGAGTATCGGTGCGTTCTCCTTGAATAGTTATAAAGGTCTTAACTGGACTGGCTCTGACTATTTCGGTAATACCTCCTTTAGGTTGACTGTAGGGGGAGGATATACATACAATACCGGAACAAGTTGTAAAACCATGGTAGGGGCTTGGAGCAATTCCCCTGATACCCATGCGTGTATATCTGGTATATGCAACACTTTTGGCGTAGCCATATATGGATCTGTAGATGGTTATGGATCGAATTTCCCTCCTACAGGATCTAAGTTTGCGGGCTACTTCTCGGGAAGCACTAAAACCACGGGTACTACCATTACCGGTACATTGGCGGCGGGGGCATTTCGTTTCGCTTATAACCTCGGCTTTGGTAATTCATATAATTATTATGAGGGCATAAGTTTCGATCCTGCTACTTATGATCTGGATAATGTCCGTATTCGTGTTAGAGGAGGAATAATCGTTGGAGTTACCGATGATAATGGTCATTTATTGCAAGGTGTTTAATTTTAATATATAAAAAAATGAAAGTAGATTTCAGTAAAGTAAGTATTAACGCTACGGTAGAAGGCGATCCCGTAGTTATTGACTTGACAAAAGAGGTAGGAAACTTGGTCTATGTACGTACGGCGGATATCGCTGTCTCTGATTTCGGAAAGAAGATATACTACAGCAAGGAAGCTATCGATGTTCCGAGACCTATGGCTGAATCCATCAAGGAGATTATCATGGGATCCTCCTTTATCGCCCCCTTGAAAAATGCCATGAACGAGTTACTAACCCCTAAAACAAAGAAAAATGGAAACAACGACAATCAATAAGTCCTTGACGGAAGCCCTTTCTTCCACGGGTTTCGTGAAGATAGAGGCATCCCGTAAGGAAAGCGAGCCATTCCAGCATATAGATGCCTACATATACGATGCCGGTACCCGTATCGGCTATGCTTCCGTAGACCGGGGGAAAAGGCTCTCTTTCTTCCAAGAATCCCCGGACAGCCTTACCGGAGAGGAATGGATAAGCGCGTATACGAAGGTGCAAAACGCTTTCGACAGGATATTTAACGAGACGGTAACCCTATAAGCAATCTTGATCCCATGGCATATACTCTCGAAGAAATTAAAGAACTGGTCGAGACTTTAACCCCGATCGTAAAGAACGCTATAGAGGCGGGTTCCCTTAGCGTAGAGGATCTCCGTGTAGCGGAGAGCATGGATTTCGTAAACTCTTTGCCGGCCTTGGAGGAGAAAGGTCTTAACGTCTCTTACGTGAAGGTCCGGCTGAAAGACTTGCTCGGTAAATTGGACGGGGATTATGCCAAGGAGCTGGAGGCGATCAAGAAATTGCTGGAAAAGAAGGTGGATAACGGCTACTCGAAAGACGGTAATCTGTATCTTACCTCCGGGGGCATTGTCGTATCGGACGCTATCCCGGTAGGCTCCGGAAGCGGTGGCGGCGGCGGGACTAGCTCGCTGGGCGAGCTTACCAACGTGGATGATATCGTAGACCAAGATCCGGACGAGTCCCGTGTGCTGGTGCAAGAGGCCGGAAGCTCACTATGGACGGTGAAGAACCTCTCCGAGATCGGAGGAGGAGGTGGTGGTGGCGGCGTGACCATGAAACTCGTGAGCGTCACCGATACGCTCATCACCACGGTAGAGGGGGCCGCCGTCACCGTGGGATACAATTTCACGAGCGTCTATCAGGATGACGGTTCCGAGACCGGGCCGGGAACGGCCACTTACACCGTGAACAGCCAGAAGGTGGGCATGGTATCCATCTCGCAGGGCAATAATTATTTCGATCCGACGGAACACTTGATCACCGGCTCCAACATGGTAAGGGTAACCGTGAAGGATAGCACGGGATCGTCACGTTCCCTATCCTATACGATTGAGGTGATATCCATGTCCATATCCTCCTCCATAGACCCGGCGCTCGTCTATTCCGGGGAGATCGTGTATCGCTATACGCCCGTGGGGGCCATCAACAAGACGGTGCATTTTGTACTGGACGGGAAGGAGTTGGGAACGGTGGAGACCAGCGCCTCGAACCGGCAATTGACCTACGTGATCCCTAGGCAGACGCACGGGGCGCACTCGCTCCAAGTCTACATGACGGCCCTTATCAACGAGGAGCTGATCCGGAGCAACACGCTTACCAACGACCTTATCTGTATCGTGGAGGGGGATAACACGCCTATCGTGGCCTCTTCTTTCGCCCAGACCGCCGCGCGGCAATACGACCGGCTCACGATCCCCTTCGTGGTCTATACGCCGGACTCCTCGCTATCGGAGGTTACGCTATCGGCGAACAACGCCACGGTATCCACGCAGAGCGTAGACCGCACCTTGCACGAGTGGAATTACCGTATTCCCCAGTCGGGAGATCTCTCCCTGAAGATATCCAGCGGGTCGGCCTCCCGGACCTTTACGCTCACCGTATCCCCCGCCGAGGTGATCGTGGAGCCGGAGAAGGCGAACCTGCAACTCTGGCTGACCTCGCAGAACCGGAGTAACAACGACAATAACCGTAACGAGTGGAAATACGGGGATATATCCGCGGATCTGACCGGCTTCAACTTCAAGACGAACGGCTGGATCTCGGAACGGGATAGCACCTCCCTCCGTGTGTCGGGTGACGCCCGTGTGCGTATCCCGCTGAAGATATTCAAGGATGACTTCCGGGCCACGGGTAAGACCATCGAGTTCGAGTTCTCCACCCGCGACGTGACCGATTACGAGGCTATCGCTATCGAGTGCGTGAACGGGGGGATCGGCCTTCAGATATCTTCCCAGAAAGCGGTGGTCTCGTCCGAGCAGACCACGATCGACACCCGGTTCAAGGAGGAGGAGAGGGTTCGCATCTCCTTCGTGGTTGAGAAACGCACGCTAAACCGTTTAATATACATCTATATCAACGGCATCATGTCCGGGGCGGCGCAATATCCGTCGGAGGATAATTTCCAGCAGAAGGTTCCGCAGGATATCATGATCGGTAGCGAGGGCTGTACGATCGACCTGTATAACATCCGTGTCTACGATAACGACTTGAACCAATACCAGATGCTCGATAACTTCATAGGCGATCTGGACGATTACGACAAGGCGCTGGCTATCTACAACCGGAACCAAGTATATAATGATTATGGGGATATCACCTATCAAAAGGTGTTGGAGCGATTGCCTTGCTTGATCTTCGAGGGGCCGTTGCCTACTTATAAAGGCGATAAGAAAACAAACAAGGTCTATTTTACGGACTTGCAAGAACCCGGGCGATCTTTCTCTTGCGAGAACGTCCAGAATGACGTGCAAGGTACCTCCTCCCAATATTATCCGAGGAAGAACTGGAAGTTCAAGTTCAAGGCCGATATCACCTACACGGAGAGCGGAAGGACATCGCCCACATACGCATTACGGGCGGATAGTATCCCCGTGAACGCCTTTTGCGTGAAAGCGGATTTCGCCGAGTCTTCCGGTACGCACAACACGGGTATGGCCAAGGTCATCAATTCCCTATTGATAGAGATGGGGCTTACCACCCCGCCCCAAAAGACAAACAAGGAGGTCCGCACAACGGTAGACGGCTACCCGATAGCCATCTTCCACCGTGAGACGGCCAGTGATACGCTCGAGTTCGTGGGTAAGTATAATTTCAACAACGACAAGTCCACCGCCGAGACCTTTGGGTTTTCTGATGGTGATGAGAGCTGGGAATTCTCGAACAACACCTCCGATCGTTGCCTCTTCAAGTCCGCCGATTTCTCCGGGACGGACTGGATGAACGATTTCGAGTCCCGCTATCCGGACGATGACGCTATCAACGCCGAGTACGAGGCGGGCACCCGCAAGCCGGAGAAGCTCATGGCCGTTACCTCATGGGTCGTATCCACCAAGGATAACTTGGAGAAATTCAAGAACGAGGTTCGGAATCATTTCAACCTTGATAACTTGATCGCCTACTACCTTATCACCGAGTTGTTCGGTATGGTGGACCAGCGGGCGAAGAACATGTTCCTTACCTATTTCCATGAGGAGGGGAAATGGATCTTTATCTTTTACGACAACGACACCTGTTTCGGCCTGAACAACGAGGGATTGATCGCTTTCGGATACAATATAGAGTATCACGACAAGATAGGTACGCTAAATGTCTGGAACGGTGAAAGTAGCGTGTTATGGAACAACCTTGAGAAATGTTTCCCTTCCGAGATCGAGGCGATGTACAAGGATATCCGTACCCGTGGATTGCTCTCGTACGACTTGATCATGTCCGTGTTGAACGGCGAGCAATCGGACAAATGGTGCGAGGCGATCTACAACGCCGACGGTCGTTTCAAGTATATCGACCCGCTGATAGAGGAGGGCAACGGGTCTTACCTGTACGCCGCCCAAGGCTCCCGTATCGAGAACCGTAAGTGGTGGACGTATAACCGCTTCCTTTATATAGACAGTAAGTATACGGCGGGCAGTTTCCTCTCGGATTTCGCGACCTTGCGTCTCTATACGCCCCGGGAATGGACGGGCGTGTCCCCGTCGGCCAACATGACGATCATCCCGTACGCCGATCAGTATACCCGTGTAAAGTACGGTTCCTACATGGTGGGGCAACGTACCTACAAGGACGTGCCGGTATTGATCGAGGCCCCCGACATCGTGTTCAATGACACCGAGACCATCATCTATGGCGCGAGCCGGGTAAAGTCACTGGGGGATATGTCCGGGCTGTACGCCGGTACGATCGACGTGTCCAAGGCTACCCGCCTCTCTGAGTTGTTGATCGGTAGCGGCGTGTCGGGCTATAAGAACACGAACCTTACCGTACTCTCGATCGGAACGAATAATATGCTCCGCAAGCTGGACATCCGTAACTGCCCGAACTTGAGGCAGGCGGTGGATATCTCCGGATGCGAGAACATGGAGGAGGTCTACGCCCAAGGCACGTCCATCACCTCCGTGGTGTTGCCTGCCGCCGGTATCCTCTCCAATCTGTATCTCCCGGCTACCCTCACGGGCTTAACCCTCCGTAACCAATCCAAGCTTACGGACGCTTATTTCGATATAGCCGGGGTTACGAAACTGACTACGATCGTTTGCGAGGATACGGGGATAAACGTTCTTTACCTTGTGGAGCGCTGCTTAGGTATGAAGAATCCCGTGCTGAACCGTGTGCGCCTAATCAACATCAATGCCAATGCGAACAACTTGAATGATGTGTATAAATTGATCAAGGTGGGTGGTATCGATGAGAACGGGAACAATCTGACTAAGGCCGTAGTTACCGGCAAACTGCATGTCATTACCGCAACGGAGGATAAGCTAGCGAAATGCCGGGATGCCTTCCCGGAGTTGGTTATCACTTACACTAATCTTTTACCTCCCACGATTACGACCTTCGTGTTCCGTTCCTCTCAATCGAAATCAATTACAAACGGGGTATTCGACTGTGATTTCGAGTTCGAGAAGGTTAATGAGTATACTTATAAAGTAACGGCGGATGATGATAGCGTGATAGACTTTAATTTTAAATGCGATAATCACCAAGACTTCTCGGATTCCTATCTGGTGGCGGGCACCCGTACGCAAACCTATACCATCACCTATATCCCCTTGCGTACGATACGGGTAAAGGTGTGCGGTCAAAACGTTTATCCTTCCGGGGCATCCGTGATCATTGGCGACAAACGTTATGTGACAGACACTAACGGATATGTATACATCCGGGGTGGGGAGGCTGTATCCGGGACTGTGGAAGCTACGGGATATTCTCCGAATACATTCTCTTTTTCGGCGATAACCAATGATACCACCAATACGGTGGAGGTCTATGCGGCTGTTAGCGTAAAATTCGTAGTGGTGGATAAATTGGATCCCTCTTTGTATATAGAGGGGGCTACGGTTGTTTGCGGAGGGAAGAGTGGCACTACGAACCGTTACGGAGAGTGTACGTTGCTTTTGTCCAAAGGTACCTTGGATTATTCGGTTACAGATCCAGATTATTACGAGTATAAAGGACAGGTGACAGTAGGCACATCCGCTATGACTGTCAATGTTCAAATGAACTTAAACCCTGAGAGAATAAAGCCGGAAGAGAATGGAAACATCCAGATGATGTTGACAGGAACGTCTTGCTCCATTAGTGTCTCTTCTCCTACCGCTAATTACGTTATTGATTGGGGTGACGATACGACAGAAAATGCTTCCGGTACGGGATACAAGTCCTATAGCCACACCTATGGGAATAGCGGGTTTCACCAGATGGAGGTAAGGAATTGCAGGGACATCACGTCTTGTATGGGCTTTAGTTCTAACTTGATAGCCTATTGGAGCATTGGGGACAGTAAGGTTTCTAATATTACTTTCAGTGGATGCTCTAAGTTAATTTACTTCGGAAAGGATGTGTTTAAGAATGATACGGATAGAACTGATGCTTCAAGCTTGCTGTATAACTGCCCCAGCTTAACCTCCGTGGACTTGACCCCGCTGGCATCGTGGGTGAATGTTACCAGTTGCGAATACTTGCTGTCTAGCTGCACCAAGCTAACCTCCGTGGACTTGACCCCACTGGCATCGTGGGTGAATGTTACGAATTGCGGCGCTTTGCTGTATAACTGCCGCAGCCTAACCTCCGTGGACTTGACTCCGCTGGCATCGTGGGTGAATGTTACGAGTTGTGGCTACTTGCTGTCTGGCTGCATCAGCCTAACCTCCGTGGACTTGACTCCGCTGGCATCGTGGGTGAAGCTTACCGACAATTCATCCTTGCTGTCTAGCTGCCGCAATCTGGCTTTCGTCAGCGTCTTATTCCCCACCCCCTTCCCCCTCTCCAGTGGAGCCTTGACGAACGGCAACAACTGTCCGATCTACGTGCCGGACGATGCCGTGGATACCTATAAGATGGCCACGAACTGGTCCGCTTACGCAAGTCGTATCAAACCCATATCAGAAAAAACGGAGTCATGAGAACAGACGAATCTAACAACAAGCATCTGATAGCGGAGGACGGCAAGGTTTTCCGCCGTATCAGTGACGGATGGATAGCCGGACCGGAAATCTATCTAGGCAAGACCTATCACCTAGGCGGCGAGAGGCTGGATACCCCCTTGGAAGAACTCCCCGGGCACTATGAGGAGATCGACGATCCGGTAGCCGCCGAGACCGTATTGCTTGACGAGGATACCGACATGGAGGAAGCGGTGAGGCCAATGATAGCCGCCGATGCCTCCCCCGAACCTCCCGACGATCTTCCCCCGGAACCCCAAAAGGTGACACTGGCCGATTATCGTGCCTTGGAGAGGAAAGTGGAGATGATGATGAGATTATTAGGAATGTAATCTATTAACAACGACCAGATCATATTTTCATTAAAATCCCGTATCAAAATTCGTCAACAAAGGATTCGCCTCCTTCAAATCATGTGGCGTATATATATCCGTTATTGATATTGAGGAATGCCTAGCTTGATCACGTACAGACAGAGCATCCCCATTTTGGCGAAGCATCATTGTAACTCCGGAATCTTTTAGGGAATAGAACTTATAATCCTTCGAAAACTTTAAATCTCTCATAACATGGGATAACCAATAATCCCTAAACTGTTTCTCGGTTCTTCCACTCTCTCC
>OGFQ01001024.1_pt1 | contig 13983 bp, 13 predicted proteins | sample 1570961 | NCBI WGS metagenome assembly OGFQ01 (sample SAMEA2582022, study PRJEB24529) | metagenome | biome: Human gut stool | place: China | collected 2011
TTGGATTTGTTCAGCTTCGGGGAGGACCAGGTTTAGGGTCAGCTGTTGATAAGCTCCGCCAGCAAAATCTCCTCCGCCTGGGCCTTGCAGGTGTTCATCAGGCCCACCCAGCGCATCGGATCGCGGGCTTTCAGCTCCTCCGTCGCGCCCGCCGACTCCGCCAACTGGGGCATCATCTGCTCCAGACGGCTGTTCGCCGTCTCGTCGATCTCCAGCAGGTGCGGGTACAGCTTCTCGGTCAGCAGCAGCTGGTTGTAGATCAGGGGCCGGTGTTCCTTCAGGTACGCTTTCCGCATCCTGCCGTACTTGCCCAGGGGCTTCTCCGGCTGTTCGCTCAGGCTCAGGTCGGGAATCAGGTAATCGCCGTTCCTCGTGTAAGTCAGGTTGTTCTCCATGTGTAACGCTCCTTTCCGCGAGTTGCTCACGCTCATAATGTTGGACGGTGACACCGATCTGCCGCAGCACCTGCTGGTTGATCTGGCTGACCGCCGCTCCCAACGCCCCAACCGTGGCCGGGGTATTGAAATCGAAAATCGGCATGAAGTCCTCATGCTGGAAATACTGGTCTGTATCCAGCCCACAGCGGGACATCAGGGCGTAGGCGATGCTGACGGTGGCGGCGGACTTAAATTGGACTTCGATGTTGAGTTCATCGTACTCCTCCAGGAACGAACCGTCAACGATATAACGGAAGTCCTGTTGATGCTCGTCCCAATACTCACTCGCCAGTTTTCCGGCCACATCGGTGAGCTGCTGGGCAAGATTGTCACCAGCAACACCGTAGTTGCGCTCCAGCATGGCCGACACAGGCCCGATGTGCTGTTCCTCCAGCTGCCACAGCCAGGGGGTGCGGGAATGTTCGCGGGTCCCGGTGTCGGAAATATCGAACACATAGCGCAGGCGGGGCTTGTCGCCGGAATCGTCCACCAGGGCAATGCCCTTGGAGCCACGGCGCACATACCGGCCCATTTTTTCATTCCATAAATCATACTCGGCGCAGGCGGTGGCGTCCGGGCGCTGGGCGTAAATCATCATCTGCTCATGGAACGGATATTTGTAGAGGCGGGCGGCGGTGGTAAGAAAGGCTGTCCATTCTTTCCAGCTGCCCACAAGCCGGGTCGATACCTGTTCGGCCATCTGCCGGTAAAATTCAGCTTTGGATGGCATGGTTTTCTGTCCTCCCTTCATGTTAAATAGAAATGGGGCGGCACATCAGGCCGCCCCGCTGGGTCTTGGTGTGGTTTTTACTCGTCGAAATCCGGGTACAGCTCCAGCTCGGCAAACTCGGCGTCGCTCATAGCCCGGAGCTTGGAGAGGGCGCTGTCCGTCAGCTCCCGCAGCTCGGCTTCCTCCGGCGAAAGCTCACCGCACATCTCCGTCAGGGCTTCGATCAGCCCGGTGCGGCTGCCGGTGTTGTAGATACAAAGCAGGTTCGTTTCCTCAAAAGTGAAGTTTCCCATATCAAATCTCCCTTTCCGCGCTCTTTTTGGGCGCTGTCTTTTTGTGTTCCGCCTTGGGCTGGCTTTTCAGCTGCTCCATGACGGACTTTTTCTTTTCCCGTTCCTCCCGGTGGGCGGCGGCAGCCAAATCCATGAGGGAGATTGGCTGGCCGCTGCGGGCCTGCTGTTCCAGCTGGGCCACTGTTGGCTCCTTTGGGCCGTTATTGATGATACCGTCGATCATGCCGTAATCATCTTCCACCGTCATTTCCGCGTTCTTCAGCGGATTGTCCGGCAGAAATCCGGGAACCTGCTCAAAGCCGAAGCTGTCGCAGTAATGACAGGATACGTTGCCATCCCGCTTGATTGCAACGATGTCGCTGACGCTCATAGACGGATGGTCGTAATCGGCGGGATGTTCATTGTTGAAGCGGTAAAAGAGCTGTTCGGCGGTATCGCCTTTCAGATCGGAGGGCAGCAGCGGAGCGGTGTAGACCAACTCATAGTTGTCCCGCTGCACCGTCTGCCCGATGGACTGGAGCCATTCCAGGCCCTCATAGCGGATGTCCCGCAGCTCGTCGGTGTGCTTCACCTGATAAATAGCGAAGCAGTCCCCCTTGTGGGAGAGAAACGCCTGCTCCCGTTCCTCCTGGTGGGCCATGCGGTCCTTGACCAGCTTATCAAACTCCGGGCTTTCCTCCCATTCCTCGCGGGGCATGGCAAAGATACCGTCATGGGCATCCAGGTCAGCGGTGTCAAAGGCCATCACCGGATTTTCGCCCTCCTGGATAATGTAAACGGTCAGGTCACGCTCCATCAGCTCATAGGCTCTCTCTTTGGAGAGGGGCAAAAGATCGCTGTCCAGGCAGCCGCATTTCTCCAGATCGTCCTGGGTCAGAACCGGGTCCGGCATGGGATATTCGTCCAGCGCCTGTTCCTGAGCATCCGGTAGCAGGGCGGCTGCGGCTTCTGCGGTCTGCTGGCTGGCCTGTTCATACAAAGTCTCGATCATGGACAGCGGCGCATACTTGATGGATTTGTCACCCAGCCCCAGGTCCTTGCAGATGTGGCTGACCGCTGCGGAACGGCCCATGTCCGGTCCATCCAGCTGGCCGCCGTCCATCTGCTTCATGGTTGCCACATCGTAGAGCGTGTAGTCCCAGCCGGTATCGCAGGGCTGAACATGAAGATATGTGGCATCATCCAACACCAGCAGGGCCTCCTGGTACTCGGCGCTGGGCTGAGATACTTCTTCCGCAGCCTGCGGGCATGTCTGCTCCGGCTCCGGGGCGGCAGTCAGGTCAATGCCGCGCTCCTTGCAGATTTCCTTGTAGTTGCGCTCGATGTCGTTAATCAGCTCGCAAGAAGTCTTGTTGATGATCTCCAGGCTGGCCCGTAGCTCCTTCAGCTCCTTGCCCTGGCTCCAACCGGCAATATAACCGAAGCTGTTCTCACCGGTCTCAAGCCCGAAATACTGACAGACCGCATAGGAGATACTCTCAGCCTCCACTTCCTCGGTGTTACGGTTCTTGGCGGCTTGTTTCATGGCTGTCAGATCAACCTCTACTTCCAGACGCCACTCAAACTGATTTTCGTCCACATAGCGCCAACCATCCTCGGCAGCAGCCTGTTCTGCTTCTACCTGGGTGGCGAAGTCCAGGCGGTAGTCGTGCTTGGTGCCGCCCTCGCTCACCATAACGATTTTCCAGGTTGGCTCCGGCTTATTTTTTTTCGGGTCGTGGAGCTTGCTGTGTGCGGTCTCATGGACAGCGGCGGAAACAGTCTGCACCTCGCTCATGCCTTCCCGGATGGCGATCCGCTGCTGCTCGGAGGAAAAGTAGCCGTCCATGTTGCCAGCCATCGGCTCAAACTCGATGGGGACCGGGGCAGAGCGGCGCAGAGCTTCCATGAACGCCTCATAATGTGGCACCGTCCCGGACAGGCTGGAGGCCAGTTCCGGCAGAGGCTTGCCGTCCGTCTGGCTCACATCGAACACCTTGACCGGGCGGAACATGGGGATTTCGATTTCCTTTTCCTCCATGACGGCCTTGCCATCCGCGTCCAGGATGGGTGCATGGGTATCCGGGTCACGCTTCATTTCCTCGATTTTCTTTTTGTAGGGCGTGGGGGCGATGATGGTGATACCATGCTCGCCCTTTTTCACATGGCGCTCAAATTGGTTTTTCCACTTGTTGAACCCGGCCACCAGGGTGGCGTCCGGGCGCTGCATATAGATGAGCATGGTGTTGTTGACGGAGTAGCGATGGAACTTGGACATGACGGACAGGTAGCGCATATATTTTTCACTCTCGAACAGCTCCTTGATACCCTGTTCAATACCCGCCGTGATTTCCTGCAACCGCTCTCGGTTGGTGGGCTTATCAGCCATGATTTTCACTCTCCTTTCCAAATTGGCGATTTCTGATTGATGTTCGGCAATCCACAGTCTTTGTTCATCAGGGGTATCCTCCAGGAAAAAATCCAGCAGATAGCCCACATAGTCTTTTTTCTGGATTGCCTCCATGAATCGGGGATGTGGATTTTCCTCCGGTGTTTTGGGTGTGTAGTCCGTTTCCCACTTGCGGAGCAAATGAAAGTAGTCGGCCAGGACACGAAAGGCGTGGTCCCGGTCCTCCTTGAATTTCTGCGTCTCCGATTTCTGCCGGACATAGCGCCTCCGGGGAGGAGCCTGACTGTCATAAGCCAGGCCAAAATCCTGGGCCAGCTTCTCGGCGGCCTCTTTGGGGGACAGATTGTAGAGCCTCGCTGTGAAGTCGATCACATCGCCGGTGGCTCCGCAGCCAAAGCAGTAGAAATATTCCTCATTCATCTTCATGCTGGGATTTTTGTCATCGTGGAACGGGCAACAGGCCATACCGCTCCGATTGACCTCGATCCCATACATCTGCGCCGCTTCCCGGACGGTGATGGACTGCTTGACGGTCTCAAAGACACTTTCAGCCATGCTTACTCATTGCCTTTCTTGGGGGTGGGCGGCCTGTACCCGGCAGCCTTGGCTCGTTCACTGGCAGCTTTGCGACGCTCGGCGCTGTACGGTTCCCGGACAGACACGCAGCGTTTGGGAACGAGAAAGGTTTGGCGGTCCTTTTTCACGATCTGGTCCGGGTATTTCTCCGCCAGCCGTCGCAATTTCTCCAGCAGCCGGGAATCATGGGTATAGACTTCGGCGGTAGCCTCGGCCTGGTTGTAGAGGATAATGGTTTCCTGTTCGTAGAGGGAGAGCTTCATCGTTTGCCTCCTTTCTGCTGGTCAAACTCCAGCTTGAAGTTGGCGTACTGCCCATCGTCCTCCAGCACCACGGTGGCGTCGTAGGTCTTGCCGGTTTTCTCGGAGTACAGGCCGCTTACATGGGCGCGGCCATTTTTGAGCAGCGCCGTCACGATGGCCTTGGTGGGCTGCTTGCGCTTCAGCTCCCACCACTTGTTGTTTTTCCAAATGGCAAATTTGCAGCCCTCGTTCTGGCAGAAGAACCCCTTTTGCAGCTCCGCCACATCGCCACCGCAGCGGGGGCATTTGCCCACCACCTCGCGGGGCGGCGTGAACAGATACTCGGTGCCTTTAATCATCTGATAGGTTCCCACCAGCTCCTTGAGCATAGTGGAAATTCCATCCATGAAATCCTCCGGGGCCAGCTCGCCGCGCTCGATCTCACCCAGTCGGTACTCCCATTCAGCGGTCAGCAGGGGCGATTGCAGCTGCTCCGGCAGCACGGTGATAAGGGATACCGCATCATGGGAGGGCATGAGCTGCACGGTTTTCTTGTTCTTTTTGCGCTCCAGAAAGCCGGTGGCCACCAGTTTTTCCAGGATACCGGCGCGGGTGGCCGGGGTTCCCAGGCCCTTGCGCTCGGCGCTCTCCGGCATATCGTCCTTCCCGGCAGTCTCCATCGCGGAAAGCAGCGTATCTTCGGTGAAATGCTTGGGCGGGGTGGTCTTGCCCTCCTTGACGGCAGCGCCGGAAAGGGGAAGCGTCTGACCTTCAGACAGTTCCGGCAGCGCCTTGTCCTCGGCTTCCTTGTCCGGCTCCGAATTTTTCAGTCCTGCGCGGTAGGCAGCGTCCAGCGCCCGCCAGCCGTGATTTTTCACCGTGCGGCCTTTGGCGGTAAACTCCGCTCCGGCGCACTCGACAATAACGGCGGTTTCCGCAAAGGTATAGGGCTGGGACACAGCGCACAGCAGCCGCAGGGCCACCAGCTCCAGCACCGCCTTTTCGCCCACCGGCAGGCCGGTCAGGTCCGCGCCCTGGAGGTTGCGGGTAGGGATCACCGCATGGTGGTCGGTCACTTTCTTGTCGTTGATGACCTGGGCCGCATTGCAGGCAAGCTCCATACCAGCGGCAAAGGGCAGCGCCCCAGCAGTGAGCCGGACCAGCTCCGGCAGACTCGCTGCCATATCCGAAGTCAGGTAACGGCTGTCCGTCCGGGGGTAGGTACAGAGCTTCTTTTCATAGAGGTTCTGCAAATAGTCCAGGGTTTGCTGGGCTGTGAACCCCAGCAGCCGGTTGGCGTCCCGCTGGAGGGTGGTCAGGTCATAGAGGGCGGGCGGCTTCTCGGATTTGTCCTTGCGCTCCACCTTTTTCACCGTAGCAGCCGCACCCTGGCAGGCCGTTTTCAGCTGCTGGGCGGCGACCTTGTCCGCCATGCGTTCCCCTGAAACAGAGAAACCGGGCAGCTCCAGCGTCACCGTGTAAAACGGCACCGGCTTAAAGGTGTCGATCTCGGCCTCCCGCTGGACAATGAGGGCCAGTGTTGGGGACATGACGCGCCCGATGTTGAGGGTCCGGTGGTACAGCACGGAAAACAGCCGGGTGGCATTGATCCCCACCAGCCAGTCCGCCTTGGCGCGGCAGAGGGCCGCATCCCGCAGGCCGTCATAGTCCGCACCGGGGCGCAGGTTCGCAAAGCCCTCCCGGATGGCGGAATCCTCCATCGAGGAAATCCAGAGCCGCTTCATGGGCTTCTGGCAGCCCGCCAGCTCGTAGACAGTGCGGAAGATCAGCTCGCCCTCGCGTCCGGCGTCGCAGGCGTTCACCACCTCGGTCACATCCGGGGCGTTCATCAGCTGTTTCAGCACATCAAACTGTTTCTTCTTGTCCTTGCTCACCACCATCTGCCAGGGTTCCGGCAGAATGGGCAGATCGTCATAGCGCCACTTGGCGTAGTCCGGGTTATAAGCGTCGGCGTCGGCCAGCCCAGCCAGGTGGCCCACACACCAGCTCACTCGCCAGCCGCCGCCCTCCAGGTAGCCGTCCTTGCGGGCGGTGGCCCCGATCACGGCGGCCAGACTTTGGGCAACGGACGGTTTCTCAGCGATCACCAGCTTCATGGTTTTTCTTCCTCCTTTCCCGCAGCCATGCGGTCAGCTGCCGGTGGCAGAATCCCACGCAGGGCTGACCGTCACGGTAATTTCCGCAGCCATAACAGGGGTGGCCGGGAGATAAAGAAGGAGGACGGGAAGTTTCCTTCCCGCCCTCCGGCCTGCGTGTCATCATGCGTTCATAGGGGCTGTCGGTGAAGCGGGTCAAACCGTCTTGTCCTCGCTTTCCTCGTCGCCGCCCCCGTCAGCGTCCAGCTCGTCAGATTCCTCGGTCTCCCAGGAGTCCTCGTCCTCCTGGTCGGCATCGTCCTCGCCGTAGTCGTAATCGTCCAAATTGTCGTTGCCCTTAGTCTTGGGCTTATTCTTGATGAATTTGAAGTAGGCAAAGGCACCGCCACCGCCCAGCAGGACCAACACCACCAAAAGCAGGGCCGGATTCAGCCCCGTGGTTTTCTGCGCCGGTTCCTCCGGCTCCGGGGTTTCTTCCGGGGCCTCCGGTTCCGGCTCCTTACCCGTGCAGGCGCTCATATTGGTGGCACACACCGTGCAGGCCGTATTCACCGCACCGGCCACACATTTCTCCGTACAGGTACAGGTGGCGGGCTGCTCCTGGGTAGTCTGACTGTCCTCCATCAACGCCATCAGGTCCGCCTCGTCCACCTGGTTCAAGAAGTGGACAGCGGTTTCCTTGTCCTCGTTGGCCCGGTCAATGAGGATGTAGAAGTAGTTGCCCGCCTTGGTGGTGACGGTGATGAGCTGCTTGTTGCCGCCGAAATCATCCACCAGGGCGGCGTTGCCATCCGGGGTCAGGGCCGGACTGTCCTCGGTTTCCTCCACCACCACATTGGCGTCGTTTGTGGCGTCCTCCGCCGGAGGCTGGTCCGTCCCCTGGGCAAAGGCGGTCACGGAAAGGCCCATCATCAGCACCAAGGCGGCGCAGAGGGCCGAAAAGGTCTTGAAAATTCTCTTATTCTTCATGGTCAATCTCCTCCTGTTCGGTGTAGTCAGCAGAGGCAGCGGCCATGCCGGGGACCGTGCCGCCGGAGAGCATGGCATTCAGCTGCTCCGGGGTCAGCCGCAGGGCGCGCACCATCTGGACGATCTCCAGGTTCTCCGCTTCGGTTTTCTGCGCCTCCAGGGTTTTCAGCTTGTCCTGGTACTCCGCGATCTTCTCGCGGACCTTGGCAATCTCCTGGTCAATGCGCTGGATTTTGTTCTTAGCCATTTCAATCACTCCTTTTCTCATAAATCGGCCTTACCAGTTCATCAGGCCGTAGCCCTTGATGCACTCGTAGGTCAGGGAATAACTCTTGATCTTGCAGGCGTCGCCGGAATTGCCCTCCACGGTGTAGACCCGGCTGCCGTCCGTGCCGACCACAAGGCCCACATGGTCGGCGCTGCCATCCAGGTCCCAATCGAAGAAGATGGCGTCGCCGGGGGCAATATTGGCGTAATCACGCCCGCCCCATTGTCCGTGGGATTGGAACCACGGGATGCCCTGAGACTGGCAGGCGGCAAAACGCGGCTCAGACAGCCCCATCTGGCCGTAGCACCAGGACACGAAGCAGGCGCACCATTCCACACGGGAATTGAAGCCGTACCAGCTCCAGTAGGGCTGACCGCCCACATTGCCCACCTGACTTTTCGCTATATCCACCACGGCCTGATTGCCGGGGCGGGTGCCGTTGACGAACTCAACACCAGCTAAACTCTCGGAATCGCTGGTGTCGGAGGAACCACCGCCGAAAATCAGCGGCTTGTTGCCCAGCGTCTGCCGGTACACCTGGTACATCTCCAGCTGTTCCGGGGTCAACAGCTCCGAGGCAACAGACGAAATGGGCTTGCTGGTGAGCTTCACATTCAGAATGTAGTAGTTGTAAGGAACCTGAACGGTGTAGCTATTGCCCTCGCTGTCAGTCCGGGTTTCCGTCCGATAGCGTACTTCAACTTCCTCGATGAGCGTCAGCTGATACTGGGCATCAAATACACGCTCCAGCTCTGCCTGGGCGCTCTGCCGGGTGTAGCCCTGCAAGACAGCGGACAGGTAGGCCGCCAGCTCATGGGGGTCATGCCCGATCATGTCGAGGTCGTAGCGGTACTCGTCATACCCCGGATGGCTGCTTTCGATGTTGTCGATCTCGGCTTGCAGCGCCGCTTCCTTGGCAGCGTAGTCCGCCTCCACCGCCACCAGCTCCGGGTCATCCGACGGATAGGTGGTGCCGGACACCACAGAACCGATGCTCTGCGCCATCATGGAGCAAGAGGACATGGTGTTGAGCAGCATACAGACCAGCAGGAAGATCGCGCCAGCAATCAGAAAGCCCTTTTTGTGGCGCATGACGAATGCCCCGGCCTCCTGTGCCTTTTCCTTGACCGTCTTGGCGGCCTTGCCGGTCTTTTGGGCTGCGCTTGCGGTATTCCCAGCAGTTTGACCGGCGCGCTTGGCGGCAGCGTATTCTTTTTTGATGGCCTGTTTCTGCTGCCAGCGGGAAATGGGGTTGCTGGCAAACTGAGGATTTTCCCGCAGGGACTTCTGATACAGGGCGTTCACATTGGCCTTCTCCAGCTTCTGCTCGGCCTGGGCTGCCTTGCGGTAGGGCTTCAACTTGTGGCTGCGGTAGCCCTCCCGAACCAACCGTGCGCCGGTCTCAGCAGCCTCCTCGGACTTGTGGGCGCTTTCCACGCCCACATTGTCCTGTTCGGTCTCCCGGATTTCCTTGTGAACTTTCCCCAGGGCGGCATTGGCGGGGGTATCCCGCACCGCATGGGACAGCTTGGAGGGCGGCTTCTTCTTGTCCTCCAGCACCAGTTTGGTGGTCACTTTACCGGTCTCCGGGTCCACCGTCTTTTGCCGGACTTGCTTTTTGGGAATTTTAGCCTGCGCCTTATCCGCTTTGGCGGCGGCCTTGTCCGCCTTGCGAATGGGCTTCTCCAGCGCCGGGTCAGCCCGTTCCTCGTCTGTAAAGCGCAGGCGCGGTTCCTTATTCAAACCATTCACCCAGCATGAGGGCGTCCGTCATGTAGCGCAGCTCCACACAGACGGCCAGCCCCACAGGGTCATGGAAGGGATGCTGAAGCAGATGGGCGTAGATCTGCGCCACCACATTGGTCAGCAGCTCAGACTGCCCGCCCTCGAAGATGACGATGGCGGGAACACCGTTCATGGCACACCAGATTTCCGTCAGGCGCAGCAGGCCCGCTTCGCCATCCTCGTTCAGCTCCGCTGCCTGATCCGCCGCCGTGCGGGTCTCGCTGACGGCATCGGCCAGCTCGGTGAGCAGACAGGTGCGCTCACTCTCCAGGGCATCGTCAAAAAACATCATGGTGTTCAGTTCAGTATTGGGTTTCATGGTCATTCATCCTCCTTTTTTAGTTCCTGGGGTTTGGTGGTCATAATGCGGTACAGCTCGGTATTCTTCGGGAAGTGATCCACGAAAGGCAAGATCGTGGAGCCATAGAACAGCAGGCCCTCGCCCTCGCTGGAGTGGGTCACATAGGAAAGCTGGTGCGGGGAAATGCCCAGCTGCTTGGCGAGAATCTGCCGGTCTCCGCCCGCCTGGTTGAGCATATACACGAAGTCGGAGTTTTCAAAGATGTTCTCTACCTCGCGGCTGCTCAAAAGGTCTTTGACATTCTGCGTGATGCCGGTGGGAATGCCGCCCCACTTGCGGAAACGCTTCCAAATCTCGACGGTATAAGCGGCGGTCTGCTCCTCTTTCAGCAGCAGGTGCATCTCGTCGATGTAGTAGCGGGTGGACTTGTGGGCGGCACGATTGATGGTGACGCGGTTCCATACCTGGTCCTGGACCACCAGCATACCGATCTTTTTCAGCTGCTTGCCCAGCTCCTTGATGTCATAGCAGACAATGCGGTTGTTGATGTCCACATTGCTCTGGTGGTTGAACACATTGAGGGAGCCGGTCACATAGATTTCCAGCGCCGTGGCGATGTACTGTGCCTCTTTTTCCTCCTGCGCCCGCAGCAGATTGTAAAGGTCCTCCAAAATGGGCATATTCTCCGGGCGGGGGTCATTGAGATAGGTCTGATAGACCAGCCGCACACAGCGGTCAATGATGGTTTTCTGCACCGGCTGCAAGCCCTCTTTGCCGCCCACGATCAGTTCACACAGGGACAAGATGAAGTCGGACTTGAGAGACAGCGGACTTTCATCGTCCGAGTAGTCCAGATTCAAGTCCATCGGGTTGATGTAGTTGGTGGAGGTAGGCGAAATCTTGATGACCTGCCCATGCAGGCGCTCCACCAGGGGCGCATACTCGGCCTCCGGGTCACAGATGATGATGTCATCATTGGTGAGCAGGAAACAGTTGGCGATCTCGCGCTTGGCGCTGAAGGACTTGCCGGAACCCGGCGTACCGAGAATCAGTCCGTTGGGGTTTTTCAGCAGCTTGCGGTCCACCATGATGAGGTTGTTGGACAGGGCGTTGATCCCGTAGTACAGCGCCTCTTTGCCGTTCTGGAATAATTCCTGTGTGGTGAACGGTACAAAGATAGCCGTAGAACTGGTGGTCAGCCCTCGCTGAATCTCGATCTGATTGAGGCCCAGGGGCAGCGCGGACATCAGCCCTTCTTCCTGCTGGAAGTCAAGCCTTGTCAGCTGGCAGTTGTACTTCTGCGCGATGGAGCTGGCCTGGAATACATTGTTGTCCAGCTGCCGGGGATTGTCTGCCGTGTTCAGCACCAGAAAGGTGACAAGGAACATTCGCTCGTTCCGGCTCTGCAAATCCTGTAAGAGCTTCTTGGCCTCGGCACCGTAGGTGGCAAGGTCGGAGGGAATGATGTCCATGTCATACCCGGCACGGACAGCCTTTTTCTGTTCCTCAATCTTGCTGCGGTCCAGGTCGGTGATCTTGCGCTTGACCGTCTTGATGGCCTTGATCTGATCCACGGACTGGATATGCAGGCTGACGATCAGGCTGGATTCCATGTCCAGGAAATCCGCCAGCATTCGGTCATTCAGCTCCGGCGCGAGAATCTGCAAAAAAGAAACAGCCCCGTATTTCTTACCCATACGGAACTGCTTGCCGGTACGGAACTCGAAGCCGGACGGTGCGATGAAGTCCTTGGTGGACAGACCAGACGGAGCCAGCCAATCCCATTCAAAGCGGAACGGCACCTGTTCATCCATGTGGAAGATACCGTGGAGCTGTGCCAGTCGCGCCTTGCCGTCCAGGGTCTCGGCGGCCACGCCCAGACGCTTGAAGTTATTGAGAATGTCGGTCTCAATACGCTCCAGACGGGGCTTGGCGGCCTTGAGGCTGTCGGCGTCGATACCGAAAGTCAGATACTTGGTCTTGATGAGGCCATTGTTGCCCTTTGCCAGCTGGTTTTGCAGCATAGTCATGTATTCCACCCGGATACTGTCAAAATCATCCTCCTGGAGAGGAATGTTGATGGCGCGGGCAAAAGTTTCCTCGGAGGCTGCGAGGTTCAAAAAGGACAGCTGGAACTGAATGGAGCTGTCGAAGTAGTTGAGGAAGTCACACCAACCCTCGAAGATTGCTGTCTTGTCCTCGTTCTGCGAGAGCTGATAGTTGATGTCCTGGAATTGGATGGTCTTTGTGTAGCGGCTGCCTGCCACACGGCAGATACCGTCCGGCCACATCCGCTCATAAGGGATGCTGTCCTGGGCCGACTTTTCTTTCCGATCCGTGCGGTTGGCACGGGCGATGGCGGCCTCGATCTGCCTTCTGTCGGCACGGGACAATCGTTTCTTTTTGGAAACCGGCGGCTGTTTGCCATCCTTATCGGCCTGCCGGTTTTTCTTTGCGGTGAACAATGTCATACACCTCCTTGTCGAGTTTTTCCTGCCGCTCCAGAGCGGCATAAAAATTGTTGGTCTTATACGGGCGCTCCTTGGGTCGGATGACGGCCACCTTGATGATGTTGCCCACGATCTTTTCCAGGGGCTGACCGTGTTTTTCATACATCGCCAGCATGAAGAAGGGCAGCATGACCAACATCATACACATGGCAGCCACGCTGTTTCCCACAGGCCCCCGGAGCAGGAAGAAAAGCGGTACGCCGATCAGCGCACCGCCGCCGAAGCAGACAAGCTGCCTCTTGGTTAAGTTGAACGCGACCTTGGTTTTGACTTTCGTAAGATCCTTGGGTACGGGTACATAAGCCAAAGGGATTACCTCCTTCCTGGTTAATGTGCATTGAAAACAGATTTTGCGAGGCTGCCGGTCTTAAAGAGCGTAAAGCACAACAGGACCGTATAACCCACACAACTCCAGATGGCCATGATGACATCCGATTCGGTGGCAATGTTTTGTACCAGCACGGCATAGATTGCCACACAGACGATGATGAGAAATGCCTGGAAGCCCAGGGCAATCAACGAGCGCAGATAGTTCTGGCCCATGCCGCCCCATTCCTTGCCCATCATGGTGACCATAGGGATGGGGGCCACCGAAGTCACAAGGTAAATCTCAATCATACGGCCATAGATCACGATAAAGATACAAATGTAAAGCGCCCACATGGTAATGCCGATAAAGAGCGACTGGAACCACAGGCCGAACAGCGGCCCCAGGTCCATATCCATCAGCCGGGACTCAATATCGGTCATGACAGAGGAGATGTCGATGGAAGCGTCGGAACCGATGATGCTCGCCGCCTGCGCCACCACACTTTGAGCTGCGTCAAACACGCCCATCACGATGTTCCAGGTGTTTGAGACGATGAGGATGGCAGCGGCAGATTTGAACACCCACTTGAAGATCATCCAGGTGTCCACATCATGCAGGTTGTTCTTGTCGGTAATCATCTGAATCAGCTCCAGCGTCATCACGATAGCCAGGATCACGCCAGCAATCGGCACCATGATGGAGTTGGAGAGATTTTGGATCATGCTGAAAATACTCCCGTTCCAGCCCTGCGGGGTCTGGCCCACCTGTGTCGCAATGTCTGCGACCTGCTGGTTCACGCTATCGAACATCCCCGATAAGTTGCTCATAATGCCGCCTACCAACATTTCCTTGAGCCAGTCAGTAAGGGCATCGAGTAAGAAATCCATACGGTGTCAACCTCCTTTCAGCCGCCCCCGCTTGGGGGCAGGGGCGGCAAGGATTTCTTATGACAGCTTAACGACGGGAGCGATCAGACGGTGAACAGGCTGGAGAGCAGGGGTACGAGGACCATGCCGACCACGGCGACGCCAGCACCAGCCATGAGCTGTTTTATCC
>OGFQ01001029.1_pt1 | contig 13899 bp, 8 predicted proteins | sample 1570961 | NCBI WGS metagenome assembly OGFQ01 (sample SAMEA2582022, study PRJEB24529) | metagenome | biome: Human gut stool | place: China | collected 2011
GGTGCCGCTTACCATAATTACGGGGGCGACCGGGAGGAGTTGAATAACGTAAACGGCAAGTTCCCCGATAAAGAATTAATCTTTACGGAAACTTCTATCGGCATGTGGAATGATGGACGTAACTTAGAGAAACGCTTGATGGAAGATATGGAGGAGACGGCCTTGGGTACGGTGAATAACTGGTGTAAGGCAGTTATCGTATGGAACTTGATGCTGGACAACGAGCGGGGACCGAACCGAGAGGGTGGTTGCCAGACTTGTTATGGTGCCGTGGATATCGATCGCTCGGATTATAAGACGATTACCCGGAATTCTCATTATTATATTATCGGTCATTTATCCTCTGTGGTGAAACCGGGGGCAGTACGGATCGGCTCTAAAGGGTATACGGCTGATGGGATTATGTATTCCGCCTTCGAGAATTTAGATGGAACGGAAGCGCTCGTATTACTAAATAATACGGACGGGACTAAAAATATAACGGTAAACAGCGGCGAACGTTCGTTTACCTACGAGGTGCCCGCGAAAGCAGTCGCTTCTTTTCGTTGGAATCTTTACTAATAAGGAGGGTGTGTTAAAAGTTGGTATTATGGCACGCAGATTTAGCAGATTTACGCAGATAATATATTGATTTTCATGTCATAAATCTGCGGTCATCTGCTCAATCAGCGTTATCTGCGTGCCATGTTCACACTTTTGACACACCCCCGAATGTCCAATACTTTATCTATAGTGGCAACAAGCCGGTAGCTTATCATATACGGCTTTATCCGCCTTATCCATATCCGTGTCATGGCCTACTTTAGCGATCGCCTTGCTGATCGCTTTTGGGGAGGTCTTTTGGGGATCGTACTGGAGATGGATCATCTGGGTATCTTTGTCCCAATGAGCGGATAACACACCATTTACTCCTTTGGCCGCTTTCTCGATACGTTCCTTGCACATATCGCAAGAGCCTTTGACACCGAACATGGCATGCTCGGAGGCTACCCCCGTGGCGCTTTGCGCATGCATCATATGCCCCTCATGCCCAATCATAGGCTTGGCGGGCTCGTCGCCGTTATTCATCATGGAAGTTTTTCCCTCCAGCTGTGCGCTGGCGTCTATGGCGAAGACTCCGTTGGTTACGATTTCCTCACCTTCTCGCAAGCCATTCAAGATAACATAAGAGTTACCAAGGGAAGGGCCTAGCTCCACTTCACGCATCAAGAAAGCGGGGGTATTCGTATCCGGTTGCTTTACGTACACGATAGCACGTTTACCCGTCCAGAGCACAGCGGTTTGCGGTACGACGATCTCGTTCTTATAGTTGCGGAGCGGGGCGCTTACGTTTGCCGTGGCGTACATCTCGGGCTTGAGCTCCAAAGAGGCGTTCGGTACCTCTACACGGACCTTGGCGGTACGGGTCGTCGTGTTCAAGATCGGGTCGATGAAAGAGATCTTACCCGAGAACTTCTTGCCGGGTAGCGCTTGCAAGGTAAATTCCACCGGATCACCTTTGCTAAGGAAAGGGAGATCCACCTCGAAAGCGTCGAACAAGGCCCATACCTTCGTGAGGTTCGCCACGTCGAAAAGGATAGCTCCTTGGGATACATAATCACCTTGGCTTACCCGCTTGGACAGGACGATACCGCTCGTGTTCGACTTGATCTCTACAACCGGGGAGATAGAGCCGGACTTCTCGATAGCGGCGATCTGGGCATCTGTCATCTTCCATAAATATAGTTTTTCACGGGCGGCCTGTATCAATTGAGATTGTCCCATGCGGATCGCTTCCAACAATTCTTGCTGGGCGGTGAAAAGCTCTGGGGAGTAGAGGGTAGCGAGGGTCTGTCCGGCACGCACCGTCTCACCCGTGAAATCAACGTTCAAGCTCTCGATGCGTCCGCTTACATGGGCTGTTTGAGATTGCAGGCTACGCTCGTCCGGTACGATCTTGCCGTATAAACGGACTTGCTTGACCGGATTCTGGCGGGATACCTTGGAGGTTTGTACGTCCGCTAAGGCTGCTGCTTCTTCCGAAAGCTGAATGGCGTTGGGATCGATGGCCTTGTCGGAGAAGGAGCTCTTACGTACAGGGATCAAATCCATGGCGCAGATAGGGCATTTACCCGGCTTGTCTTGGCGAATTTGGGGATGCATGGAACAAGTCCACTCGCCGGCCTCGTTCTGTTGGAGGTCGTGGCCATGCGTAGGGTCGTGAACTACCGTGCCGGTCTCGCTCGCTTGTGACGTATGGCTGTCGGTATCGGAGTTATGGAACAGAAGCCAGCCCAACAAGGGGCCGCCCGCTAGGAACAGGATATATATCAGGTACTTGGATTTTACGGTTTCATTTATATTTTTCATTTTCTTATTCGTTTACAGAGGTGGATATTAATTTTTCGATTCCGGCGATTTGGGTATTATATTCCGCTATCGCTTCGCTTTTCTTCAAGTGATAGTCCAACATTTGTCGCTCCACTTGGATCACGTCGGTCAAGGTCGTACTTCCTGTCGAGAATTCCCGGACGATCAGTTGGTAGGTGGCCAACGATAGATCGTATTGTTTCTGGTACAAATCGATTTTCCGTGCGGCATCTTCCAATTGCTGGGTAATACGGATATACTCGGCTTGCAGTTGGTTCATCGTGTTCTCGTACTTCAACTCGCTGGATTTCCAATAATGCTTGCTTTCCCGTTGCTGTGCGTTATATTTCTTACGGAAGATAGGAAGGCTGATCTTTAGCATGGGCATGAACATATCCTTTCCGTTCATACCGGACATAGAGCCCATAGACATATCCTCTGGTTTCTTCCCGATCAAGGAATACTGGAGGCCGATACCTAGCATGGGGTAACTCATTTTCTTGTCCATCTCCGCCTTGGCCCGGTAAGCGTTTCCTTCCGCCTCCAGCATGGAAAGCATGGGGTTGTTGGAGATGACGCTGTCAAGAGCCATCGACTCACTCCATGAGAGAGGAAGCCGTTCCAACGAGTCGGGGACGGAAATCGGGGTAGCTAGCGACTGATTGAGCAACGTATTAAAAGCAGCCTCGGCCGTTTTCCGTTGCGATAACAAGGAGGCTAGCGTATTCTCCAGTTCTACCTTCTCCATCTGGATTCGCAATACGTCCGACATTCCGCCCATGGAGTTGCCACTTCCCATAGAGCCTCCACCCATAGGGCTATCGCCGGACATTCCGGACATCGTACTACCAGATGCTCCCGTGCTTTGTACCGTAGGGCTTCCCATGCTACTGCCTCCCATACCCGACATACCTCCACCGGATACGGCGGGAGGAGTCGATGGAGCAGAAGATACGGGGGAGGGTAGGACGGAGGAACCGCCCGCCTTCGCCGACGGAGCGGAGAAGCGGTTCAATGCCAACTGTTCCAACTGGTCTAGCAGACGAAGGTTCGCCTGCGTATTTTTATATTGCTCGCTGATATTGCAAAGCTGGTACCATTGACTCTTCACCTCGTAATACAGGTTGTTGCGACTGTTACGGAATTGTTCGTAAGCCATCCGGGCCATCTCGGTCGCCTCGTTGCGGGCCGCCTTCCGGGTACCGAACCAAGGGAACATTTGCATCAAGGTGAAATCCGCTATTTGCTTTCCGGACAAGATCTCCATCGGTTTCAGGAAGAAACCGATCTCCAGTTCCGGGTCCGGATAGGCTCCGGCTTGCGGGACTTTCTCCAAAGATGCCTTATACAGGGAGAAGTCGGCGTTGATCTGCGGATTGTTACGTGCCGCCAGTTCCAGATAATAGCCTAAACTATCGGCCGGCTGGGAGTAAGCGAAAAGGACGTTTAGCATCCCCAGTACACCTGCCATGATGATTGATCTGATTCTTTTATATCTCATAAGTCGTTACCTCCTCTTGAATTTTATTCTTTTGTTCTTTCTTTATAGCGTTCTCCCGCCACCAGCATTGCAGGACGGGAACGACAAACATGGTCATACTCTGGATCAGCATGCCTCCGAACGTAGGGATAGCCATCGGTACCATGATATCCGCCCCCTTACCGGTAGAGGTAAGTACGGGGAGTAAAGCGATCAGGGTAGTGGCTGTAGTCATGGCCGCAGGGCGTACCCGTTTCAGTCCGGCGGCTACTACCGCTTCCCGGATATCGTGCTTGGTGCGGGGGTCTCGCTCGAGGAATACATGATGGATGTAGGTTCCCATCAATACCCCATCATCCGTAGCCACACCGAACAAGGCGATGAAACCGACCCAGACTGCCACGCTCAGATTGATCGTGTGCATCTGGAAAAGATCCCGCATATTCTCTCCGGCGATGGAGAAGTTCATGAACCAATCCTGTCCGTAAAGCCATAGCAAGATAAAACCTCCGGCGAAGGCCACGAACACCCCGGAGAAATGGATCAGTGAGGCAGTGACCGTCTTGAATTGAAAGTATAGAACCAGCAGGACGATCAACAAGGCGAGGGGAACGACGATCATCAGCCGGCTGGTGGCACGCTCCTGCTGCTCGTAATTGCCGGCGAACTTATAGGATACGCCGGGATCAAGGTTCAACTCGCCCTCCTTTATCTGTTGCTCAAGGATGCGGGAAGCCTCTTTCACGACATCCACTTCCGCCTTCCCCGCCAGTTTGTCGAAGATGACGTAGCCTACCAAGAAAGTGTTCTCGCTTTGGATCATCTGCGCTCCACGGGTATAGTTGATATCGGCTAGCTCTTTAAGCGGGACTTGCGCCCCAGTGGCGGTCGGTACGAGGATCATACCTAGCGCCTCCGGATTATCTCGAAGCTCACGAGCGTAGCGTAGGCGCACCGGGAAACGTTCCCTGCCTTCCACGGTGCGGGTCAGTACCATGCCACCGACAGCGGCACTTAATATCTCTTGCAAGTCCTCCACGTTTACGCCGTAACGGGCCATATTCTCACGGTTCAGTTCGATCTCCAGATAAGGGGCGCCTACCGCACGGTCGTAAAATACGGAAGAGGGGATAACGGAGGGTACCTCTTTCAATGCCTTCTCGATCGCCTTTCCGGCTTTCTCGATCGTCTCCAGATCCGGGCCATACACCTTGATACCCATCGGGGCACGCATACCGGTGGATAACATGACGAGACGGGCCTCGATAGGCTGCAGCTTCGGGGCGGAAGTCAATCCCGGAAGATGGGTGACGTTCACGATCTGTTGCCAGATATCGTTCGTGTTCTTGATCTCCGGTCGCCATTGGCGGAAGTAATCGCCTTTAGCGTCTGGGATCAGGCTGTCTGAGGGAATCAGCCGGAAACCGTCTTTGGGGTTATATACGCCTCCATCTTTTAGGAGATACTCCCCTTGCCGGTTTACCTTGAAACGTTCCCTTTTCCCGTCCTCATTCAGGATATATTCCGGACGGTAGTTGATTGTATTCTCGAACATCTGTACCGGTGCTGGATCGAGGGCGGAGTTTACACGGCCCCATTTACCGATGGCGGTCTCCACCTCGGGGATAGAGGCCAGCCGTTTGTCGAGCGCCTCTATATAATCAAGGTTTTGCTCGATACCGGAATGCGGCATGCTAGTCGGCATCAGTAGGAAAGAACCTTCGTTCAGGCTAGGCATAAACTCCTGTCCGATGCCTCTCCATATCCAGAAACCGAATACGATGGTAGCTCCCGGAATCAACATGAATTTCCAGCGGTTATCCAAGCACCAGCGCAATATCCTCTCATAATACATAACGAGCAGCCACAGGATGCTTAGGATGATGGCTACGCAACCCGCCACGAACAGGATATTGGCGAGCATCCCTTTTTGCGGCCCCATCGGCAACCATTCCTCGGACAGGTAATAGATCGAGACAAAGAGGGTGATACCGATATTGATATAAGTGCTCATCTGAGGCTTCTTCCAATACCCGGACAATAGATTATTCAACCCGACTGCCGTTAGCCCGATAGCCGGAATACTTCCATAAATAATAAGTAAGGCGATTCCGGCCACGATCAACAGGTAATTCAGTATTTTCCGTATCTGCCTTGAATGGATCTTTATCGAGAATAACCAATACGATAGGGAAGGAAGCAAGATCAATCCCAGCACGAAGGCGGAAGCCAAAGCATATGTCTTGGTATAGGCCAAAGGCGAGAACATCTTCCCTTCCTGCGCCTCCATGGTGAAGACGGGGAGGAAGCTGACGATCGTCGTGATCATCGCTGTGCTGATTGCCCCGGACACCTCGCTTACCGCCTTATAAATAAGGTTGACAAACGCCTTTCCCCCCTGTATATGCCTGTTCTCGGGCATCTCCCGGTAACGGATGATACTTTCCACGAAGACGACCCCTACATCCACCATCACGCCAATGGCGATCGCTATGCCCGATAAAGCCACGATATTCGCCGCTATCCCCGTATAACGCATGATGATGAACGTGGCGAGCACCGCTATCGGTAGCATACTGGCGATAACGATAGAGGCCCTCAGATTGAGTACCAGCACGATGATGACGATCACGCAGATCAATATCTCGTGGGAGAGGGCGGTCTCCAACGTCCCGATCGTCTCCTTGATAAGCCCCGTACGGTCGTAGAACGGCACGACGGTTACCTTGGAGACCGTCCCGTCCACCAGTACCTTTTGGGGCAATCCCGGCTCCATCTCCTTGATCTTCGCCTTTACGTTATTGATAACCTCCAAGGGGTTGGAGCCATAGCGGGCTACGACCACTCCGCCCACGGCCTCCACACCCTCCTTGTCCAGCCCTCCCCGTCGGGTTCCGGGGCCGATATTCACGAACGCCACGTCCGATATGCGAACCGGCACGCCTTCCCGAACGGTGACGACGGCATTCTCTATATCTTTTACATTCTTGATATACCCCAAGCCCCGGATCAGGTACTCCACCTTGTTGATCTCCATCGTCTCGGCGCCGATATCGAGGTTGCTCTTCTTGATGGCGCTCATGATATCCATCACGGAGACGTTGAAGGCGTACATGGCATCCGGGTTCAACTCGATCTGGTACTCCTTCACGAAACCGCCCGCCGAGGCAACCTCGGATACCCCCTCGGCGGAGGATAAGGTGTACTTGACGTAGAAATCCTGTATCGTACGCAACTCCTCGGCGTTCCAGCCTCCGGTAGGTTTACCGGTCTTGGGGTCCCGTCCTTCCAGCGTATACCAATAGATCTGCCCGAGGGCGGTAGCGTCCGGTCCCAAGGTAGGCTGTACGCCTTCCGGCAAGGTTCCCGGAGGCAGGGAGTTCAGCTTCTCCAATATACGGGAACGGCTCCAGTAGAACTCTATATCGTCATCGAAGATAATGTATATGAAGGACATCCCGAACATGGAGGAACTACGGATCGTCTTCACTCCCGGGATACCTAAAAGAGAGGTGGTCAGCGGATAAGTGATCTGGTCCTGTATATCCTTCGGCGAGCGGCCCATCCATTCTGTGGCCACGATCTGCTGGTTATCGCCGATATCGGGGATGGCGTCTACCGGAATCGGATTCCGGGGAATGATCCCCCCGTGCCAATTGAAGGGAGACGTGGAGATGCCCCATACGATAATCAGCACTAGTAAAAGTAAGGTTACCACCCTGTTCTCAAGGAAGTAACGAATGATTCTATTTAACATTTGAATGAGCTTTTATGATTTGAAAACATATGAGAACGCTTATTTGTTCGTCTTTGAAGGCAAGCGATCACATGAGTACTCGTGATGCTTTACGCCAGTACTCGCAATGGATTACTCCAGTATTTGCAATGGATTACTCCAGTATTTGCAATGGATTACTCCAGTACTTGCGGTGGATTACTCCAGGACTCGCAATAGATTACGCCGGTACTCGTGCGTAAACAGACGTAAATCGCCTTTTAAAAAGGAAGCCTATACCGCTAAATCAAAAAAGTACAATGATGGACGAATAACGGGATAGCGCTATTCTCCTTGGGTGGATTAATAAAGGGATTGGAACGTGTTGTCTCGTCTCGCCCGGCGATCTTATAGGAGTCGAGTAGATCGAACAACAAAACTACAGCGACAGGAGCGGACAATTGCACGAGCGTATTCGCCACATCCTGATCGACGGATAACTTAACATATTCCGTCTTGGTAGAGCAGCACTTATGGGACGTGCCCGCCTCACCGCAACTGGGGCAAGTGTCAAGATACTGCAAACTCACCTCCGCCAACTTACCCATACAATAATGGTAATTCAGCGCAAACCCGGAGGAAACCCCGAGGTAAAGAACAGCGAGTATGAACAATAAAAATCTTCTCATCCCAAGTAATATATTCCGCAAATATATGAATATTTTTTGAACGGGCAATAGGGTGGAAAAAGTGCTCGTAGGGTTGTTAAAATCAGAACCTTTTCTTTATAGCCTTGTTCAAGGTAGGTAATTAATCTAAACAAAACACATTTATGAGACTATTTGTACAAGGAGCAGTATTACTGCTAGGTATGGGATTCTTATCGGCTCCCGCTAAGGCTCAAAAGGTGGTCATCGAGGATGACGTGCCAAATTCGATAGTCCTTGTCAGCCAAGACAAGGCAGGTGATGAAATCGTGAGGATAATGAATGAGACGCAGAGCCCTCGTTTCCACGACCCGAAAGCCCCCCGCTTCGTATTGACCGATCGTAAGGGACGTTTCGCCTTGGGTATCGGCGGTTACGTGAAGGCTACGGCGGAGTATGATTTCGGCGGGATCTCGGATGATGTCGATTTCTATCCGTCCATGATCCCGAATGGTGGGCAGAACTACGTCCGTAACCAGTTCCAGATGGACGCTACTACCAGTACGATATTCTTGAAATTAGTGGGTCGTACCAAACACCTCGGGGATTTCGTCGTGTATACGGCGGGGAACTTTCGGGGGGGCAGCAAGGTCTTCGAGCTCCAGAACGCCTATGTGTCTTTCCTTGGTTTCACGATGGGTTACGATTATAGTACCTTCATGGATCTGGCCGCCCTTCCGCCCTCGATCGATTATGCGGGGCCTGCCGGACAGGTTTTCAGCCGTGCCACCCTGTTACGCTATGAGCGTGCTTTCGGTAAGGGATGGAAAGCGGGTGTAGGTATCGAGATGCCAGTGGTGGATGGCATCACGAACCAAAGCGTGAATATCAGTAACCAACGTATGCCGAACTTCCCTGCCTATATCCAATACGCTTGGAATAAGAGCAGCCATATCCGTGTAGCTGGTATCGTACGTAATATGACGTATGAGAACTTGGTGGCGCAACGGGCCGAGTCTAAGGCCGGATGGGGCGTGTTTGCCGCCTCTACGTTCAATGTGACGAGCAAGCTGAACTTCTACGGTCAGGCTACTTACGGCCGGGGGATCAGCCAGTTCTTGAATGATATCAGTAATCTGGACGTGGATCTGGTTCCGGACCCCGAGGCCAAAGGCAAGATGCAAGTGCTTCCGATGATGGGTTGGTACGCTGGCTTGCAGTATAATATCACGCCGAAGGTATTCGTCTCCAGCACCTATAGCCAGACTCGTTTATACAGCGAGAATGATTACCCGGTTACCCCGTCGGATCAATACCGCTACGGTCAATACTTGGTAGCCAACATTTTCTGGAACGTGAACGCTAATCTGCAAGTCGGCGCCGAGTATTTGAGAGGCTGGCGTACCGATTTCAACGATATGACCCGCCACGCCAACCGACTTAATGTTTCCGCTCAATATAACTTCTGATAATGTAGCGTTTTGTTGATGTGCCACACCGGGGGATTCTTGGTGTGGCATTTCTTTTCGAGGCGATTGGCAGGTCTGCGATTAATAGATGTTCGCCATGCTAATCAGCGGCTCATACAGCTTCTCGATATCCTGCGAATCGATCTCGATCTCAACTTGATCACCGGGGATAAGAGTCTGTCCGGCGGGAGCCAAGTCCTTGCGATCCCGGTGAATAGTCTTGATGATACAACGTTGGGGGAGGGTGAGGTGATCTACCTCCTTCCCGTCGAAATAGGCACCTGTCATGATCTCTACGAACAGGCTGGAACGCCCTTCGGTACGGAAGGCTGGAGTCGAGATCATCTCGTCGTAGAGAACCACGTTAAAAGGTTTTATCTGTAGCATTTCCGTGAAGTAATACGTAAGCCCGCCGACAATGATAGAGGGGTAGAATACATCCAGATGCCCGGTTATCTCCGTAATCAAGACGATACCCGTCAGCGGTGTCCGGACTACCGCCACCAAGAAACCTACCATGCTGATTAACATGATATAGCTGATGCTCTCCATTTCAATGAAACCATACTTCACCAATAATAAGGCGATGATCTGCCCGAACAATCCCCCGGTAACTAGTGTAGGGATGAAATTCCCTCCCGGCAGTCCGGATGAGAAAGAGAGAGACGTGAATATCAAGTGGATGAGCATCATCGCCGCTATCCATAAAACGGGGTGATATCCATGCATCGCTTGCATGATAAGGAATTGCTCGCCTCCTCCTGTCAAGTCGATCTCCGTCAATGAGATCGTATACGCTATGATAAGCAGGTACAACATCTTCATATAAGGAGGATGCTTCAGTCTGGTAAAGAAATCCTTGCACCAAAGGGTAAACATCGAGTAAATTTTCCCGAAGACGGAAATAACCACGGCCAGAAATAAGAACAACTTCAGTTGATCTATAAAAGTAGCCTGCGGGGCAATAGCGCTAATCTGCGAGTAGGGGTTGAAGGGGAAAATCAAGCTCGCTACGCCTCCCGCCACGACCCCTGCCAGCAAGGTGGTAATGGCGGTCTTGGGAGCGTCGAACCGTTCGATGGACTCGATCACCAAAAGTGAGGAAGCGAGGGGAGCGGCGAAAGCGGCGGCCAATCCGGCACCTGCGCCGGCGGCCAAAAGTTGCTTGCGCTCTCCAGCCAATACGTGTCCCCATTTGGAAATGATATTCCCCACGTAAGATCCGATCTGTACGCACGGCCCCTCACGACCAAGGGACAGGCCGGCGCTGATCGCTAATATCCCTCCCGTGAACTTGGCGATTAATTGTGTCAATGGGTTCTTATAAGTGATCCTGCCATTGATAACCGCCCGTGTCTGGGGAATGCCCCCACCGGTAATCAGCGGCATCTTCTTGACCATCCAATTCACGCAAAGCAATATACCCCATAGTGTGAAGAAGAACAAGACATGGAAATACCAAGGGTAATGACCGTCGAAAAAAAGTTTCCGGCTATTGAATAACTGCTGGAGCAGATAGTGATAAGGTACCGCTACCAACCCGGTCAGCAATCCCACGAAAATGCTTACAAAATAAAGTCTGGCGTCAATAAGTTTCAATTTCCAGATCCGCCAGCGCCTCAATTTTGTTATATCTAAGAGATCATTATCCATCGGACTCACCTTGTTTTCGTTTCCTGTTACAACAACCAAGGTAAATAAGAGGTTTAAAATCTCATTCCATTGAACCTTTTTTAAAAAGCCTTGTTATTAAGATATAGTGTTTTTCATGGTATTAGAATTAAGTTAGATTAGGTTATCCGTCTTGTTCGTGAGAATAGGGCGGTTTTCCTGTTTATAGGGGTTTGTACTTTGAGGCGGTTAGGATTTCTTGGGCGTCGTTGTTTTGCATCAACGCCTCCGGGGTAGATCCCGTCTCCTTCATGTACTGGTTGATGATCTGCCAGCCTATCCAAGTCCCGATATTCCCGGGAGCGTCGTTCTCGGGGAAAATGGCCGGGGTATCCTCGAAATACTGGGAAGTTGTCAGTTGATCCGGGGTATAAAGATGCTTGCGCTCGATGATTGCTTTCCAGATTGTTCCTTCGTTGTCCTTGCACCAGTTGTAGGCCTGTTCGGTGTATCCCATTAGCTCGGCGGCATCGGGAACGCCTAGGGCTTGCGAGAGCAGGTATTTGATTTTTCCCTCGTAAATCATCCGGTCCAGTAATACGTTCTCTTTTCCTGCGAAAGGATATTCGGACATGAGCCAACCCGCCAGATAATCCGGGACTACGAGTCCACGTTGCATTTTCAATTTCTGGGAGTCATAGAAGAAATCTTGATACAAGGGATAGTCCTTTCCCATGTACTTATCGATGGAAAGGGAAAGCAGGCTATCGCCTACCAATACGTTCTGGTTGAAACCGGATACATGCATATAGATAGCAGGGATCTGCATCGAGGGGAAATTCTCCTTTAGATAGGCGAATCCGTATCCCAAGGATTTCTCGATATCCTCCACGGAAGCATATTGGGTGATAGCGTCACGATACAAGCCTTTCAAGGTAGGCTCCGAGTAATAATTCCGCATTTTCTCGAAGAAGCCGGGAGTCTCGATGGTTTGCAGGTTTAATATGCCTTTCCCGATGATATCCAGCATTTCCGGGTATTGTTTGATTAGTTCGGGTTGCAAGGTGGTATCTTCCGTATCGATCAGCCGGAATAAATCCTTGTCAAAACGATTGATATGCAGGGGTTCGACGGTAGCGTAGTTGATCGTATTTGTGTTTTGCCCGTTGCAGCTCAATAGCGTAGCGGACAAAATACAGGCCATGATGAGTTTTGTAACCATATCTCTTCGTATAATAATGTAATATGATAAGAAACGGATCGCATGGGGTAATATTGTGTGACTGGCATCTTATTACTACCTTTGCCTCCCTTTTATTTAAGATTCATCATGCGATATACGAACAAACAAATTCTAAAGATCACGTATCCGGTATTAATCAGCTTGCTCATGGAGCATATGATCGGATTGACGGATACCGCTTATCTGGGACGTGTCGGCGAGGTCGAGCTAGGTGCCTCCCCCTTGGCAGGAGTCTATTATCTCGTGATTTATATGCTGGGCTTTGGTTTCAGTGTAGGCGCTCAGGTGCTGATGGCACGTCGTAACGGTGAGGGGGAGTATAAACGGATCGGCGAGGTTTTCACGCAAGGCGGGCTATTCCTTTTTTTGCTGGCGGCGGTGTTGTTTACGGCCTCTAATCTGCTTACGCCCTATCTGCTCCACCGGATGATCGGCTCGGAAGAGGTGTATCGGGCGACGATGAGTTATCTGGACTGGCGGGTGTACGGGTTCTTCTTCTCTTTTATAGCGGTGATGTTCCGTGCGTTTTACGTGAGTACGACGAATACGAAGATCTTGACGGCCAATTCGGTGGTGATGGTGCTTACCAACGTGGTCTTGAACTATATCTTGATATTCGGTAAGTTCGGGTTCCCCGCTTTGGGGATAGCGGGTGCCGCTATCGCTTCCTCGATTTCGGAAGCTGTTTCCGTATTGTTCTTCGTGATTTATACTTGGAAGAAGATAGATTATAAAAAATATGGTCTGTTCCGTTTTACGAGAGTGGATTTTAGGATGCTGGGACAAATACTGAGTGTCTCTATCTGGGTGATGATCCAGCATGGGATCGCTTTTGGGGGATGGTTTATCTTCTTTATCGCTATGGAGCATCTGGGTGAGCGGCCGTTGGCGATTACGAATGTGGTACGTAGCATCTCCTCGTTCCTGTTTATGTTCGTGAATGCTTTCGCCTCCACGAACAGCTCGCTGGTAAGTAACTTGATCGGCGCCGGGGAGTCGGACCGGGTGCTTCCGCTTTGCTGGAGGATGATCGGGCTATGCTATGCGTTCGTGCTACCGATCGGTATCTTGATCGCTATGTTCCCGTCTACCGTATTGCGTATTTATACGGATAACCCGGATTTGATCGCTAGCTCGATCCCCTCGCTGTGGGTGATGCTGTCCTCTTATCTCTTTGCCGTTCCCGGTTTTATTTATTTCTTTAGCGTATCGGGAACAGGCAATACCCGACGTGCGCTGGAAATCGATATGGCTAGCATATTCGTGTACGTATTATATATATTGTATGTCGCTGTATGGTTGCGTGCGGACGTGGCGGTTTGCTGGACTACGGAGTATGTATATAATATCATGATCCTTTCTTCTTTCTTCTATCTGTGGAAAGG
>OGFQ01001031.1_pt1 | contig 13881 bp, 10 predicted proteins | sample 1570961 | NCBI WGS metagenome assembly OGFQ01 (sample SAMEA2582022, study PRJEB24529) | metagenome | biome: Human gut stool | place: China | collected 2011
TATTTGGAGTATTTGGAAGTTCAGTACGCCAATTATCTCTTAGATGAGGAACTTTCCTATTCTGAATAAAGTTTAAAATAGTAATTTTATCGAAGATTTTTGTAATAATACTTGTATGAATAAAATATTTTTCATTACATTTGTAGCGATTTCGGTTCTACTCTCTTTCAATGCTACGGCACAAGAGAAGAAAGAGCAAAGACATTTTGATAGAGAAGCATTCGAAGCAAGGTGGAATGCTTTTATTACGGCTGAAGTTGGTCTTACACCTGAGGAAGCTGCACAATTTATTCCTTTATGCAATGAGTTGCGACAGAAAAAATTTGAGGTAGGTTGTGAATGTCGTAAGTTATCAAAAGAAATTCGACATAAGGAGAATCCGACAGATGCTGATTATAACAAAGTGATAGACGAATGTCTGGATGTTGAGATAAAAGAGGCACAGTTGGAAAAAGAGTATTTTGAGAGATTCAAGAAGATACTTTCTCCCGAAAAGGTCTATAAATACCGAAATGCGGAATATAAGTTTGTCCGGAATTTTATGAAGAGTGGTCGGGACAACAAGAAGGAAGAGAAACAGAAAAAGTAAAATATTATCATTATTTGTGTTTTTTGTTTAGATTTAGTTTTGGCGTTTAAGTTAAGGGAGGGGTGGCGACGTGATGTCGGTTCCCCTTTTGTTTTGCCCTTATCCTAGCTTTATAAGCCTTTGGCCTTGGCCTCATTCCACAGTTGATCCATTTCCTCCAATGTCATATCTTTCAAGGAACGACCTTCTTGGATCGTATGTTCCTCCAGATAATTAAAACGGCGGATAAACTTTTGGTTCGTGCGTTCCAATGCGTTGTCCGGGTTTATTTTGTATAGGCGGGCAGCGTTGATCAAGCTAAAGAAGAGATCTCCGAACTCAGCTTCCATCTTATCTGCGTCCATCCTGTCTATCTCGGTTTTCAACTCATTAAATGCCTCCTGTACCTTATCCCATACTTGATCCCGTTGTTCCCAGTCGAAACCTACGTTACGGGCCTTATCTTGGATACGATGCGCTTTTACTACGGATGGGAGGGAAGCGGGGACACCTTCCAGCACGGTTTTGTTACCCCCCTTTTCTTTTAATTTAAGCTGCTCCCAGCTTTGCTCTACCTTTTGGGCGGTATCGGCGGAGGTATCTCCGAATACGTGTGGATGGCGGTAAATCAGTTTCTGGCAAAGGCTGTCGCAGACATCCTTGATATCGAAAGCTTCTTTTTCCTCGCCGATCTTGGAGTAAAAGACGATGTGCAATAACAGGTCTCCTAATTCCTTTTTTATGTTTGTGTTATCCTCACGCATCAGGGCCTCGCATAATTCATAGGTTTCCTCGATCGTATTCGTGCGGAGGCTCTCGTTTGTCTGTTTACGATCCCATGGGCATTTTACTCGTAATTCATCCAGAATGTCGAGTAATTGCCCGAAGGCTTCCATCTTCTCTTCTCTAGTTGCCATATTATTTACTTATTCGATAATGATTGTAAAAGAAAGAGGGCCGGGTTCTACCCTGCCCTCTGTATGTGTTTTATTGTTGTTCTTTCTTGAATTCTTTCAATCCGTTTTGAAGGAACTGGATGTATTTGGAAACATCCTCATTGAATGCGTATGAAGGTCCGAGCGGCTGTCCCTCGTCATTCAATAAGATGTAGAATGGCTGGGCGTTAGAACCGAACTTGCTTCGTTGCAAATAACTCCATTTATCACCGATCGTCTTCAACTTACGAGTCTTTCCGTTCTCTTGGATCTCGATGGGTTGCGGGAGTTTCGTTTTATCGTCTACCATGAGAGTGATTAGCACGTAATCATTTTCTAGCATTTGCTTCACCTTAGGATCCGTCCAAACGGAAGCCTCCATCTTACGGCAGTTTACGCAACCGAAACCGGAGAAGTCGATCATGACGGGTTTATTTACCTTCTTGGCATAAGCCATACCGGATTCATAATCGTCGAATGCGGCGTGTACCTCGTTTTTGTATAGATTGAAATCTTGTGTATACAACGGGGGAGCGAATGCGCTGATCGCCTTTAACGGAGCGCCCCAAAGTCCCGGAACCATGTAAATGGCGAAAGCGAAAGAGATAATCGCCATAAACAGACGAGGAACAGATACATATTTTACTTCGCTATCATGGCTAAACTTGATCTTTCCTAATAAATAAACACCCAATAAGCTGAAGATCACGATCCAAAGCACGATAAAAGCCTCACGGTCTAGTAAACGCCAACCATACGCTAAGTCCGCTACGGAAAGGAACTTCAAAGCCAATGCCAACTCCAAGAAGCCCAATACGACCTTCACTGAATTCAACCATCCGCCGGATTTCGGCATACTTTGCAGCATATTCGGGAAGATGGCGAAGACGCTGAACGGGATGGATAAAGCCAAGGCGAAACCGAACATACCGATAGCCGGTCCTACCGCCGTACCCATAGAAGCTGCCTGTACCAACAAGGTTCCGATAATCGGACCCGTACAAGAGAAAGATACCAATACCAACGTAAACGACATAAAGAAAATACTCAATATACCGGTCGTTGAATCGGCCTTGCTATCCAATTTACTGGTCCATGACGCAGGTAATACCAGCTCGAAGGCTCCGAAGAAGGAGACTGCGAATACTACCAACAGCAAGAAGAACAGGATATTAAAGATCGCGTTCGTTGATAAATCATTCAATGCACTCGCTCCGAAGATGCCGGTAATCAACAAGCCCATAACCAAATAGATTACGATAATAGATAATCCATAGGTGATAGCGTCGCGAATCGCTTTCTTACGATCTTTCGTACGTTTCAGGAAGAAGCTAACCGTCATAGGGATCATCGGCCAAACGCAAGGAGTCAATAAGGCGATCAAACCACCTAAGAAACCTGCGAAGAAGATGAATAACCAAGAGGTATCTGCCGCCGATACCGTAGAATCACCGAACGCTTTCAATTGGTCGATCACCGGAGACCAAAGATTCGGGCTGTCGGTTAAGCTGTCGGACGCTTTGGGAGATGTCGTAGCCGGTGTCTCTTTAGCGGCAGGGTCCGGAGTGTTCAACTCGCTGGCCTCTTCCGCTACGACTTGCGTATCCGGCTGTATGGCCGTGGCGTCCTCTTTATCCACCTCTGTAGTCGAGCTGTTAGCTGCCAGAGCTGGATCTACATGGATACTTTTCTTATCGAAAGAGAAAGGTATTTGATCTGGGGGAAGGCAAGTCTCGTCATTACAAGCCATAAATTCCACCTCGCCCTCTACCTTGAATTTAGCGGGATCGGTAACTTTTAGTTTTTGAATGAACGATACCGTACCCGGATACCAACGAAGGTTCATGGCGAATTGCTCGTCGTAAACCGTGGTCGGCTTTACTGAAGGAACCGGTTGACCAATCAGTTCAGCTCCATTCAATGTCTCAAATGTGAAAGATGTAGAAACAGGACCTCCTTCCGGCAGGTTCATGTCATACAGGTGCCAACCTTTGTCCGCCGTGGCGGTAAAGACGATCTCTTTCTCGGGTGCGCCGCCCTTGTCGTCTAGTTTAATTTTCCACTTGACAGGCGTAAGTATTTGTGCCTGCGCTACCAGCGCTATTAGCGCCAGCATGATCGAACTGATGAGTTTCTTCATTTTTTGTCCTTTATTGATAGATTACTTTGCTGTCGATGTGAATTTCTCCGGGATCCGTGTCTCGAAGCGCATCTCCTCGCCTGTTACCGGATGGATGAAACAGAGCCTGCGGGCATGGAGCATCAAGCGTCCGGCAGGATTTGTCTCCGCCCCATATTTAGAGTCTCCGGCTATCGGATGCCCGATGGATTGCATCTGCGCACGGATTTGATTCTTGCGTCCCGTCTCCAGATCGAGTTCCACGAGCGAATAACGATTGTTCGTTTGCAGGAGTCGGTAGCGTGTGATCGCTTCCTTCCCGTCACCATCTTGTGTCACGTACACTTGCATATGCTTGTTCTCCACGAGGTTGGATACGATCAAATCCGTGTCTTTCTCCGGCCGTCCCTCTATCACGGCCACATAGGTCCGTTGCGTGATAGCCTCGCTCCAGTTGGACTGTAGTTGCTCTTTTACCTTCTGGTTCTTGGCGAACATCATGATACCCGATGTGTCTCGGTCCAGACGGTGCAAGACGAATATCTTGTTGCGAGGGTCGCATTCTTTCAAGTAATCGCTCAGGATACGGTAGGCCGTACGCTCCTTGATACGATCGGTAGATACGGATAGCAAACCTTCCCGCTTGTTGATCACGATGAGGTCATCATCTTCCCAAACAATTCTAAGTAACGGGTTGTTGAATTCCACCTTCCCTCTTCCATAGTTGATCCCGACCGTATCGTTAGGGTTTAGCGGGGCATCGAACTGCCGGGTGACTTTCCCGTTTACCGAGATCTGTCCCCTGCTCAATAATCCTTTCACGGATGAACGGCTTTGTTCTTTTAATAACTCGAACAGGAAAGGTAGCAAAGTGTTACTTTCACCCACCGTTACCCGTCGTTCTTTAGAGGGTTTACGTCGATTATCCCCTCCTTTATACTCAGATCGCTTTCTCATATCTATTTTTTATAGTACGCGAAGATACAGGCATTTACGCGAAACTGCAATAGCGCGGAATAGAAAAACCGTTATAAATAGTTTGCTTGTTATAGGAATAAACCTTCAAATCCCCGGATGTAAAAGTAATTGCCATTCACTCTATTTTCAAAATAGCGGCGTGGTCCTTATAAATCACGTCGTGATCTGTACAATCCACGGCTTGGTCTGTATAAACCACGTCGTGGTTTGTAGAATAGTGGCGTGTCCGACAGGGAATGCCTATTGTCTCGGCCGACTATATTTCCCGATGCTCAGCGTTTTTTGTCTATATTTTTTGTACTTTCGCGGATCGAGAAATGTGTAAAGACTAATTAGTTATAAAAATATGGAAATCGCTAGTAAGTACAATCCCGCTGAAGTAGAGGGGAAGTGGTATCAGTATTGGTTGGATAACGGCTTCTTTAAGTCAAAGCCAGACGGCCGTGAGCCGTACACGATCGTAATCCCGCCCCCTAACGTCACCGGCGTATTGCACATGGGACATATGCTTAACAATACGATCCAAGATATCTTGGTTCGCCGTGCCCGTATGATGGGTAAGAACGCTTGTTGGGTACCGGGTACGGACCATGCTTCGATCGCAACGGAGGCGAAAGTGGTGAATCGTTTGGCTGGGCAAGGAATCAAGAAGACCGATCTGACTCGCGACGAGTTTTTGCGGCATGCTTGGGAATGGAAAGAAGAGCATGGCGGCATTATCTTGAAGCAGCTTCGTAAATTGGGTGCTTCCTGCGATTGGGATCGTACGGCGTTCACGATGGACGAGAAACGTTCGGAGAGCGTTATCAAGGTTTTTGTCGATCTATATAAGAAAGGTTTGATCTACCGGGGTGTCCGTATGGTGAATTGGGACCCGAAGGCGTTGACGGCCCTGTCCGATGAGGAGGTTATCTATAAGGAAGAGCATAGTAAGTTGTACTATCTTCGCTATAAGATCGTAGGCGAGGAGGGATACGCCATTGTCGCCACTACCCGTCCGGATACGATTATGGGTGATACGGCGATGTGTATCAACCCGAACGACCCGAAGAACCAACATCTGAGAGGAAAGAAAGTGATCGTTCCGCTGGTAGGCCGTGAGATTCCGGTGATCGAGGATGATTACGTAGATATAGAGTTCGGTACGGGCTGTTTGAAAGTGACCCCGGCACACGATGTAAACGACTATATGTTGGGCGAGAAATATAATTTGCCTTCTATCGATATATTCAACGATAACGGTACGCTGAGCGAGGCCGCTGGCCTGTACGTGGGCATGGATCGTTTTGATGTCCGCAAGCAAATCGAGGAAGACTTGCGTAACGCTGACCTTTTGGAGAAGGTAGAGGCTTACGAGAACAAGGTGGGTTTCTCGGAGCGTACGAACGTGCCTATCGAACCGAAATTGTCTATGCAATGGTTCTTGAAGATGGAACACCTCGCACAGATCGCTTTGGAACCGGTGATGAAGGACGATATCAAGTTCTATCCTCCGAAGTTCAAGAATACCTATCGCCATTGGATGGAGAACATCAAGGACTGGTGTATCAGCCGTCAGCTTTGGTGGGGGCACCGTATCCCGGCTTACTTCTTGCCGGAAGGCGGTTACGTGGTAGCCGAGACGGAAGAGAAAGCTTTGGAACTGGCGAAAGAGAAATGCGGTAACCCGAATCTGACCATGTCTGATTTGCGTCAGGACGAGGACGTATTGGACACTTGGTTCTCTTCTTGGCTGTGGCCGATCTCCCTGTTCGACGGTATCAATAACCCGGATAATGAGGAAATCAATTATTACTATCCGACCAGTGATTTGGTAACCGGACCGGATATTATTTTCTTCTGGGTAGCCCGTATGATTATGGCCGGCTATGAGTACAGAGGGAAAATGCCGTTTAAGAGCGTTTACTTTACGGGTATCGTTCGCGATAAGCTGGGACGTAAGATGTCCAAATCTTTAGGAAACTCTCCCGATCCGTTGCAATTGATCGAGCAATACGGTGCGGACGGCGTACGTATGGGCTTGATGCTCGCGGCTCCTGCCGGAAATGATATTCCTTTCGATGATGCTTTGTGCGAGCAAGGACGTAACTTCAATAATAAGATATGGAACGCTTTCCGCTTGGTGAAGGGCTGGACGGTAGACGATACGATCGCCCAGCCGGAGGCTTCCGCTATCGCCGTGAAATGGTTCAAGATGCAGCTGGATAAGACAATCGCCGAGGTAGACGATTCTTTCAGTAAATATCGTCTGAGCGAGGCGATGATGGCTGTCTATAAATTGTTCTGGGATGAGTTCTCCTCATGGTATCTGGAGATGGTAAAACCGGGGTATCAGCAGCCGATCGACAAGGCTACTTATGAGGCTACACTCGGTTTCTTCGATGCCTTGCTTCGTTTGCTTCATCCTTTCATGCCGTTTATTACCGAGGAATTATGGCAAGCCCTTGAGCCTCGTAAGGAAGGTGAGAGCTTGATGGTTGCCCAAATGCCGGAAGTAGCTGTTGCGGATAGCGCTTATTTGGATGCTTTCGAGATCGTGAAAGAGATCGTTGGCGGTGTCCGTACAATTCGTTTGCAAAAGAATATACCGAATAAGGATGCGCTGGAATTGCAGATCGTGGGTGAGCACAATGAGGCATTCAACGCTGTGATCGCTAAGATGTGTAACCTCTCTTCCATCTCCAAGGTAGAGGAGAAAGCGGCCGGCGCTGTATCGTTCTTGGTACGTACGACTGAATATGCCGTACCTTTAGGCAATCTGATCAATGTGGAAGAAGAGTTGGCTAAGCTTCAAGAAGAATTGAAATACCAAAAAGGTTTCTTGACTTCTGTCATGAAGAAATTAGGCAATGAGAATTTCGTAAGCAAAGCCCCGGCGAAAGTAATCGAGATGGAGAAGAAAAAGCAGGCCGATGCCGAATCGAAGATTAAGTCTATCGAGGAAAGTATCGCCGCCTTGACAAAATAAAGAGAACAGCTGTTTCTTTGAAATAAGAGCCTATATCAATCTTTCTTTGATTGATATAGGCTTTTTTGTTGATTGAGTTGAAAATTATAATATTAAACTTGTAAATAATGATACGCCGTTGTCTAAATTTTACTAACTTGCCACACGTTAACTAATTGATGTCTATTTTGTAAACTTTAAATGCGAAATATACTATTTATTATATATTTATCCCTTTCACCAATACTCGTAGGCTCAGTGTCTGCGGCTAGCGATGTAGATAGTTTGGAGCAAATCGTGGCGAATTTACCGGCTGTGAGTAAGCTGGAAAAGCTTGATGAATTGGCCAGCGACAAAGGAAATGGCTTGAACTATAAGTATTATGCGGATCGACTGCTCGAGGAAGCCGAGCGGCAGAAAAATGACACCTACAAGGGAAATGCCTTGTTCCAGATAGTCCGTTATTATTATTCAAGGAATATCGATAGCATGTATCTCTTCATGCAGAAAGTCGAACCTATCTTTCTGAATTATAAACGCTACGATGATTTATTCCGCATGAAAGCGTGGTATATTTATGCTTTGTCAAATAATGTTGAAACTGATAGCGTGATTTCTGCGGTTGAGTCCTTAAAAGCATTATCCGCAAAATTCGACTACCCGAATGGTATCGATATGGCGAACCAAGCGTTGGCGGATTTTTACTTTGCCACGGGACTCACCAAAGAGGGGATCGCCCTATATGAGGATGTCTTACGGGCTATGGAGGAAAGGGACGCTCCCTTGGCTAAGCGATTTACGATTGTCAGACATTTGCTGAATAAGGATATCAATGAGACAAAGAGGCTTTTCTACTTGGAGAAACTTGAGGGCTATATAGCGGATTGTGAGGAAAAAGGGATCGAGATGCTAGATATCGATAATCCGTTGTATTATGTCAAGTATCTGTATCACCGAAGCTATGCGTTATTAGGTATTGATAAGAAGGATCTCTCGATGATATCTAAACATTTGGCTCAGGCGGAAAAACTGGTAAAAGATAATAACATCCGGAATGAGGATTATACGCTCGCTAATATACGTTTACTCTATTACCAGACGGCGAGAGATTATGACAGAGGAGTCGCTTTAGCTAATGAGCTGATCGACTACTGCCTAAAACGGGGACGGATAGTCGGAGCATTGGTGATAATGAAGAATAAGGCGAGTCTTTGTTATGATGTCGGGCGCGGGATGGAAGCGGCCAAGACCTATCACGAATACATCTTGATGAAGGATTCGGTTACCAACGCCAAGTTCTACAAGGATTTGGCGGACTTACGCACGCGACATGATATCGATAAGTTAGAGCTGGCGAATAAGAAAATGGAATTGGAGGCCGCTCATTCGCGTACGAAATTGTTGGTCATGGGCGGAGGCCTTTCTTTGTTGCTCTTGATCTGTTGCTCTCTGGGGTATATATCCTATTCCCGTCATAAATATGGTTTGCAACTAGAGAAGGCGAAAGATAAGGCGGAGGAGGCCGATCGTTTGAAATCCGCCTTCCTTGCGAATATGAACCATGAGATACGTACCCCGTTAAATGCCATTGTAGGCTTCTCGCAAGTATTGGTCGATGAGGAAGATAAGGAGACCCGGCAAGAGTTTGCCGATATCATACAGAATAATAACGAATTGCTTCAACGCTTGATTGGAGATGTGTTGGATCTCTCGAAGATAGAGTCCAATACGATGTCTCTTATCTATAAAGAATTGAACATCCCTTCTTTGATGAAAGAGATTTACAATGTGATCTTGCTACGTATGCCCGACGGGGTGGAGCTTCTGCTGGATGATTGCGAGGATCTAGAGATGGAGACAGACCGGAACAGGCTGACTCAGATCTTGACGAACTTGCTGACAAACGCTATCAAGCATACGCAGGAAGGCTTTATCCGTTTTGGATATAAAAAGACCGATGGCTTTGTCGAGTTCTTCATACAAGATAGTGGGGAGGGAATACCTGAGGATAAGGTTGATTCCATATTCAGTCGTTTTGTACAACTGGATGATTGGGGTAAAGGTGTCGGCCTTGGACTTGCTATCTGTAAGGGATTGGTTGGGCAAATGCAAGGGAAGATATGGGCTACCTCGAAGCTAGGGGAAGGATCTGTCTTTTTCGTGAGCTTGCCCTTGATACATTTGAATAATAGATAGTCGTGCTAATTTTCAAGGTATATATGAAGAGATTGCTTTTTATTGGTTGTTGGACGTTGATTTTAACTTTGCTTATTTCGGATAGGGCGAAAGGTGACACGTTTGTCGATAGCTTACGAAGAGAAATCAAGGTTTTACCGGATAGTAGTAAACTAATACGCTTGAACGAATTACTTTATGCCAATACGCACAACAAGGTATATAAAGTATATGCGGATTTGCTACTGGAAGAAGCAAAGAGGCAACGTAACGATTATTACAAAGGAAATGCCTTCCTATTTTTGATGCGTTATTACTATATGCAAGATCCGGATAGCTTACGTATATATTTGAAAATAGCGGAACCTCTTTTCATCGCGACTAACCGGATCGAGGAATTATGTAGGGCGAAGGGATGGAATATCTATTCTTTAGCGAATGAGGGGATGCAGGGATTGGTAATCCGGGAGGTGGATAGCTTGAAGAATCTTGCGACCCGTTTTAACTATCCGGATGGGGTGGATATGGCAAACCAAGCTTTAGCGAATTTCTATTTTAATATAGGATTGGATGAGGAGGGTATTCAATTAAGCCGGGAGATCTTATCTAGCATGGAAGAACGTAAGGTTTCTAGGATGCGTTGGTATTAAGTGTTACGGCTGTTGTTTACGAAGGCTTTGCGATTGGAGTATTTGAATAAATTGGATTCTTGTATACAAGAGTGCGAAAAAGAGGGCATTACTCAATTGGATGCGGAACATACTGTCGCTTTTTTAAAAGATCGCTATCATTATTACTCGGCCCAGTATTACGTGACGGAAAAAGAGCCTTCCTTGGTTTATCAGCACTTGAGGATGATGGAGGATATCGAAAAGAAGAATAATATGAATGCCGAACAAATTCTGCCTCAATTCCTTTGGATGAATTATTACGCTTTAGCGGGGAAATATGAGAAGGCTATTGATTTGGCGAACAAATTGGAACTAATGCTCTTGGATAAGAAACGCTTTAGTGATTGGATCTCAGTGGAGGATTTTAAGGCGGATCTCTATTATAAGCTTGGAAGAGGGATGGAAGCGGCTAGGGCTTACAGAGATTCTAAAGAAGTGCACGACTCGATTATGCGGGTAAAATATTACGAGGATTTAGCGAAGCTGAAAACCCAACGAGAGGTGGAAAAACTAGAGGTACAAAGTAAGAAACTGGAGCTAGAGGCGGAAAAGTCGCATGTCCGTATCTTGATGCTTGGAGAGGGATTTATCTTGATACTGTTACTTTGTGTGGGCTTGGGTATAGTCGCCTATACCCGTCATCGTGCGGGGGTACGATTAAAGATCGCGAAAGAGAAAGCGGAGGAGGCTGATCATCTGAAATCTGCGTTTTTGGCAAACATGAATCATGAGATCAGGACGCCATTGAACGCCATCGTCGGATTCTCGCAAGTAATCGCTGATGAGGAAGATGCGGAAACTCGTCATGAACTCTCCGATATTATACAAAGTAATAATGAATTGTTGCAACGCTTGATAGAAGACGTATTGGATATATCGAAAATCGAGTCGAATACGTTGAATTTCGTTTTGGCAAATCATGAAATGAGGGCTTTAATGAAAGATATCTATAGTATCATTTTATTACGCATGCCCGAAAATGTAGAACTTCGATTGGTTGATTGCCAACCTTTTACGCTTTATACCGATCGGAGTAGATTAACACAAGTCCTCACTAATTTATTGACGAATGCTATCAAGCACACGAAAAAAGGTTATATTTGCTTCGGGTATGACGTGACGGAGCAGGGAATCCGCTTTTATGTGATGGATACAGGCGAGGGAATCCCGGATGACCAATTGGAACGGGTTTTCGATCGTTTTGTCAAGTTGACGGAATGGACCAATGGAGTCGGGCTGGGATTGGCTATCTCGAAGGCCTTGGTTACAAAGCTCGGCGGTCGTATAGAAGTGACTTCCAAGCAAGGGGTAGGTTCTACCTTTAGCGTTATTTTCCCACGATAAACAGTATACATTATATATAATATTGTAATAGACCATGAAACACTCAAGACGTACATTTTTTAAACAAGGATTGGCGGGGGCCCTTTTATTAGGTACTTCCCCGATCGCCCGGGCCGCTTTGCCGGACCCTGTAAAACCAAAGGCTCCGAAGGCCGTAAATCCATTCCATCTGGGAATGGCGGGATATACTTTCGTTAATTTTGATTTAGATACGACGTTGAAGACGTTGGAACGATTAGATATCCATTATCTTTGCATCAAGGATTTCCATTTGCCGTTGAATAGTACGGATGAGCAGATTCGGGCTTTTCATGATAAATGCGCTGCCCATAAAGTGACGGGATATGCCGTAGGTCCTATTTATATGAAGAGCGAGGAAGAGATAGACCGTGCGTTTGATTATGCGAAGCGGGTAGGAGTGAAGTTGATCGTCGGTGTCCCGAATTACGAGCTTTTACCCTATGTGGATAAAAAAGTGAAGGAGTATGATTTCCATTACGCCATCCACTTGCACGGTCCTGATATTAAGACGTATCCCGACGCTACGGACGTTTGGGAGCATACGAAGGATTTAGACCCCCGTATCGGTATGTGTCTGGATGTCGGACATGACTTGCGAAACGGCTGTGATCCTGTGGCCGACTTGAAGAAATACCATACCCGGGTGTTTGATATGCATATCAAGGACGTGACGGATTCTTCGAAGGCGGGAGTCGGGATCGAGATCGGTCGTGGAAAGATCGACTTCCCTGCGCTGATCCGTATGATGCGGGAAGTTAATTACACGGGAATGTGTAGCTTAGAATACGAGAAAGACATGAAAGACCCATTCTTGGGGATTGCGGAGTCTATCGGCTATTTCAAGGCTGTGAGTGATTTGACATAATGTGGGGGCGTAAATCGCCCCCTTTTAAATAGATGAAGATGAGAAGCATTCTTTTTATAGGCATAGCGGGTTTGTTGTCCGCTTGTAGCACGATTAATTATGTAGGTATCGAGACGTATAATCCTGCGGAGGTGACATTTCCAGAGAATGTCGCTAAAGTACTTATCGTAAACAATGCCGTCCCCCAACCGGAGGATGCGGGTTACGAATACACCTTGCAGGGAGAAAAGCAGGATACTTGCAAAGCGAAAGCGGATAGTGCGCTGTTTGACGCTTGCCGTACTTTAGGGGAGGCTATCGTGGAGGCTTCTTATTTTAACGACGTATTGCTTTACCATGATGCGGTTCGAAAAGATAATCAGGCGTTTCTGGATACGAAACTTACCCAAGGGCAAGTAGCGTCGCTATGCGATGAGACCGGTGCCGATGCGGTTATCTCCATCGACCGCTTGCTGTTCGATATGAAGAAAAGCGTAGGTACCTTGGGCGAAGGGTATGTAATGGGAATGATCGACGTGCAGATGGCTGGCGTGATACGCAGTTACGTTCCCGATCGTGAGGCTCCACTGGCGACGGTACATATGAAAGATAGTATTTATTGGGCGGAAAGTGCGGATTATATGCCGATCTTGGATAAGGTATTGCCCTCTCCGGAGAATGCTTTGCGTGGGGCCGGTAAATATTTCGGGGCGAAGGTCTACGCTAATTTTGTTCCTCATTGGGAGAAGGAGACTCGTTGGTACTTTACCGGAATGGGTTCACGTTGGAAAGAGGCTTCCGCTTATGCGGCTAATGAGAAATGGGATATGGCGGAAGATCGTTGGTACGGGCTTTACCGGGGTACGGAAAACTGGAAAAGCCGGGCGAAGGCGGCCTCTAATCTGGCCCTATGCCATGAGATGAGAGGAGATTTAAAAGAAGCCTATGAGTGGGCTCATAAATCATACGATTTATTCAAGCGTAATAGTGGTGATAATGATAAGAGTACCAAATTATTGGAACTCTATGTGCAGGCGTTGGCCGAACGAATTGGTTCCGATAAGAAACTAAATGTGCAATTTGGTGAGGATTAACGGCGTTATTCGGTGAATTATTATTACTTTTGACGCATATTCGAATAAAGGAGAATTAATATATGAACGCAAATATAGCAAAGGTTCAATCCCTCATCGAGAATGCTTTTACGTCGGCTATTGAAAAGCTGGCTTACTTACGTGGGATTGATAAGAAAAGAACTGAGATAGAAGAAAGAGTTGGC
>OGFQ01001034.1_pt1 | contig 13847 bp, 13 predicted proteins | sample 1570961 | NCBI WGS metagenome assembly OGFQ01 (sample SAMEA2582022, study PRJEB24529) | metagenome | biome: Human gut stool | place: China | collected 2011
AGCGAATTCTCCGGAAGAAAATTGGTTGTGATTCCGGTATGCGCTGCTGTTTTAAATACAAAGGGCTGAACATTTGTTCAGCCCTTTGTATTTAAAACAGGTACTTTTCGTTTTTGACCTTGTTCACCAGCCGGTGGATGTCGGCCCAGGCCTCCTCGCCGAAGGTCGTGCCGACGACTTCGATCACCTTGCCGGCGGTGATGGCGCCGATCGTGCCGCACTGGCGCAGCGAAAGTCCGTCGCAAAGCCCCGCCAGGAATCCGGCGGCGTAGAAATCGCCCGCTCCCGTCGTGTCCACGCGCTTGGCCGCGGCCATGATGCCCACGTGTACGACCTCCTCGCCCTGTTTGATCAGCGCGCCTTTCGTGCCGATCTTCACGACGGCCAGTTCGCACATCTGCGAAATGGCCTGGAGGGCGTTCAGCGGCTCGGCCTCGCAGGTGAAGGTCTTGGCCTCGTCCTCGTTGGCGAAAACGATGTCGACGTGCTCGCTCACCAGCCCGCGCAGGAATTCGAGGTTCTCGGCCACGATGTTGAAGCTGGCCAGGTCGATGGCGACCTTCAGGCCGCACTTCTTGGCCGTACGGGCGGCCTTGAGGATCAGGTCGTGGTTCTGCACCAGATAACCTTCGACGTAGAGGCAGTCGTACCCCTCGAAAATCGACGGCTCGATCTCTCCGGCCGAGAGTTCGAGCGCCGCGCCGAGGTGGGTGACCATCGTGCGCTCGCCGTCGGCGGAGATCAGCGACACGCATTTGCCCGAACGCTCCCTGCCCCGGAAAATGATCGGCTCGATGCCGAGGTTGTCCAGCGCCTGCACGAAGAAGTCGCCCGTGGTGTCGGGGCCCACCTTGCCGATGAACCCGACGCTGCAACCCAGCTGCGCCATGGCGCGGATGGTGTTGCCGGCCGATCCTCCGAGCGAGAGGGAATAGGGGAGTCCGGCCACCGATTTCGAAATTTCGGTCTGGAGCCGGGTGTCCACGAGGCTCATCGAGCCTTTGGCTAATTTGAACCTCCCCAGCACGGAGTCGGTTTTCAGGTTGACCAGCATGTCGGTCAGGGCGTTGCCGATGCCAATTACGCGTTTCATTCGCTTATGTTCGGGTTTTTGTTGAATTCGTTTGCATTGCGGCCGTTCGGCGGCGGGCAGGCGGAGCTGTCTAAATCGACAGGATTTTCACCAGTTCCAGCGCTCCGCGGTCGATGCCTTTGTCGTGTTTGATGGCCTTGGCGAAGGGCACGTAGACGATCTTGCCGTTCATCGTGCCGATCATCACGTTGCGCTGTCCGTCGAGGATCGCCTCGATGGCCTGGGGCATATCCAGCGAGGCGAGGATGCGGTCTACGGCCGGCGGGGACCCGCCGCGCTGGATATGCCCCAGGATCGTGACGCGGGCGTCGTACTGCGGGAACTCCTTCTTCACACGTTCGGCCAGCGCCGTGGCGCCGCCCGTCTTGGGATTCTCCGCGACGATCACGATCGCCGAGTTCTTGCTCTTGCGGAACCCATGGTTGATCAGTTCCGCCAGCTGGTCGACCTCGGTCTCCATCTCCGGGATGATCGCCGCCTCGGAACCCGTCGCGATGGCGCTGTTGAGCGCCAGGTAACCCGCCGTGTGGCCCATCACCTCGACGAAAAAGAGGCGTTCGTGGCTCGACGCCGTGTCGCGCAGTTTGTCGACCGACTCCATGATCGTATTCAACGCCGTGTCGTAGCCGATCGTCGAGTCCGTGCCTCCGAGGTCGTTGTCGATCGTTCCGGGAAGCCCCACGATCGGCACGTTGTATTCCTCGGCGAAAATCCCTGCGCCTGTCAGCGAGCCGTCGCCGCCGATGACCACCAGCGCGTTGATGCCGGCTGCGACCATGTTGTCGTAAGCCGCCTTGCGGCCTTCCACGGTCTTGAACTCCTCGCTGCGGGCGGTTTTCAGGATCGTGCCGCCCAGCTGGATGATGTTGCTCACGCTCTGCGATTTGAATTCAACGATCTCGTTGAATACCAAACCTTTGAATCCGCGCATGATTCCTTTTACGGTAAATCCGTTGTAGATTGCGCTGCGCGTCACCGCGCGGATTGCCGCATTCATGCCCGGCGCGTCGCCGCCCGATGTCAGAATGCCTATGCTCTTGATTCCGGCCATACTCTCATTTGTTAAAAACAAAACCGTTCAAAGGTACGAAAATATTTCAAAAATTTCAAAAATACGGGCGGCCCAAAAAGGATGCCGCCCGTATTTCCGGGAACTTTTTATTTTAACGCGAATGATTTCCGGCTTCGCTTACCGGGACCGGGCGGCGCTGCCGCGGGTCGTTTTTGCGCTGTCGGCGGCGTCGGTTTCCCGGCGGATCGTCACCGAGGCTTCGTCGCCGGTCTCGGAGGCTTTGACCGAGACCTTCCGGCCGTCGGCGTTGACCCGCAGTTCGCCCTGCTTCTTGTCGACGGTGATGTCGATGGATTTCGAGGGCACGGAGATGTGGAGCGTCTTGCGGCCCTCCTCGATCACGCTTTCGTCGTCGTAATCTTCCAGCAGGCGTTCGAGGGTGGTGGTGTCGCCGTCGATGACGATTTCGCTCTGGAACACCTGTTCGAGAACCCTGCGTTTCGTCCGGAACTTGTCGCCCACGTTCTCGCGGATGGCCACGCACGATACGGCGATGATCGAGGCCAGCCACAGCAGGAAGATGGCCAGCACGGTCTTGCCGCCGGGTTTGCGCGAGGCGATCAGGCACATCAGCACGTAGATCAGCAGGATGATGGGGATGAGCGTGGCCAGGATGCCCAGACTCGCGATCCAGATCGACACCGTGTTGCCGAAGACGGCGGGCGTGAAGAAACCCTCTCCGCCGACGATCAGGGCGAACATGCCGATGATCAGGGCGCAGGCCGCCATGATGAGTCCGAAGACGATGAACCCGGCGATGATTTTCAGCAGGATCAGCACCACCTTGCCGAAGACCGATACGACTTCGGCGACGATCGGTTTGGCCTTGGCGTCGGGTTCGGCGCAGGCCGTGGCGGTGGCCGCGGTGACCTCGCCGATGGATTGCGCGGTGATCTTCTCGCCGTTCATTTCGAGTTTCTGCCGCGCCGAACGGGCCGCCGGAACGGCGAACCACATGATGAAATAGCAGATCAGGAAGATGCCGAACAGGTTGCCGAACATCGGGCTGAACCAGTGCAGGAAGGGAATCCACCCGAAGCAGGTGAACAGCAGGGGCAGAAACAGCCCGAGGCGCACCCACACTGGGTCGATGTCGAAATATTTGCCGATTCCGGCGCAGACGCCGCCCAGCTTGGCGTTTTCCGTGTCGCGGTAGAGCCGGCGGGGGATGCGCGGCGTGTCGCAGTGCAGGTCGCGGTCGACGCTCTCCCGGGAGATGTCCTCGGCCGAGCCCATCTGCCGGATGATGTTCAGGATCAGCGGTTTCTCCACGATGCGGGTGTTATCCTGCGCCGAGAGGATCAGTTCCGCGATGCGGGCTTCGATGTCGGCGACGATCTCCGCGCCGTCGGCCGTGTCCTTATAGGTTGTCTTGAGGCTTTCGAGATAGGTTTCGAGGGCCTCGTAAGCGTCGGCGTCCATCGTGAACGCCACGCCCGAGATGCTGCATTTTTTAACCTCTTTCATGGTTGTCGCGTCGTTTCGGAATTCAGAGTTTGCGGATGCTGCCGCCGCTCGACTTTTCCAGCGAAGTTTGGCAGTCGCCCGAGTAGCGGACCGACGAGCCGCTCGATGCGCTGGCGGTGAGTTTTCCGCTGCAATCGATCGAAGCGCTGGCGGCGCTCGATGTGTCGATCGAGGCGTTGACGGCCGAGAATTTTTCGGCGTTGAGTTTCGATGCCGAACTCATGTCGGCCCTGAACGTCCCGGCGGAACCTTCGAGGATGATTTTCGATGCGCTCGATGCGTCGAGCGAACAGCTTTCGGCCTCGACCGAGGCCTCGACCTTCGAGGCGCTCGATGTTTCGATGGTGCAGGAGACGGCTTCCACCGCGGCTTTGATCTTGGCGGCGCTCGAAGCCTCTATGCTGAATTTGCCGGCTTTGAGCGTCGTCTCGCCGATGATCTTCGAGGCGCTCGAAGCGTCGAGCGAGCGGATTTTCCCGTTGGCCGGGACGGTGATCGTGACGTTGCCGTTCTGGATGTTGTTCACCTTTTGATCGAGGGTGGCTTCGAGTTTGCCCTTGACGGCCCGGACCACCACCAGGTCGATCAGGTTGTCGTCGGCTTCGATGCGGATGTCCGACACCTTGTCCGAGATGACGACTTTCACGGCGCGCGAGGCTTCGATGCCGTCGAAATCGGGCGCCGGAACGGTTTTGGCGACGATCTTGCCGCTGCCCTTGATGTTTTTGCCCAGCAGGGGCGCTGCGACGCAGGCGACATAAGCGGTTGCGGAGAGGCACGCTGCGATCAGGACGGCTATCAGCAGGAGTTTTTTCATGGTTTTGTTTTTTGGGGGTTAATTGTTTTTTCCGTGGCGGATGAGTTGGATCTGTCCGACGAGTTCATCCCAGGCTTCGTCGAGCGTTGCGAGGTATTCGCGGCCTTTGTCCGTGAGCGTGTAGTACTTGCGGGGCGGACCCTGCGGGGATTCCTCCCAGCGGTAGGTCAGCAGTCCGGCATTTTTCTGCCGGGTGAGGATCGGGTAGAGCGTACCCTCGACTACGATCATCTCGGCCTGCTTGAGTTCGGCGATGATCTTCGGAGCATACGAGTCCTCGCGGGAGAGAATGGCGAGGATGCAGTACTCCAGAATTCCTTTGCGCATTTGCGCCTTTACGTTGTCTTCAGCCATGGTGCTATGCGTTTAACCTTTTGGGGGCTTTGGGAACGATCAGCCAGAGGATGATGTAAACCCAGAGCGAGAGACCTCCGAAGAAGATCAGGAGCAGGGTTGCGATGCGTACCAGTGATGTATCGAGTCCGAAGAATTCGGCCAGGCCGGCACAGACGCCTGCGATAATGCTGTCTTGGGAACGGAATAACCGTCTGTTTTCGTTCGTTGCCATGATTTTATCGGTTTTTGCTGTTGATATTGAATTTTCGGGCCGGCTCCTCGGGAATGACGATCCAGAGGATGATGTAGGCCCAGATCGAAAGTCCGCCGAAAAGGATCAGCAGGAGCATCAGCAGCCGGATCAGCGTCGGGTCGGAGTCGAAATACGCGGCGAGACCCCCGCAGATGCCGGCGATCGAACGCTCGGTGCGCGAGCGGTAGAGTTTGCGCAGGGGCGGCTGTTCGGCGGATTCGGTTCCGGTCCCTCCCTCGGCGGACTCGGACCGCTCCGCGCCGCGGGGTTCGCCGAAATCGGCCGGACTGCCCATCTGGGCCATCGTCGCACGGACGACGTCGAGCGTAATGACCCGCATGGGCGAGGCGACCCGCTCGCGGAATATCTCCGCCACACGGGCCTCGATGTCGCCCATCGTTTCGGCGTCACCCTCCGGCAGGCGCCGCCGGATGTCGTCGAAATAGCTGCCCAGTAACCGGTAGGCGTCCTCGTCGAGGATGAATGCCACGGAGCCGATGTTTACGTTTACAGTCTCTTTCATGGTCGTAAAAGTATTGTCGCGGTTTGATGTTTTGCGGGTTTTACTATTATTACAATGCAAATATAATACGAATTTTAGTATTATGTAATACAGAGTATCTCATTTTTTGAAATTATTTTTCATACCTATATTTAGAACGGCGGCAATTTGGGGTTCGGGGGGGGGTATGCGCCGGAGAGGAACTCGCGGTTCGGCGGGGTCTCTTCTCCCCCCCCCTTTCAAAGGGAGGCCGGGAGGGATTGTCTGAGCGTTGCTCCGGCCCTGGCCGTTATCGCTGCTGCGACAGTCGTTAGTCCTCGAACTTGGCGGAGAGGAGCTTGCGGTTCAGACGGGGTGTCTTCTCCTCCCTTTTCAAAGGGAGGTCGGGAGGGATTGTCTGTCTGGATGCGCGACGCGCATATCGCCCGGCATAACCAGGGCCGGAGCATTGCTCCGGCCCTGGTTGTTATCGCACTCGCGACAGTCGTTAGTCCTCGAATTTCGCCGAGAGGAACTCGCGGTTCAGACGGGCGATATGCGCAATGGAAATCTGCTTGGGACACTCGGCCTGGCAGGCTCCCGTGTTGGTGCAGTTGCCGAAGCCCAGTTCGTCCATCTTGGCGACCATCGCCTTGGCGCGGCGCGCACCCTCGACACGGCCCTGGGGCAGTTTGGCGAGCGACGACACGCGGGCGGCGACGAAGAGCATGGCCGAACCGTTCTTGCACGTCGCGGCGCAGGCTCCGCAGCCGATGCAGGCGGCGGCGTCCATCGACTCCTCGGCGTCGGCCTGCGAGATCGGAATGGCGTTGGCGTCGGGCACCGAGTTCGTGCGCACCGAGATGAAGCCTCCGGCCTGCAGAATCTGGTCGTAAGCCGAACGGTTCACCACGAGGTCCTTGATGACGGGGAACGCTGCCGAGCGCCCCGGCTCGATGGTGATCGTCGCGCCGTCCTTGAACTTGCGCATGTAGATCTGGCAGGTCGTGGCGCCCTGGCTGGGACCGTGGGCCTGTCCGTCGATGTGCAGCGAGCACATGCCGCAGATACCCTCGCGGCAGTCGTGGTCGAAAGCCACCGGCTCCTTGCCCTCGTGGATGAGATTGTTGTTCAGGATGTCGAGCATTTCGAGGAACGAGGTGTCGGCCGAAATGTTCTCCACCTTGTAGCTCTCGAAAGCGCCTTTGGATTTAGCGTCCTTTTGACGCCATATCTTTAATGTAAAATTCATGGTTTCGATTCGATATTAAAGTTCAACGTCAAATGGCCTTAATCTTTGTAGTTGCGCTGTGCGGGGTGCACGAACTCGAAGTTCAGCGGCTCCTTGGTGAGTTCCGGAGCCTGGTCCATGCCCTTGTACTCCCATACGGCGGCGTATACGAAGTTCTCGTCGTCGCGCTTGGCTTCGCCCTCCTCGGTCTGGTGTTCCGTGCGGAAGTGGCCGCCGCACGACTCCTCGCGGTTGAGGGCGTCGCGGGCCATCAGCTCGCCCAGCTCCAGGAAGTCGGCCAGACGCAGCGCCTTTTCAAGTTCGACGTTGAAGTCGTTCTCCTTGCCTACGACCTTCACGTCCTTCCAGAACTCCTTGCGCAGGGCCTGAATCTCGGTGATGGCCTTTTCGAGGGACTCTTTCGTGCGGGCCATGCCGACGTTCTCCCACATGATGTGGCCCAGTTTCTTGTGGATGTCGTCCACCGACTGCTTGCCGTTGATCGCGAGGAGTTTCGCGATCTTCTCCTTGACGCCCTTCTCGGCCTCGTCGAAGGCCTTGGTGTCGGTCTTCACCTTCGGGGCCTGGATCTTGTGCGAGAGGTAGTCGCCGATGGTGTAGGGCAGCACGAAGTAACCGTCGGCAAGACCCTGCATCAGGGCCGATGCGCCGAGGCGGTTGGCGCCGTGGTCCGAGAAGTTGGCCTCGCCGATGGCGTAGAGACCCGGGATGGTGGTCATCAGGTTGTAGTCGACCCAGATGCCGCCCATCGTGTAGTGCACGGCGGGGAAAATCTGCATCGGCTGCTCGTAGGGGCTGACGTCGGTGATCTCCTCGTACATGTCGAAGAGGTTGCCGTAACGCTGCTTGATAATGTCCTTGCCCAGACGCTCGATGGCGGTCTTGAAGTCGAGGTATACGGCCAGACCGGTCTCGTTCACGCCGTAGCCTGCGTCGCAACGCTCCTTGGCGGCGCGCGAAGCCACGTCGCGCGGCACGAGGTTGCCGAAGGCCGGGTAGCGGCGTTCCAGATAGTAGTCGCGGTCCTCCTCGGCGATCTGCGAGGGTTTGAGCTTGCCGGCGCGGATGGCCTTCACGTCCTCGAGTTTCTTGGGAACCCAGATACGGCCGTCGTTACGCAGCGACTCGGACATCAGCGTCAGCTTCGACTGCTGGTCGCCGTGAACGGGGATGCAGGTGGGGTGGATCTGCGTGAAGCAGGGGTTGGCGAAGCCGGCGCCCTTGCGGTAGCACTGGAATGCGGCCGAGCCGTTCGACGCCATGGCGTTGGTCGACAGGAAGAAGACGTTGCCGTAGCCGCCCGTGGCGATCACGACGGCGTGGGCGCCGTGGCGCTCGATCTCGCCCGTCACGAGGTTGCGGGCGATGATGCCCTTTGCCTCGCCGTCCTCGATGACGATGTCCAGCATCTCGTGGCGCGGGTAGCTCTTCACCGAACCGGCCGCAATCTCCTTGTTGAGGGCCGCGTAGGCGCCCAGCAGAAGCTGCTGGCCCGTCTGGCCGCGGGCGTAGAACGTACGCGATACCTGCGCGCCGCCGAACGAACGGTTGGCCAGCAGGCCGCCGTACTCGCGGGCGAAGGGGACGCCCTGGCCCACGCACTGGTCGATGATCAGGTTCGAGACCTCGGCCAGACGGTAGACGTTGGCCTCGCGGGCGCGGTAGTCGCCGCCCTTGATCGTGTCGTAGAACAGGCGGTATACCGAGTCGTTGTCGTTCTGGTAGTTCTTCGCTGCGTTGATACCGCCCTGGGCCGCGATCGAGTGGGCGCGGCGGGGCGAATCCTGAATGCAGAATACCTTGACGTTGTAGCCCAGTTCGCCGAGCGAAGCGTCTGCGGAGGGGCCTCCCAGACCCGTACCGACGATGATGATGTCGAGCTTGCGCTTGTTGGCGGGGCTTACGACCTTGATAGCTGTCTTATGGTTGCTCCACTTTTCGGCCAGAGCACCGGCAGGAATTTTAGCATCTAATTTTAAAGCCATATCGTTTGTGTGTTTATTATTCTACAAAGGGGGTGATTAGCATGCGCCTGCGATGCAGGGGCAGAAGAAGTAGACGAGCACCACGGCGGCGAATCCGAGGAATATGATCGTGGCCACGATGTTGGCGATGCACTTCAGGCGGGGATACCACGTGTCGTTGGCCCAGCCCACGGTCTGGAACATCGACCATACGCCGTGCGTGAGGTGGAACCACAGGGCGGCGAACCATACGAGGTAGATCACCACGTAGTACCACTGCGAGAAGGTGTAGGCGATCAGCGAAGCTCCGTCCGCGGGGTCGAGTCCCAGCGAGTTCTCGTGCCCGCCCAGAATCTCCACGAGCTGCATCTTCGACCAGAAGTTGAACAGGTGGATCAGGAGTCCGCCCAGGATGATGAAGCCCAGTACGAGCATGTTTTTCGAAGCCCATGCCACGCCCGGCTCCTGCACCGTCACGGCGTAACGCTGCGAGCCGCGCGCCTTGTAGTTGTTCAGCGTGAGGATGACGGCGTAGAGGAAGTGGACGAAGACGCCCAGCGCCAGAACGGCCGTTCCGGCCAGCGCGTACCAGTTTGCGCCCAGCAGTTCGCAAATCATGTTGTACGCTTCGGGCGAGATGATCGCCGTGATGTTCATCGACATGTGGAAGAGGATGAAGAGCACGAGGAACACGCCCGTCACGCTCATTACTAACTTCTTGCCAAGCGAGGAATTAGATAGAAAACAGCTCATAATGATTTTAATTTGTTATATTTGTTAATGATTTGTGTTCCGGCGCTTTTATTTTACGCACGCAAAGATAGCCATTGTTTGCGGAATAACAATAGAAACGGACGGGAATTTTATGCCTGAAAGGAGGGTTTTATGACCAAAAAAGAACTGCGCGCCGCGATGCGCCGGCGGAACCTCGGAATGGACGCTGCGGAGCGCGCCGAAGCCTCGCGCCGGATATTCGGCCGGGCCGGGCGGCTGGAGGCTTTCGGCGCGGCCCGGACGGTGGGTGTTTTCTGCTCGCTTCCCGACGAGCCGGACACGGCGGAGACGCTGGCGCGGTGGAGCGCCGTGAAACGCATCGTGGTTCCGCGCGTCGAAGGGGATGTGATGCGATTCTGCGAATACGACCCGCAGACGCTGCGTCCGGGGGCTTTCGGCATCGCCGAGCCGGGACCCGAGGCGCAGACGTGCGACCCGTCGGAGATCGACCTCGTGATCGTTCCCGGCACGGCGTTCACCGCCGCGGGCGCCCGTTGCGGCCGCGGCCGGGGTTACTACGACAAATACCTCGCCCGGCCGGACGTGCACGCCGTGAAAGTCGGCGTGTGCTTTGCCCACCAGCTGGTCGGGGAGCTGCCTGCGGAGCCGCACGACGTGGCGATGGATTACATAATAACGGATTGAATGATGGATGCGAAAGAGTTTGCCTCCGCCTATGGCGAGGCGTTCGGACCCGCCGCGGGACTGCCGCTGCTGTTCTGGTATTCGGATGGGCCGGTGCGTGCCGTGCCCAAAGTCGAAGGATGTTTTTTCAAGGCGCTGGCCGAAGCCCGCGAGGGGTCGGCGGCGAGCCTCAATGCCGCCAATATCGGCTGCGGGGGCGGGAAGTTCTACACCGGCTTTGCACCGATGCCGCCCTTCGTGCCGGCCTTCGTGTCGCAGAAGGAGCACTACAAGCAGACACCCGAAATGGTGCTGGAGTTCATCGGGCGGCTCGGCGTGCCGGAGGCCTCCGGTGCGTGGCTCAATTTTGCGCGCATTGATACGCCGCAGGCCGCGGAGGCTTTCGGTACGGCCGACGGGGTGCTGTTTTTCGCCACGCCCGACATATTGTCGGGACTGGTGTCGTGGGCCGTTTACGACAACAATGCCGACGATGCCGTGTGCGCGCCCTTCGGGTCGGGATGCAGCGCCGTCGTGACGCAGGCCGTGCGGGAGAACCGCCGGGGCGGACGCAGCGTCTTCCTGGCGTTGTTCGACCCTTCGGTGCGTCCGTGGGTCGACGCCTCGGAGCTGGGGTTCGTCGCGCCGATGTCGCGTTTGCGCGAGATGTGCGGCACGATGCGTGCAAGTTGTCTTTTCGGGACCCATGCGTGGAACAAGGTCCGGGTCCGCATTAATGGAGGGAATATATGAAAAAGAGAAGAGTGGCGCTGGTGCTGGCAGGCGGCGGCGCACGGGGCGTGGCCCATATCGGGGCCATCGAAGAGTTGGAGAGGCAGGGATTCGAGATCAGCGCCGTGGCGGGGACCTCGATGGGTGCGCTGGTCGGGGGCGTGTATGCCTCGGGGTACCTCGAACCGTTCAAGGAGTGGATGCGCGCACTCGATAAATACAAGGTTTTCAGCCTGGTCGATTTCGCGTTGAGCACCGAAGGGCTGGTCAAGGGAGACCGGGTGATGGAGGCGATGAAGGAGCTGGTCCCCGACGTGCAGATCGAGCGGATGCCCGTGCCTTTCGCCGCCGTGGCGGCCGACCTGCTGACGGGCGACGAAGTGGTGCTCGACAGCGGGGGATTGTACGACGCCATCAGGGCTTCGATCTCGATTCCTTCGGTTTTCAGGCCCGTGCACCGCGACGGCCGGGTGCTGGTCGACGGCGGCACGGTCAACCCGCTGCCGCTGAACCGCGTGCGGCGCGAGGAGGGCGACCTGCTGGTCGCCGTGGACGTCAGCGCCCGGTTCGGAGCCGATTCCGTCCGCCGGGCCAATGCGTCGCTGAATTATTACAAGGTGCTGATCGCTTCGTCGCAGATCATGCAGCAGCGCATCACGCAGCTGATGTGCCGTCTGTACAAACCCGACATCATGGTCGGGCTGCCCGCCGACAGCTACGGCATGTTCGAGTTCTACCGTTCGGAGGAGATTCTCGAGGCGGGGCGTGCGGCGACGCGCGCGGCGCTGGAGCGGCTGGAAACCGACGGTGAAAACGGTATGGTTTTTGCTGAAAGCGAAGAAAAGATTGCGACGGCCCGTTTTTGAAGAATTCAAAAGTAGTGACGCAACTTCACACAGATTTTAGGGCCGTCGCAATGTATTCGAGGATGAAGGAGATGGCGGAAAACATTTCCGGATTCCTTACGGGGCAAAGATAGAGAAAGTTTCCGGATTTGCAATCGCTTTGCCCGAAAGTGATATGGGTGCGTCCAAAATTCCGAAGGGGCGGGCCTTTTTCGCGTGGCAAATCCGTTTTTTTTCGCGCTGCGGCCGCTTGTCCGGGTGCCCGGTCCGGCCTGCGGGACGCATTCGCAAAGCAAATTCCCGGCTCATCGAGCCGGGAATTTGCTTGTTTGCGGGGTGGGGTCAGCGTCTGTCGCCTTCGCGGACGTAGGCCGCGATGCGGTGGCTCCGCTTGCCGATGGGAATGCCCAGGCCGAGCGTTACGTTCATCGAACTCTGCTTGATGGGGACCCACTGCGGCGTGTGCTTCGAAGTCAGCACGTCGGTTGCCAGATAGAAATTGATCCAGTTGGGGCAGAGGTTCAGCGCCAGGCCGACGGCTCCGCCGCGGTTGTCGATCACCGAATAGCTTCCCGACACCGTGAACCAGCGCACGGGGTGGAAATTGACCGATCCGGTGATGTTGTGCATGGTCTTGTATTTCCAGACGCGGGCCGTGTAGAGCAGGCCGATGCCGATTTTGTGGCGCCACACTTCGTATTCGAGTCCGGCGTTGACCGACGCGCGGAGCATTTTGGTCGTGCTGCGCCCGTCGACCTGGTTGAATTTCAGCATTTCGAGGTCGAAATCCGGAACCGGCTCCGAGGCGTTTTCCGGAACCGTGGCGCCCGTGAATTCCGTCTCCTGCGTCGAGACGCCCATGACGGAGTTTTTCTTGCTCCAGCTGATGAATCCCAGGTCGGTCACGGCCAGCGACGCTTGCAGGTTGGGCAGGATGTCGTACGTGGCGCCCAGATCGAGGGCGAAGCCGTATCCTGCGGGTTTGGTGGGTTTGAAGTCGAGATCGCCGATCTCGAAGGTCTCGCTGTCGGGGTCCGTTTCGACTTTGGCCCCGGCGGCCGTGAGGTCCAGCGTGCCCTGGGTGAGAACGGCCCAGCGGTCTTCGCGGAGCGAGATGTCGAAACGGTCGTAGGTGACCTGCGCACGGGCGAGTCCGGCGAGGAACTTACCGCGGATGCCGATGTAGAGGCGGTCGTCCATCAGCGGGAACGAGTAGCTGAAAGCCGCCTCGAGGTAGGAGTCCGTCGAGGTGCCGAAGTTGCGGATCTGGCCCTCCTTGCCGAGTTTGATGAATTCGAAGAGCGAGTAGGGCAGGTTGGCGTCTTCGTTGACCCGCACGTTGAGGTCGAACGACCAGAAATTCTTGTGGTTTTTGGTAAAGGCGCCGAATCCGATGACGTTCATGCGGAAGTCCATGCCCAGCAGGTTGTTCTGCTTGAGGCCCGAGAGTGCATCGGCGGCCGACACGGAGCTGTCGAGCAGCGTCACCAGCTTGCCGTCGCGGGAGAAGAGGATGTTGTCCACGGCGATGTTGCCGCCCACGTTGATGTTCACGCCGCCGATGGCCGGGATGTTGACGTAGCCGCGCAGCGGCGCGAAAGCCGGGTTGAACTGGCTGCGGAAGGTCGAGCCCTCCATGAAATAGGCCGTGGGGTTCTGGGCTGCGGCGCCGGTCGCCAGAAGCGCCGCCGCGATGAGGGTGTATATTTTTTTCATAATGGAGTGCGGTTTAGATGTCGAGTTTCAGTCCTCCGTTCTTGAGCAGGCTCAGGCTGATGACGATCTGGTACCGGTCGTCGCTGAATCCTTTGCCGGGATAGTATTCCGTGAGCGTCACGGGAATCCGGATCGTGATGCCCTCGACGATCTGCCGCAGGTCTTCGGCGAAAAGCTGCGTTTGGGGAATGTCGTTCGATGCCTTGTCTGCGCCGACTCCGACCTGGAACGTGATCTCCGTGGGCGAAAAACTCGGATCGAGGAGCAGTGAAAGGGGCAGCCCGCTGGTGATCTGGCCGTAGAGGAACAGCGTGTTCCTGGCGTTGGGCGTGCCCTCGGGGTCGAGGTTGTCGGCGAGCATGTCCACTATGTCGCTGCTAATGTCGATATGGCCGACTTCGTATTCGAGCTGGTCTATTCA
>OGFQ01001058.1_pt1 | contig 13472 bp, 9 predicted proteins | sample 1570961 | NCBI WGS metagenome assembly OGFQ01 (sample SAMEA2582022, study PRJEB24529) | metagenome | biome: Human gut stool | place: China | collected 2011
TATATATCAGAGCTGGCTTTAAATATGTAAGTACTGAAAACATATTTTATGAGGTGGTTGGAAACAGGCAGTTTAGAATGTATGAGTATGTGATTGAGTAGAAAGTATTAGATATGCACATATAATGAGCATTATCTACCTTACAGCAAGCTATAATGAAAAATCATAGTAAAGAAGGAACGATTGTGAATATAAGATATGCAACAATGGCTGATTTAGACGATATTGCATCGGTCGAATCCGAGTGCTTTCCTGTTTTAGAGGCAGCAACTAAAGAAGAATTTGAGCAAAGAATAAAGTATTTTGGAAATCACTTCTGGCTTATGTTTGATGAGGGTAAACTCATTGCGTTTGTAGATGGTTTTGTTACAGATGAGGCCAATCTTACAGATGAGATGTATGAAAATGCATCAATGCATAATGAGAATGGCACATGGCAGATGATTTTTGGTGTAAATACTCTTCCTGAATATCGCAGATGCGGATATGCGAAAGAGCTGATTGAGAAGGCTATCTTAGATGCCAGAAAACAGAACCGGAAAGGGCTTGTATTAACCTGTAAAGAAAGCCTTGTTCCATATTATTCCAAGTTTGGATTCATTGATGAGGGGATAACAGATAAATCTACTCATGGAAATGTTCTGTGGCACCAGATGAGATTGGATTTTAAATTAGGAAATAATGGGGCAAATCCTTCAGATAACAAAAAAGTGACCGCAAACAAGAAATTTGCAGCCGACAGAATACTATCATATTTTAAAGAAGAGTGGAAAGTGTTGCTTATAATAACTGTGTCAGGTCTTATATACAACTTTGGACTTTTGCTTGGACCATGGTTTGAAGGTAAGCTGACGGGCTGTCTTATAGATATATTAAGCCAGAATGCTGTATACAAGGATATGCTTATACTTGTTATTGCATATGTTATTTCAATAGGAGTAGTTCAGGTATCAAGATATATAAAACGTTTTTATGTTCGCAGGTTCGCCAATAATGTTAATAGAAGAATGAAGAAGATATTGTATGGGACGCTTGTGTTAAAGAGCAAGACAGAACTTGAAAGTGAAGGTATGGGCGATATTATGACAAAGGCAATCCTTGATGTTGATGATTGTGCTGAGGGCATGAGAAAGTTCACAACAGAGGTGTTTGATACAGGAGTAGCACTGGCTGCATATGCAGGAATGCTGCTTGTATATGATGTAAGGCTGGCACTCATTGCAATGATATTTCCACCTATATCTTATATGCTTGCAGAGAAGATGAAGATTATCGTACAGAGAACAGGTGCAGAATATAAAAGACAGTCAGGAATATTAAGCAATGCCACACTAGACAGAGCTTCTAATGCCATAACTTACAGGGTATACGGAAGGGAAGAGGACAGAAGAATTGCATACGAAGATAATCTTTCATCATATGAGAAAGCTGCTATCAGGGCAAATATATGGAATTCTTCAATGACACCCTTATACAGGATTATATCAATGACAGGTATAATATTTATATTATATTTCGGCAGTAAAAATGTACTTGGAACGGGGTGGAAAAGCTGGAATATCGCGGCATTTACGACATTCCTTGCCTGTTTTATAAAGTTATCGGATAAGTCTTCAAAGGCGGCAAAGCTGTTTAATGCAGTTCATAAGGCACAGGTTTCGTGGAAACGTATTAAACCGCTTATGGTTATTCAGGATAAAGATACAGATTGTAAAAATCAGACATCAGGAAAGCTTGAAGTAAAAAACTTAAGTTTTACATATCCAGATGGAAAAACTGTATATAATGATATTTCCTTTACTGCAGAGTCGGGGGAGATTATAGGCGTTACGGGTCCGGTTGCCTGCGGTAAGTCAACATTTGGAAAGACCTTCCTTTGCGAATGTCCATATAAGGGAAGTATTAAGTATAATGGAAATGAATTAAGCAGTGTTGCTGATAATGTAAGGTCGGGAATAATAAGTTATCTTGGACACGACACAGAGCTTTTTAATGACTCTATTAAGAATAACGTGCTTCTTGGTGATGATTGCAATGTATCAGAATACCTCAAGGACGTATGTATCGATAAAGAAGTTGCACAGATGGAAAATGGAGTTGACACACTTATTGGTAATGGTGGTGTAAGACTGTCAGGTGGACAGGCACAAAGAATAGCACTTGCCAGAACGCTTTGTCATAAGAAGCCGGTACTTGTGCTTGATGATCCATTTTCAGCACTGGATATAAGCACTGAGAAAAAGATATATAACAACCTTTGTGATATAGCAAAGAATAATATTGTAATTATTATGACACATCGTCTGTATATGTTCCCTAAGATGGATAAGGTTATATGGATGGATAATGGAAAGGCAATAGTTGGAACACACGAAGAGATTATGTTACAGTGTCCGCAGTACAGGAAGTTGTATGAAAATGTCAGCACACAGATGAGGTAGACGTGGCTGAACATACCAGAAAAAGTACATTACAAAATAAAAACACCAACGAAAATAAGAAAAAGGAGGTGGATAATATTGAGCAGTAATAATGTAAACAGCACAGAAGCCAATAAAGCCAATAATTATAATATTAATAACGTTAATAATAAGAAAATGAATAACAAGAATTCACACAACGTAGTTTCAATAATATTACATACTATAATAAAGAGAAAATGGCTTTCTCTTGGAATTATAATTTCAGTATGTGGTGCGGTTATAACGGCTCTTTATCCCCCACTTGTACTTGGAAAAATAGTAGATACTCTGACAACAGGAAGTCAGTTGCCTGTATATCTTGTATTTCTTTATATGGCATTTACAGTTATTACAGGTCTTATGGAAGCCACAAGAGAAGGGCTTCTTACAATATTTGGGCAGAAGATAACACATGCACTTAGAAGTGGACTTATGGAGCATTTTGTAAGACTTTCTGCTGACTCACTTAATAAGCAGGAGCCAGGTGCTGTTGTATCAAGGTTTATAGGTGATGTTGATACAGTTGAGAACCTTTTCACATCGGGAATTGTAAGTATGTTTGCAGATGCCTGTAAGATAATAAGTATTCTTGCAGTTATCTGGTTCAGAAATAAAGGACTTGCAACAGTGCTTATAGTGCTTCTTCCATTTTTATTCTGGTTTACAAGACATATACAGAAGAATATGCTTGATGCCCAGTTAAAAAATAGACGAGCAGTAAGCCGTGCTTCAGGACATGTACCTGAAACACTTCACAATATCCGTACGATCCATAATCTTGGCAAGGAGAAGTATATGGAGAAAAGATACGATGAATATATAAGCGACAGCTACAAAGCTATGGAAAAGACCAACTTATACGATGCCGTATATTCACCGGTTATTCTTATATTAAATGCAGTTGTAGTGGCGGTGGTTATGTTGTTTTCAGCCTCAGGCAATGCCAAAGTCCTTACACTTTTTGGTATGTCAGCAGGTACAGCAGTAGCAGTTATTAACTATATATCACAGATATTTTCACCAGTTGAAAGTCTTGGAATGGAAATCCAGACGATACAGTCAGCAATTGCGGGCGTGAGAAGAATAAATGAATTCTTTGAACTTCCAGTACTAGATAATAATGAAGAATTACAGACAGAAAAGACATTTGATAGTAAAAATGATACACCATATGTACAGTTCAAGGATGTAACGTTCGGATATGAGACTGATCACATTGTAATAGCTGATAAGACATTTGTTGTAAACAGAGGAGAGCAGGTTACACTATCAGGAAGGACAGGTGCAGGTAAGAGTACAATATTCAAGCTGCTTTTAGGTTTGTATAAGCCACAGAAAGGTTCTATCCTTATAAATGATATGAATTCAGCTGCGATACCAGATAACAGAAAGAGAAAAATATTTGGTTATGTTGAGCAGTCATTTCATATGGTTCCGGGAACTATTAAAGACCAGATTACACTTTATGACAAGTCCATATCTGACGAAGCTGTTATCAAAGCGGCAAAGCTTACAGGACTTCACGATACAATTATGAACTTTGAAAATGGATACGATACCCAGTGTACACAGGAAGTATTTTCGCAGGGACAATGGCAGTTGTTATCCATAGCAAGAGCTACAGCTGGCAACCCAGAGCTGCTTTTACTTGATGAGATAACAGCCAATCTTGATGCCAACACAGAAAGAGATGTTCTTGCAGCACTTAAAGGTGTATCTGAAAACAGAACAGTTATATCAATATCACACAGGGTTACGGCAAGAACAGGACGTGTAATAAGCTGTTAAATACAATATTTTATAATGACAATGACGCCAGAATGTGATATTATTTCTCATATTGGGTAATTTAATGAATTAAAGTATATCAGGTGGACAAAGTGGAAGATATTATGTATAGCATTAACAGGTTGTTAAGCATTACAATTGGAAATAATAGGGCATATTTAGATGTGCAATATGTTAATATTGCTATGTTGGTCTGGGGTTGTGTATTCTGCTTAATAGCAGGGATGGGAATGATTTTAAGTAAGAATTTTGACCGCCGTAAGAGGCTGTGGATGATACTTTTGCAGTTTGCAACAGCTGTTCTGTTGCTCAGTGATGCAACCGCCTGTATATTCAGAGGTTGGACGGGTATATTTGGATATTGGATTGTAAGGATAAGTAATTTTATAGTATTTCTTGACAATAATATAATATTATATTTGTTCCACAGGTATGTGTGCAGTTTTATTTTTACGGAACAGGAAGAAAGAACTTTAAAAAGAGCAACATTTATAAATATACTGTGTGCCGTGGCAGTAGCTCTGGTTATTATTTCACAGTTTACAGATTTGTATTACTATTTTGATGCACAGAATGTATATCATAGAAGTGAAGGTTTTATAATATCTATTTTTATACCTGTAATAGGAATGATGGTAGAGATGTCATTTTTGATAGAATACAGAAAGAAATTAAGCAATATTACAATTTCTTCACTTGGTTCATATATTATTCTTCCAATTGTAGCGGCAATAATACAGTTCTACTTTTATGAAATTTCGCTGATTGATATAGCTGTATGTAATTCAATGATAGTTATGTATATAACTGTTATTGGTGAACAGGACAGGAAACTTAACAATCTGGAACAGAAGCAGATTAAGACAGAGGCTGAACTTGAAATATCTATGGTGCTTAACCAGTGTATAGCAGAACTGACAACTGAAGCGGATATTAACATAGCTATACATAATCTTCTTGCAATTATTAATAATTATTTTGGTGCGGAAAGATGTTATATTTTTGAAAATAATTACGATGATAATACAATGGATAACACCTATGAGTATGTTAGTGATAGTATTACAGCAAAGAAGGATAAGCTTCAAAAGCTTTCAATGAATATTGTAAGTTTATGGATGGAGAATTTTAAAGAGGAAAAGCCATATTATATAGCAGATATCAGCAAGCAAAAGGAAGAACCTGTATACAATATGCTGCATGAACAGAACGTAGACAGACTTCTTGCAGTGCCATTAAAAAGAGATGGAAATATAATTGGATTTCTTGGAGTGGACAATCCGGTTAATCATTACGAGGATATGGCATTGTTGTCTTCTATACAATATTTTGTTACTAATAGTCTTGAAAAGCGTGTGCAGCAGGATAGGATGCGTTATTTAAGTTACAGGGATATGCTTACAGGTTTGTACAATCGTAACAAATATATAAGCATTGTTAAAGCGGCTAAAGACCAGAGACTTAAAAATGTCGGAGTTGCTTACATAGATCTTAATGGTCTGAAAGCAATTAATGATAATTATGGACACTCTAATGGTGATAAGTTCATATGTACAGCAGCAGACACATTCAAAATGGTATTCCCGGATAATTCTTACAGGATAGGTGGGGATGAATTTGTAATTATAGAGCAGAATATTGAGCGTGATAAATATGAAGAAAGAATTACAGCCTTGAAAAATATAATGCAGGATAAACAAGTAAGCATATCCATAGGAGTTCTGTGGAGAGAGTATGTTGACGATTTAGAAGAATTATTAAAGGCGGCAGATAAGCTTATGTATATGGAGAAAGAGATGTATCATAATAACAGAGAATAAAGTTAAAATAAAAGGGATTTGGGATACATCTTCCAAATCCTTTTTGTGTTTTTTTGTGCTGTTAAGGGATTTATAATAAAAGTTATGATGGTTATGTATCCCCAGCACAAATATAATTATAAAATGTTGTTAAAACAGCATAAAATGCTTGTTACTTTGGAACAAATGCTTGTTGTTTGCTATATGGATTGTTATAGTCAGGCTATATTAATCAATGCCATTTGATATTTGAATTCAGTGTTAATATCTTAGGCGGGAAAAGAGGTATAATATGGCTGGAAAGAAATTTATTAACGCAAAGTTAAAAGGATATAATGAATTACAGGAAATACTTGTTGAGGACGGAGTATTTAAGGCAATTGCACCACATATAGATGTAGATAGTGATTGTGAAATTGAGGATTTGGGAGGCAGGCTTACACTGCCACCATATGTTGACCCACATATTCATCTTGATTATGTATTCACAGCAAGAAAGCAGGGCGCAGCTAACGGAACAGGAACATTATTTGAAGGAATTCAAAGGTGGAGTGAAACTAAATCAGATTTAACAATTGATGAGATAAAGGCAAGAGCAATAAAGGCAGTTAAAATGGAGGTGTCACATGGTGTCCAGTTCATAAGAACACACGCTGATGTAACTGACCCTAACCTCACAGCCTTAAAGGCACTTCTTGAATTAAAGGAAGAATTAAAGGATATTGTAACAATCCAGATTGTATCATTTCCACAGGAAGGAATGTATTCTTACAAAGATGGCGACAAGCTTGTTGAAGAAGGACTTAAAATGGGTGCTGATTGTGTAGGTGGTATTCCACATTTTGAGTATTGCAGGGAATTTGGTGAGAAATCAATCCATAAGGTTGTTGAATTAGCTGTGAAGTATGACAAGCTTATTGATGTACACTGTGATGAGAGTGATGACCCAATGAGCAGGTTTGTGGAGCTTCTTACAGCACTTTCAATTGTTGAAGGAATCGGACCTAAGACAACAGCAAGCCATACCTGTTCATTAGGTTCAGTAGATAACAGCTACGCATTCAGAATGATGAAGAATTTCAAGAAAGCAGGACTTAACTTCATTTCCTGCCCAACAGAGAATATATATCTTCAGGGCAGACAGGATACATATCCTAAGAGAAGAGGCCTTACAAGAGTTAAGGAATTATATGAAAATGGAATAAATGTATGCTTTGCACAGGACTCAATTCAGGATCCTTGGTATCCGGCAGGCAATGGCAATCTTATGAATGTGCTTGATAATGGTATACATATAGCCCAGATGATGTCATTTGAGGAAATGGATAACTGCCTTGACCTTATAACTGTTAATGGTGCTAAGACTATGAACATATCAGACATATATGGAATTGAGGCAGGCAAGCCAGCTAACTTTATTGTTGTCGATGCCAGGAGCGAATTCGAGGCAGTATGCGAAAGAGCCGATGTTGTTGCAAGTGTCCGTAATGGTGAATATCTGTTTAAGAAAGCACCAGTGGCTTTCGAGGCTTTGAGTGAATTTATGGCATAAATAAAAAGAAAAATATGATATAATATGACTACTTCGTAGTCACTTAGAAGTTTCTTCGAAACTTCGGATGCGTGGAAAAACAACGCAGGGCATATGATATAATGAGCACAAGAGTGCTCATCATAAAAGTTCTTTATGGCACTATAAATAATTATAATAATATGTAAATAATAATTACAACATACAATATAGGAGCAGCAATATGTTTCAATGTAAAGATCTTCTCACTCTCCCCTCAATGGCGAAAGCCAGAATAATAGCAGGAAAGAGTGGTTTGTCCAATAGAATAAGGTGGGTATATAAGCCTGAGAATATGAATTTTGCGAAGTGGGTAAAGGGACAGGAGCTTTTGATTATAAGCACGCCTGTTATACAGAGTAAGGATTTTGACCTGCAAGCAGTTATTAAGAAAGCTAAGAAGCTTGATATGGCAGGTGCATTGCTTCTTGTTGGCGATAAGTACATTGCCAGTATAGGCAGTACAATAATATCCTATTCCAATCTTAACGATTTTCCGATATTTGTCATATCAGGTGAAATTCCTCTTGTTGACATTTTTGAAGAAATCGGACACGCTATTGCGTATAATAAAGACTCAGATGTATTAAGTGATGATATTCTTTCAGGAATTATATTTGGAAAGGACATCAATATAGAAGCATTTTCTATTAAATTTGAAGAAGCTGGCTATGACATCAATGGTAATAACCGTATGTTTATGATTAATATTCATTCAGATAATAAGATAGAGAATTTTGATTATGATTTCATTATGAATAAGCTGAGGGACAGTTTTGCACAGAATAATGGAAGTCTGATTTTATCAAGATATGCTAATAACATAGTTGGCTGTTTTAATTGTTTGGAAAATGCTGATGATACACACGGTCTTATTAATCAATCTTACGAAGCATTATCTGAATATGTGCAGGGTAGGTATACGGATATAAAGCTTGTTATGGGAATTGGACGTGAATATAATGGAATATCACATTTGCAGAAAAGTTTTACGGAGGCTTCAAGGTGTGTAATCCTTTCGGAGAAGATACAGCTTAATGGAAGTGTGTTCTGGTATGAAGAAATGGGAATATATAACCTGTTCTCTGAATTTGGAGATAAAAAGCTTATACAGGACTTTGTTGACAGTACATTAGGCATAATTATTGACTATGATAAGGAGAATAATACGAATCTTTTACAGACGTTAAAAGCGTACCTTTGGAACAATAACAGCCTGCTTCACGCTTCTGAACAGTTATTTACGCATCGTAATACAGTAAAGTACAGAATACAGAGAATAACTGAGCTTACGGGCAGGAATTTTGATGATGCGATGACACGTCTGGAGTTTATGAATGCTTTGATATGTCTTGAGGTAAGATAGACATTTGTGCTGTGAGAACAAATGAAGTAATACAAGATTGTTATTAGAAGTCATAACAATAAAATATTTATAAAAGAATGTTGAAGTATATATGTCTTAGTGATATATTCTTGAACATAGACAAGAAGCAAAGGGGCTTCTGCTAATGGTAATATTAGCGGAAGTCCCTTTTTGTGTATTAGTAAAAATGTTAATCTAACTGGCAGTAAAGGCTGAAATAGAAATTACTAAAGCACATTCATTGTTTATCTTGCGGTATATAAAATGTACCGCTGGACGCGTCAGATATTAATAAATATTTATATAACAGGAGGAAATGATTATGAGCTACGGTCTTATAGCAGTAATAATTGTAATCGGTATTGTCATAGGTGCTATAGCTACTAAGAAATGTGAGCCATTTCTTATAGGCGGTTCAATTATAGGAGCAATATTTTTATATAAGCAGGATTTTATAACCGAATGGGTTAATACACTTGAAGGTGTTATGAGTGATGAAGCATACTTAATACTTGTATGTGGTTTGTTTGGAAGTATAATAGCACTTCTTACAGCCTCTAAGGGACATTTTGGATTTGCAAAGATTGTTTCAAAGATATGTAACAGCGAAAGAAAGACTTTATTCACAACATTTATATTAGGTGTAATTATATTTATTGATGATTATCTTAATGTATTATCAATAGGTACAGCAATGAAGAAGGTATATGATAAAGTAAAAGTACCAAGAGAAGCACTTGCATATCTTCTTGATAGTACAGGTTCACCAGTCTGTGTTATGTTCCCATTCTCATCTTGGGCAGCATATTTTGGAGCTATCTTCTTCGCACAGGAGAGTGTTCAGGCACTTGGTGCAAAGACCTGGATGGGAGCTTATATTAAAGCAATTCCATTTTGTATATATCCAATAGTTGCATTACTTATTGTAATTCTTTTCTCAGCAGGTGTATTTCCTAAGCTTGGCGGAATGAAGAAGGCTTATGAAAGAGTTGCAACAACAGGTAAGGTTTACAGTGATGCAAGTAAGAAGTACAATATGGACGATGGCGAAGGCGAACAGGACGGCAACATATTCAATTTCCTTGTTCCAATGCTTGTACTTGTAGTTGTAGCCTGTGTTACAGGGAACCTTGTAGTAGCACAGATTATATGTCTTGCAGTAACACTTGTTATGTATCTTGCAGAAAAGCTGATGACATTTACAGAATACTGGGATAATTTCGTAAAAGGATTTGCAGATATGCTTCCTATTATAATTCTCCTTATAGCAGCACTTACATTCCAGACGATTGCAAACCAGATGCAGATGACAGAGTTCTTCATAGATATTACACAGCCAATATTATCAGCAAAGATTTTCCCAATGCTTGCATTTATCATTACTGGTATATTAGCATTTATGATAGCCAATGCGTGGGGCGTATGTACACTTGTTGCACCAGTTCTTCTTCCACTTGGTGCAAGTGTAGGAGCCAATGCAATACTTATAATGGCAGCAATTCTTTCAGGTTGTGCATTTGGTAATCACGCCTGCTTCTACTGTGACACAACAGTTCTTGCTTCACAGGGTTCAGGTATTGATAACTTTGACCACGCGGTATCACAGCTTCCATATGTACTTATAGGAGCTGGAATAAGTATAATTGGTTTCCTTGTATTAGGATTTGTTATGTAAAATGTGTTAGTTTTATAAAATGTATATAGGAATTATAAGAATAATTTCAGAATGGAGGCAGTTATGAGTGATAAGAAATATGTTGTTACAATAGCAAGGCAGTTTGGCAGCCTTGGACGTCCAATAGCCAAGCTTATGAGTAAGAAGCTTGGAGTTGAATATTATGACAGGGATATAGTGGAGCAGGCAGCTAAGAAGCTTAATCTTCCAGTATCACAGATAGATGAACTTGAAGAAAAGGTTAAGAAGACATCAACTAATTCATATAAGAGAATGATGTATCCTCTTGGAACACAGTCAAGCACAGAGCAGGACAGAATATTTGAAGCCCAGCAGAATATTATGAAATTCTTAGTTGAGAGAGAAAGCTGTATAATAGTTGGACGTTGTTCAGATTTTGTCCTTTCTGATGAAGAAAATGCGGTGCATATATACATTTATGCTCCATATGAACAGAGAGTTAAGAACTGTGTGAATGATCTGCATTTAAGCGAAGAAGAAGCCAAGAAGATGATAAGGTCAGTAGATGAGGCAAGAGATAATTACCATATGCACTATGCAGGATTTCTTCCATCAGACCCTAAGCACAAGACTATAATGATAGACAGCAGCTCTCTGGGCGTTGAGGGTACAGCTGAGTATCTTGTGGATTTTATTCAGAAGAAATTTGATTTAAAAACATATACGCTTGACTAAGTATGTGTTATCATATGCGTAATCTAAACATTTATGGCTTACAATAGTTAATTTAATGAGTTAATAAATGTAACCAATAGAAAGAGCATATCAGGATAACCCTATGAAGATGAGTGTAGAACAGGCATATAAAATATTAGCAGTACCCCGGTCTGCTGATATAAAAACGATTAAGAAAAAATATAGAAAACTGATGTTAAAGGTGCATCCCGATTCATTAAAGTCAGGGAAGAATACATATCAATATAGTGCGCAGGAGATTAATGAGGCATATTCAATTATTATTAAGAATTTATCTGATAATAAAATGTCCGGTTATTTCAATAATTCCAGCGATGATAATTATTCATCAGAGTACACATATGATGGAGAATATTATCAGGACTATAATTCATATGCTTCCGATGGCGGTAATTGGGATGCACCTGTTAATGATAATGCGTATACAAGCCGTAATATATATCATTATGCAGAAGGTGCAAGAGGAAATATTACCGGAAGCTTTGTTATAGCAAAAGGCAAATATATCTGGACGATAGAAGAAGATTTTACATTATTCATAAAGAGTATATCAGAAAGCAGTGATAAGCTTTTATCAGGTATAGATAACAGAAGGAAAGGAAGCATATCGGATACAAGAAGGGCAGTTATAAAAGCACAGCTTGCATATCTTTTAGCCCAGCAGTATATAGATGCAACCTACACACTTAATGAACTTATCACACCGGTAAAGCAGAATAATGCACAGATATTTTATATAGACTCAATGCTTGAAATACAAGCTAATGCCCCATTTTTACGGGCAGGTATGACACTATACCCACAATCACTTAAAAATCACCGTCTATATTTAAAGACTAAATCGGGAAATGCCGCAGGCTATATGTCATTCAGGGACGACAGGCTATATTACATAATAATTCCACTTCTTGAACAAAAAAGAGCACAGGTAAAAGTCCAGATTGCCACCATGCAGGATAAGAACAACACAAGACACAATGTGAAATACAAGAATCTTGACTTTTGGATAAAAATTTCTGATAATAATTCAGGAACATTTCCTGAAAGCATAAATATGCAGATTGAGGAAATACTTACTAAATATTCTAAAATGTAATTGGAGGACAATCAATGAATAGACATATAGATAAAGCAATGCAGTTAAGAAATGAAACCCCGATGGTAAGCAACTGTGCCCAGACAATAATGAGAGCCTACGCCGATGAATTAGGAATGACCGAACAGCAGGCAGCAGCAATAGGCTGTAACTTTGGTGGCGGAATGAAATGCGGCGGCACTTGTGGAGCAATAACAAGTGCTCTTATGGTATTAGGTGCAAAAGGAATAGACTCCCCTGCCGTAATAACAGAATTCAGAAAAAGAATAGCCGCCAACCACGATGGCTTAACAGATTGCGTAGACCTTCTAAGAAACAACGCCCGGAAAGGCGGAGTAAAGAAGGAACATTGCGATAATATGATAAAAGAGTCCATAGAATTAATAGACGAAATCACCAACAAAGAAGATTAATGTTGCAAAATATTCCAACAAGTGATATAGTAATAAACAATTAAATAAAAAACAAATAGAGTGAATTTCAAAGAGTTCACGAAGGGGAGCACCACCACCGGCGCTTCCTTTCGTGAACTCTTTTTTGCGTGAGTAGCGATGAGAATACACTAACAAAGACACTTGCCGAACTCTGCTTGCAGAAGTGAGCAAGAGGCTTTGTTAGCGTATTCGAGGAGCACCGCGACAGTGACAGAGCGAAGCTCTGGAACGCGCTACTCACGCAAAAACAGTGGAGGGACGCCACCCAGCAAACCTTATCCCCTCAGTCAGCAACTCCCAGACAGAGGAAGCGAAGCTTCCAAATGTCGTCCGACAAAGCTAATTCCCCTTCCCACGTCAGCGACCCGCAGACAGAGGAAGCGAAGCTTCCAAATGTCGTCCGACAAGGCTAATTCCCCCTCCCTCAGTCAGCGACCCGCAGACAGAGGAAGCGAAGCTTCCAAATGTCGTCCGACAAAGCTAATTCCCCTTCCCACGTCAGCGACCCGCAGACAGAGGAAGCGAAGCTTCCAAATGTCGTCCGACAAGGCTAATTCCCCCTCCC
>OGFQ01001061.1_pt1 | contig 13397 bp, 9 predicted proteins | sample 1570961 | NCBI WGS metagenome assembly OGFQ01 (sample SAMEA2582022, study PRJEB24529) | metagenome | biome: Human gut stool | place: China | collected 2011
CGAAACGAATCTGTGACATTTGATGCACAAGCAATGAAGATAATCATCAAATAAAAACAAAAGTTTACTTCAGACGGAGAAAGCAACTTCTCCGTCTAAGAACCTCCATGTCATTGAGCAGGATTCGGGCAAAGATAGCTTCCTCCTCTCAATAAAACTATGCTTTGGCTGTTTTCACTCCAAAAGCACAATAAGTCAAATAAAACACACAAGCTAAAGTGACAAAAACGCCTCCGATAACACCTACTGTTCCAATCGCAAACCCAATAACTGGAGTAACTACTCCGCCACCGGCAACAGCAGTAATCATCAACCCTGAAATTTGATTTGCTTTTTCCGGTCTTGCCTGCAAAGCCATCGAATAAATGATAGAAAATACGGATGACGCAAAGAAACCGACAGCACCGATACAAATCAGATTTACCATATCGTTTTTCACAAAAGCCAGAATAAGCAAAGAGAAAATACAGGCAACAATATTCACACGGAAATATTTTATTTCAGCGATACGGGCCAACAAGAAAGCACCCAATAAAGCACCTACCGTACGACTTAAAAAATAAACTTGTGGAGCAAACTTCACTTGTTCTGTCGTCCAGTCAAAACGTTCTGCCATCAGCTTAGAGCTGATAAAGTTAGTGGCAACATCTACCCCCACAATAAAGAAGATACCCAAAAATAACAACAGAATCGTTTTATCCTTCAACAAAGAAAAAGTATCACTGATAGAAAGTTGTTGGGTTGCAGCACTGGAATCTTCTCGCTTAACAGGGGTAGCCATCAGCCAAACAGCGGATAATAATGTAATAAAACCTAATATCGGGAAGCAATAATACCATTTGTCGTCTCCAAAGTGAGCTACAGCCAACAATACAATCTCCGGCCCAACAAGAGAAGACACAGCTTTGATTACTTGCCCTGCCGTCAAGCTACTAGTCAATAAACGTTGACTGGTTACCACATTACTTAACAACGGATTCAGTGAAACTTGCAGAATAGCGTTACCAATTCCCAAAAGAGCATAAGCTATCATACAAGTCGCGCTATTATAAACGATCAATGGTAATAACATACCCACTACCGTTATTCCCATACTAAGCAGAACTGTATTTTTACGTCCCCATTTGTTCATCTGATTTCCAATAGGAATACTCAAAAACAGGAACCAGATAAATACTAATGAAGGAACAAATCCCGTCATCACAGGAGACCAGTTGAAAGTACGTTGAACATAATCGGACGAAATGCCGACTATATCACAGAAGCCCATTACAAAGAACCCGAAAAGAACGGGAAGGGCGGCATAAATAGAGTTTTGTGTTTTCATATTTAACTCACTATATTATAAAATGTAGAGTCCCCGACACCATGACAAGCAACATCGGCACCGAGGAAAATAAGCTGTTTATTCAGAACAATGAGGCGGATTTTCCACTCCCCATTTTTCATTCGGTTGATTACCCATTGTGAGTTTCAATGTTCCACCTTTATAGAGTTCATCCCGGTACATCCAACATTGTTCCAGCGGTTTACCGTTCAACGTAGCAGACTGTACATAATAGGCATCCGGTATATTACCAGTCGTTTCAATCACAAACGTTTTTCCCGTCGCATTCATCGGGCTAAGTTTGATTTCAATCTTATCAAACAACGGACTGCCAATCTGGAAAGTCGGCCGTTCACAAGAACCGCCCTGTACATCGAACAATCCCATTGCCGCCATCACATACCAAGCTCCCAACTGTCCCTGATCTTCATCCTGACCGTAGCCATAACCATGCTCTCCGTTTGTTCCGTAAAACTCATCACAAATCAAACGCGTCCATTTCTGTGTCAAGTAAGGTTTACCGGAAAAATTGAATAACCAGGAAATATGAAGACTAGGCTGATTTCCATGATTATAAGGGCTCTGTAAACCCGAGAAGGCATTTACAACCTTTCCACCGCCAAAGATCGACTTACGAGCTTCCGTAAAGATAGAATCCAACCGGTTGTTAAATTCATCCTTTCCAACCTTTTCAATCAAACGAGCCGGATTTTGTGGAACAAAGAAAGTATATTGCATCGCGTTTCCTTCCTGAAATCCTCTCCATGATTCCAATGGATTAAAGTTATCAATGAACTCACCACTAGGCACTCTCGGACGAATCATCTTCAACGAATCATCGAATAACTTCTCCCAACCGGCAGAAAGTTCCATCAAACGTTTATAATCCTCCGTACGTCCCAAGGCTTTTGCCCATTGAGCCACCGCATAAGCACTAAAACTATATTCCAATGTATGAGATACGGAGAAACTGGAACCTTCCGGATGGGTGCCGAAATGAACACTATTCTCATAAGGCACATAACCTTTTTCAACAAACTGTTTTACGTCCATTTTGCCCGCACCTTCAATACGTCCTTCCCAGCCCAGTTCATTCTTCAATGCTGCCTGATAAGCTGTTTCCACATCAAAATTGCGAATTCCACTGTTATAAGCACCTGCCAGAGTGATACTCACCATGTTGGTTCCTACCCCGGAAACATACTTACTGGTTGCAATACCATCACCCAGCCAACCAGCATCTTTATACACCAGCAACTGACTGTTTACAAAGTCATTATAATATTCCGGATATGCCAATGCCCAAAGAGAAGTAAGATTCCAGTAAGCTCCCCAAACCGCATCCGTATTATAATGATTATGTTCCGGTTTGCCATCTTTATTTAAAGGTATCTGACCGATAGTACCGTCATTTTTAGGATAAGCCCCGTTCACATCACTCGCGAGTCCTCTACCTAATAATGCATGATACAACCCAGTGTAAAATTTGATTTTGCTATCTTCCGTACCACCGGAAACCAATATGCGGCTCAAAGACTCATTCCATTTATCTGTGGTCGCTTTCATAGCCTCATCAAAAGTAAGGTCTTTCGCTTCTGATTCCAAATTCACTTTGGCATTTTCGATGGAAGTATACGACAGACCTATTTTTACATTGACTACTTCATCTTTCTTTGTTTTATAATTCAGACACATGATAGCCCCGGGCCCTTTTATTTCGTTACGAGCCGTTAAAGCACTATCCTGATAGAATACCTCGACAGATTCCGGCGCACGATCCAATTTAGCATAAAAATACATGGCAACGGAAGCGCCTGCCTGATATTTCTTCACGTATTCCGGTTCCGTAATCACGTAACCTTCAATTGTATTTTCATCTATCTGTTTGATATACGCATCACGCACTGCTCCACTTTCTCCCTGACGATTACCTATATTAAACAAAATATGGGCATTCTCCGACTCGGGAAATGTATACCGCTGAAATCCGACACGAGCCGTAGCGGTAAGTTCTGCCTTTACCTGATAATCCTTTAATAATACAGAGTAATATCCCGGACGAGCCGTTTCATCTTTCTTATCAAAACAGGAACGGAAACCTTTATCGGGATCTTCCAGTTTTCCGGGGTTTGTTTTTACTTCTCCCGTTACAGGCATTAATGCAATGCCACCTATCTGAAACTCATGCAGACAAGGAAAGCCATCAATAGAAGTATGACCGTCTTCATAACCTACGGCCTCCCAACCTTGATTGTTTCCATACGTACCGTTTGTAGATGCACCTAACTTAGCCAAGCCGAAAGGCTCCGCAGCCGGAGTATAGAAAAACCAACGACTATGTACAGTTCCGATATTAGGATTTACATATTCTACCAAATTGGGACGATCAGGTGTTTTGCACCCAACAACACCTGCCAAAATCAACAAGCTGCCTATCCATTTTAATTTCATCATTTATTTATTTTTTCTGTTTGTAACTTCTCCTTTAATCATCGCCACACGTGCATAATACTCCGGTACACACGAAGCATCCAATAACCATTTCGGCTTACGTTTTTCATCAGTCCGCCCTGTCCAGTCATGATACATCAGTCCCGCCTGGTCACGTGCATGCTCCCAAGCATAATCCAGTCCTTTTATCATCGTATCCACATATTTTGAATCCCCCGTAACATTGTACAGATCGTGATAACCTCTAAACAAAACCAAATTAAACCAAGGCAAATCTGCAATATAAGGAATACCGTCTTCCGTATACTTAAAAAACACTTTGTAACTTCCTTCTGCCAGAAATTTAGCATTATCCAGATACGCCTGCTCACCCGTATAATTATATAAAGCTACAGCTGCTTGTAATAAAGTACCTGTATTGTAAGTATACAAATCCGGGCATACTGCCGAAGTCGTTGTTAACCATGAATTCCAAACGACTCCTCTTTCCGGATCTTTCAGATATTTATCAATCCAATGATAGAACTTCTTTCCCACCTCCAGATAATACTGATCTTTAGTTGCTTCATAAAGTTTTAAAGCCAACACCATCGCTTTTCCGTTAGAACAGGCAGGTTTCTGATCTTTCACTCCTTCCAGCCAGGAAACAGCTCCTTCAAAGTTCTCATCCCAGCCACTTAAAATAAAGGTCAATACCTGTTTCGCTTTCTCCAGATAATGAGAATTTTTAGTTACCAGATAAGAATCAATATAATCAATCCCCACCAAACCATTGTCATCATAATAGCGGTCTACCTTTCCAAACTGAACAGGGTAAGCCTGATAACCAAAAGGAACACGCGTTGTATCATAGTAACGCTCCATTGCCATCACCATCGAATCGACATAAACCGTATATTTCTCCGGTTCGATAGCAGCCATCAACACTGCCGAAGAAAAGACACCACTCATAGGCCACAGATAAGAAACTTCCTGCGCTTGCCGGGTGGAATCATTAAAATAAGTCAGATCAGGACGATGACTGCTTGGGTAATATTCAGAGAAGAGGCCGTATTTGGGAACCCGGTAGAGTTCCCAAACACGCTGAAACATTTCTTCTGCCTTATCTTTATTCGGAGTCGTTTTTGATTCTCCGGCACAAGAAAGAAGCACGAATACCGTCGATACAAATAAAACTATATTTCTAATTTTACTATTCATATCCTATTCCTCTGTCACTGTTTCTCCTTTGTACAAAGCAATCATTCCCAAAGATTCAAGCGCAGCATCCTGCATCAACAACTGTTCAGCACGTTTTGGAGTTGCTCCTGTCCAGTCTTCATAGAACAGTCCGTTTGATAAACGGGCATTTTCGTATGCATAATCCAGGAAGTTGATGAATGTTTTGATATAATTGCCTGCATTTTTGTAATAAGGTTCAATATCAATAAATGCACGAACTAATTTGGTTGTAAACCAAGGGTCATGATCAGGATAAGCCAACGCCAACCCATTAAGCGGACGTACAAAATAATTATACGCACCTTCGGAAGAAGCAATGGCACTGTCCAGATAAGTCTGCTCACCTGTTATTTTGTATAGACGGACTCCGTTAGAAATCATTACACCTGTATTGTAAGTCCATTTTGTTTTATTAATGGATCCGTCTGCTTGTTTATCATTCCAGTAACAGCCATCCTCCGGATCACGCAAGTTAGTCAACGTCCAAGCATATAAACGTTTTGCCAGAGCCAACACATCCGCTTTTTCCTCTTGAGGACATACAGAATAATATTCAAGCAAGAATAGCGTTGCATATCCATTAGCGCATGTCGGTTTATTCGAATCACCAACTCCCTGCTGTCCTTTCTGGTCCTCATTCCACCAAAGACCTCCTCCAAACATATCATCTTCACCAGCTTGCAGGAACTCAACGATTCTTTTAGCTTTCGTTAAATAATCTTGATTATTTAGCAAATTAAAAGCCTCTACCAGTTCAATCCCCACAATAGAATTATCATCATAAAAACGTGTTCCACTACCGGTAGTACCATTGGTTTGAGAACCATAACCACCCACAGTTCCACTAGGAGTACGATAATAAACTTCAAACTGGTCTACCATATCTGCATAATTCACATCATAACCTAAGGCATGCAAAGCTGCTGCTCCGGAAACCAGTCCGTCATACGGCCACAAGAAAGAAGCGGAATTATCCCCGTCTTTCTTAGGATAATTTTCATTATACAGTCCTTCTGTTGCCCCACTATTGATCCGGTAGCACTGATTAATCAAGTCAAACTGCTCTTTGGCACGTTTATGATAAACGACCTCCTCTCCGGGTTCTGACGGAGCAATCGGTGTAGGCGGGATATATTTCTCTACGTCATCTCCGGCACAGGAGAATAATAGTGCCGGAAGAATAGCTAAAATAGTCTTTATCTTTTTCATAACTTAGTTTTATTAATTAATCGGAGTCACATTAGTAAATGTATGTATCATCAATCCATCCGAATTCGTATCGATAGTGATAGTCGCATGCGTATAATCCAGACTACCTTTCATTTTCCAAAGATGATCCCACTGACTCCATTGGAATTCATACAAAGCATAGAAAGAAGCAGGTTCTCCACCTACCGGACGTTCGGCACTCACGCCATCACCTCTACCCCAACACATATCACCACCATTTACTTTTGCTAAAAAGTAGTAACGTTCTTCTATCCAACTTAACCAATCAGGAGCACCGGTTTCCGGTTTGGACGGATCAAGGAATCGGATATCACCCTCTCCCACAAATTTACCATCACCCGCATACTCTAATACAGCTATATCTCCAAATGTTGCTCCCCAAATACAACGAACAGAAGAACCGATTTTTTCCGTGGTCATTGCCATTGTATTAAAGTTCACAGTCAGACGGGTTACTTCTTCGGAAGCAGCGACTGCCGTTTCGCCCTCCCCTTCTCTTAACTTCGAGCTATCATCAATATAATAGCTGAATGTTTCACCTGTAGTAGCAGACTTAAATGATATATTTCCTGCAGATAACTTCGTATAAATCTGGAAAACGCCCTCTTCTACACAACGGAACGGAATTCCCCCCTGTCCACTGTTCTCCGTAGCCGAACCATATAAATACAATTCAGCCGGAATATTATCAATTCCCTCTCCACGAGTTACTGTGATGGTAGCCACCTTGTCGGTTCTCTTCACCACTCCACCTTTCGAAGCATTTACCGTCCATTTTATATCTCCGGTTTCCAAAGGATAAATGCCTGCATTTCTGGCAATCGTATTAATAGCTGCATGAGTGATTGACAAACTGGTCGCAGCTCCCAAATCACTTTTCACCGTAGCCAGCGGCTTTGAAAAATCACCGTCTGCCTTATCAAACAGCACCTCGTACAATACAATTCCGCCATCTGCCGCACCACCTCCTGACCACGACAACACAACAGGCGTTGGAGATGACACATTCAACTGGATAGAAGCAGGGGAACTTAATTCTGTAGGGACTGCAAAATCCGTGTTCAATTCATAATCTTCCTGACATGAAACCATTGCCAGAAGTACTGAACATATCCATAATATCTTTTTCATAATCATTCCTTTTTGAGTCGTTTTAACCAATTACCAATTCGGATTCTGCTCCAAATTACCATTCAAGTCACGTTCAGCCTGTGGTATAGGCCACAAATAATGTTTATTTGCATTAAAGGTTCTGTTTTCAACCCGAACGTATCCATCATCCGTACCTACCACATCATTTGTCTTTAATCCGTGACACCATCCATTCAATACATTGTCCGCAATTCTCCAACGGATAATATCTTTATGGCGATGTCCTTCCAATGCCAATTCCGAACGACGTTCGTTTCGTACAATCTCAATCAGTTTATCTTTAGAAGCTCCTTCCGGGAATTCCAGTGCTGAAGCAAGTGTAAATCCGGCCCTATCACGAATTGGTTTAATAGTTGCATCCCAAGCCGTCTTATCCAGTTCTCCTAATTCTGCCAATGCTTCCGCATTCATCAATAAAATATCAGCATAACGAATCAGAATCGGATTCAAACCAGAATAAAGAGTAGCACGATAAGTGTTATCCCAATATTTCTTAATATAGTAACCGGTAGCCGAACAGTCTGAACCTACCCCATAACCATCTTTGCCTTCACCTTTCTCACAGTTGATAACAACTTCTGTTCCGTCGGCCAACGTATATGAGTTTCCAGTGTACATCACCGTTGCCTTCAAACGTGGGTCACGATTAGCATACGGATGACTTTCATCAAACGATGTTCCTGTTTCCTTAATTGTTTTTCCATCCAGCATAATATAACTGTCTACCAACTCCTGCAAAGGAGAAAGCTGGGAATATCCACCCAAAGTGGGCGGCAGGAAAACATACATCATCTGATGTTCACGACTGGTCGGACGATACTGTGCATCCAAAATTACTTCAGAGTTGTATTCATTAGCGATCTCAAACAATCCTGCATAACTTCCAAAGAGTTTAAAGCCTCCCTCTGTCATAATGGTAGAAGTGATATTTTTCACTTGCGTCCAATTACCTTCAAACAAATAGATTTTAGCTTTAATCGCCATTGCCGCCCAACGGGTAATCCGACCTTTATTATCCGCATCATAAGAAGTCGGCAAATAGTTACCATTAATCACTTCATCCAGATCGGCCAAAACATTTGCTATTACAGTGGCTTTGGCCGTACGTGCAATAGACATACTTTCTTTAATAGAAAGCACTTTGGTAGTATAAGGAACATCTCCGAATTTCGTATACAACTCATAATAATTATAAGCACGAAGCACTTTTGCCTCGCCAATATAACGTTTCTTCAATTCAGGATCCAAATCCGGTACGCGATCAATATTCTCCAATAGTTCATTACACATACGAATCCCCGTATAACGTCCGTCCCAAACCTTTTTCACGTAAGGGTCTGCTGTAGAATATGAACCATTACCGATATTCTGTGTAGCATCGTTCGGTTGCTTGGTATAAGCATTGTCCGTCATTGCTTCACAATAAAGCTGTTCGTCCATATTTCCCAAATAGGTATAGCAAGTATTCAACGCCTTGACAGCTGCTTCAGGATCCTCTTCCCAATAAGTCAAGTCCGTTTCTCTGTCATACGGTGCCGTATCCAAGTCAACACAAGAGGCACCGCCCACTACCAAGACAGCAGATAAAATCAAATTCTTTATAGTTGTTTTCATCACGGTACAGTTTAAAATTTAACATTAAGTCCAAATGAATATACTCTTGCCACAGGATAAGAACGACCACTGCCGTCTCCGGTATATTCCGGGTCCCATCCGCCTTTCATCTTTGTGAAAGTCAACGGATTCTGCACACTGGCAAAGATTCTTAAATTCTTGACATAGAGTTTTTTCATCCATTGTTGCGAGAAAGTATATCCAATCTGCGCATTTTTCAAACGCAAGTATTTAGCATCCTGAATCCAGAAATCTGATTTCGCTGCATTATTAGCAGATTCCGCACCCATTGTCAGACGGGGATAAGTAGCATCCGGATTATTCGGAGTCCAGCGATCTTGATGGAAATCCATTACAGGACCTTCATTGTTATTATGGAAAGCCTCTACAGATTCACCACGCATCCACTTGTTACGTTTTCCTACTCCTTGCCACATCATCGAGAAATCAAAACCTTTATATTCCAAACCATAGGTGAAGCCGAAAGTATATCTTGGGAAGTCATTACCAACAATAAAACGGTCATCGTCCGGTTTAATCACACCATCGCCGTTCTTATCCAAATAACGAATATCTCCCGGTTTCGGTGTAATACCTTCCAAGTGCGGTCCTTTCTGACATTCTTCCTCATTCTGGAAAAATCCATCCGAACGATATGCATAGTAAGAGTACAACGGATAACCTTCCTTGATAATTGTCTGTACATCCGAGCCACCGATAATTTCCGTACCGCGTGTATCTATTACTTCATTAAAGCTATCCGAAATATTTCCGGCGAAGTTATGCACTACCGGACCGGTCTTCAAACGATAACTTACTGATAATTCCCATCCTCTCGTCTCTACCTTACCAGCGTTTTGAATCGGGGCACCATTACCAAACAATCCGGGAACCGGTAAATTCACCAAAATATCTTTTGTACGATTATTGAAGCAATCAAAAGTAATATTCAAATCATTATTCAACAATCCCAATTCGAAGCCGATATTAGCCATACGGGTAGTTTCCCATTTGAGATCAGGGTTTGTAGAAGCGAATTCAGCCGTCTGCGCCAGCTTGTCGCCAAAACTGATACCGTTCTTTACAGACACGGTCTGCATGTATTGATAAGCACCAATGCGGTTATTACCAACCAATCCCCATGAACCTCTGATTTTTAGAGAAGAAACATACGGTTTCAGTACAGACCAGAATTTTTCTTCCGAGATACGCCATCCTGCCGAGAAAGACGGGAAGACTCCCGAACGGTTTCCTTTCGCAAAATAAGAAGAATAGTCATTACGAATATTAAATTCCAGCAGATATTTCTCATCATAATTATAGGTGGCTCTTGCAAAACCGGAATAGATAGCCCAGTCACTTGCCGAACCACCATTGCTAACTTTATCCCCACTCAAATCACCTACAAAAATATCATATTTAGAATCCTCCGTCAAACGACTGGTAGAGAACTGCTTTTCAGAGAAACCCTCATAAGCATATCCTAATAATCCACCGATAGAGTGTTTCCCTATTTTCGTATTATAAGTCACCATAAGATTGGTAGTGATATTCTTAGAACGATAGAATTGCTCGGTCAACTTATTTTCACTATCTCCCGTACCTTCGAAGGCCTTCCGGTTTTCATGCAAATTATTATTCCAAACACGTCCACCGGCACTTCCGATCAGTTTCAGTCCTTTATATACTTCCCATTCGGCTTGTATGGTTCCCAATAATTCATCATTCACATTCTGGCGATAACCGCCTTCTTCCAAACGCTGCAAACCGTTTGAGTTACTTCCGGCAGGATAATTATAACTACCATCCTCATTCTTGATCGGGTAAATCGGCGGCATACGGTTTGCCTGCTCGATAATCCATTCCGTCCAGTAAGCATGTTCTTTAATATCATTACGGGCAAATTGAGAAGTCAAATTCAATGTAAAGTTATTCGTCACCTTATGGCTTACATTCAGACGTGCATTGTAGCGTTTATAACCATAATCAGGTCCCTTGAACATACTGTTCTGATCCATATAACCCAAAGAAGCCATGTAAGACAACTGGTCGTTACCGCCTGTCATCGAAACATTGTGTGAACTTTGAGGAGAATTACGATTATAAAGTTCTTTCACCCAATTTACATTCGGACCACCATTTCTATATTGCGCAATCTGCTCGGGAGTGAATTTTGCAGCTCTTCCCGAATTAACAGCCGCTTCATTATACAGTTCAGCGTATACCCACGAGTCTGCTATCTTAGGCAATGAAGTAGGTTGCTGAACACCATACATAAAATCATAAGAGATTTCCACCTTACCAGCTTTTCCTTTCTTGGTAGTGACAAGTACCACACCATTGGAAGCACGTGAACCATAAATAGCAGTAGAAGAAGCATCTTTCAAAATAGAAATCTGCTCAATATCAGCCGGATTCAGATTGGCGAGCGATCCTTCAATTCCGTCAATAATCACCAACGGATCATTGTTGTTCATCGTATTCAAACCACGGATATTAATAGAAGGTACACTACCCGGAGTAGAACTTCCCTGCTGAATTACCAAACCGGGAGTCGTTCCCTGCATCGCTTCCAATACATTGGAAATCGGCTTTCCTTCCAATTCATCCGTAGAAACAGAAGACACAGCTCCTGTCAGGTTGACTTTCTTCTGCACACCGTAGCCTACCACTACCACATCTTTCAAAGCAACCACATCCGACTTCAACACCACATTGATAAACTGGCGGCCGTTCACCGGAACTTCCTGTGTTTCATATCCTATTGAGGAAACTACCAATACCGCTTTCGAAGCAACATTCAGTGAAAAATTTCCATCCATATCCGTAGCCGTACCCGTAGATACACCTTTCACCAGCACGGTAGCCCCAATCACGGGTTCCCCGTCTGCCATTACCTTACCTTTCACTGCGATTGTATTAGATTGCGCATACAGTTTGGAACCAACAGCCACATTCATACAAACAATCAACATAACAGCCAATAATTGCCAACTCGAAAATGCCGTTCTGAAAAGCCGGCGGGCAAATTGCGCGTTCAATAGATTAGATTGTTTCATAACATTTTATATTTGAATTAATAGAAGAGTTATCATATATTATAAGATATTAAGTTGGGACAAAGCAAAGGAATAAGCCCCTAAAGCAACAGCCCTGCTTGCTCCTAATGTAGAAACAGCAATGCCTATTTTCTTGTGACAGGCATAATGTACCTCTCTCTCCGAAAATGGTATTTTCACCATCTTGTCTTTTTCTTTCAGAAATTTATCAAATGCCTCTTTTTCGGACAGATTGAACACCTCCATCTGCAAACAAGGGAAAGAAGCTCCTGCAAACGTGCCAATCTGCCGATTCATCTCATTCATAATTCCCGGAAGTATGTATTTAACCGCTCCGGCCACTCCTCCGCCAATCACTACCAAGCCATCAACAATATTCAATGCACGGATGATAGCATCACCGGCCATCTCTCCCAGTTCGTTAAAACTCCGGACAGCAGCCTGCTGATCTCCCTCTGCAGTCCCTTCGGCAATATCATATATATCTTTGGGAGTCAAAGAAGAAGCATCCTTTCCGGTCAATTCCTGATATACTCGCCTGACAGCCCTGATACTGACACTTTCTTCCGCGATCATTTCGGGATATTTCTTATTCCGCATAATCCAGACGTCGCCGCCGCAACCGTTGTCTCCGGTCAGTAACCGGCTGTCAATCACCACTCCGGCACCAAATCCCGTACCCAGCGTAATTCCGAGCAGGTTCTTATATACCTTACTGCTGCCTGCTTCTTTCAGGCGTTTATTCACTTCGGGCAAAGTGCCTGCCAAGGCTTCGCCATAAGCAAACAAATTACCGTCATTATTAATAAAAACCGGAATACCAAACTGTTCCCTCAAATAAGGTCCAAGTGCCACTCCTCCCCTGAAGGCCGGGAAGTTGGGCAAGTCACCAATAATTCCATGCTCATAGTCAGCAGGCCCGGGGAAAGCAAAACTGATAGCTACCGGAAGTTTCGGCAATCGTTTTTCAACTTCCAGGAAACCTTCTACAAGAACAGACAAGCAACGCTCCAAGTCGTCGGACGCTGCCGGAAGGCAAATAGGTTCCACAATTTCGCGACAACCTTGTATGGCTGAAAACACGAAATTAGTGCCTCCCGCATCGAGCGTCATTACGATTCGTTCATCATGTTCATACATAGTTTTCAAGATATTAGATGATTTATTTCATTATTAAAAGCGTACGTAAGCTTTGATCGTTACACATTCTTTTCCTGCAGATTTACCATACGGGGCAATGGTATATTCTTTCACCCCGGCAGGAATGATAAATGTTTCGGCATAATGTACCACGAAAGGTTCAAAAGCATGAGTAGGACTCTCAACTACGGCCTCTTCTCCCT
>OGFQ01001070.1_pt1 | contig 13287 bp, 5 predicted proteins | sample 1570961 | NCBI WGS metagenome assembly OGFQ01 (sample SAMEA2582022, study PRJEB24529) | metagenome | biome: Human gut stool | place: China | collected 2011
TCACAACTTCTTTATATATTTCCCAAACAGAAGAAGATATGCACCGTGACCTGCGATTATGCTATCAGAATTGGACTTCTCCGCTGGATGCTGCCAAGCTGCTAGACCTATTTGTATCCCGCCCTCTCTTTACCGAACCTCATCAAACGTTCATCAAACAGACTATGATCGAATGTGAGACCGGAAAAGATCGGCTGGCTCAACCGCTAGAGGCAACCGATGCCATTATCGGGCATAAAACAGGAACGGGCGACCTGAATGCCCGATGGCAACTGATCGGTACGAACGACATAGGTTTCGTTTTCCTACCGGATGAAGAAAGATATACGATTGCGGTATTCGCTAAAGACTCGGAAGAGAGCCCGGAAGCAACTGCGGCAATCATTGCCGACCTACCCCGGATCGTATATCAGTACTAGCGTGCAAGGGATTGCCATTTCATATACGTGCCGATCCGCTGTAACCACTCCTTCGAGACATAGCGCAAGCCGGACAACCCATGCTGGCTAAATGCGATCTGTATGACCGTAAATCCAAGGTAGACCAATACACTCGGGAATAACTCCAAAACGAAAACACTAAGCCTTATCACGAAAAGAAGTAATTCACGGTAAGATAAGCAATTATAGTCCCAATGGCCAAAATAGCGCCGATCGCGGTCTCATAAGGAATCAGCCTCAACCGCTCACGAATGCTTATATCCGCTACCCCACCAGTAGCGTGGAAGAACGATCCATGCGGCAAATGATCAAGCACGGTAGCACCGGAATTAATCATAGCGGCTCCCCAGACACCACTGATACCGGCGGCGATAATAATATCCGCGAATGACGAAGAGGCAACTGTCGCTCCGGCTGTAGTAGAGGCTGTAGCGGCAGACATCAATACGCCGGAAACCGGAGCCAATAAAAGCTCTCCCATATTCGTATGCGATAACGCATCTAATAAAACATCCTTGATAGAGGAAGCCTTGATCACTCCCGCTATAGTGCCTGTCCCGACCAACAGGATCGAGACATTCGACATCTTCTTGAGTCCATACGAGAGGCTGTCCGTAATCAATGACCATTTCCTCATCGCCAGAATCCCAACGATTCCTCCAACGGGCAAGGCTATCATCGGATCGATCGCCACATGGAATAAAGGGCGAAACGACAGCAGTAGGATCGTCACTACCGGAGCGACCATGCTAGAGGCGAAGGAGGGGAGATCCGCTTGCAGGTTATCTATCTCCTCGTTCGCATAAAATCCATTTTGCCGGGGTAAGAAACGGCCTATGACATATACCGTAAACAACAAGCCAACCAACGCCGGGATCAAGTTCGCATACATGACAGAGTACAAATCCGCATGAAAATTCTCAGCGGCGATAATCGTATTCGGATTCGGAGAAATGATATTGCCACATTTTCCTCCACCGATCATCATCAACAAAAGGCTACCCCGGGGAACCGCCAGTTTCCGGCCGATGCTCAACGCAATCGGAGCCACCGTAATAACAGCAACATCAATAAACACTCCAATAGCCGTCAGCAACATCGTAGCGAAAGCGAGCGCAAAAAACACATGCCGTTCTCCCAATCTATAAATGATCGTATTGGAGATAGAAGCCGCCGCACCTGTTTTCACCAATATCCCCGACAATACTCCCGCCGTCAAGATCCGAATGACGGCCGGAGTTACGTCATTTACTCCACTGATCATTAAAGAGATCGTTTCCGGCAACGACACACCCCCTAATAATCCTCCTACTAATGCCCCTAAAATAAGGCTATAGACTGGCGATACCTTTCTTATAATCAAGAAAATCGACACTAATAATCCGATAAAAGCTCCCCATGCACTCATTATACCCATGTGTTAGTGATTCATATAGTAATGGATTACACGCAATTGTTGTTCCAAGGCACGCCCAATATTCCGGCAGGTGAAATCCTTATCCATCGCCTGCTCCAAGGAAACCGGATAAGGAAGAAGTGGCAAGACCGCCAGAAACCCGGATTTATTAAGCGCCTCTACCTCCTCTACGGAACCACCCATTACGATAACCGGGATACCCTGTCTCATGCCTGCCTGCAATACTCCGCATGGGGTCTTTCCCATGCAAGTCTGTTTATCCAGTTTACCTTCTCCCGTAATAATCAGATCCGCCCCCCGTATACATTCATCAAAACGCAAGGCATCCAGAACCATCTGGATACCGGGTTTAAGTTCAGCCTTTAGGAAAGCGACAAACCCTCCACCTAAACCACCTGCGGCTCCCGCACCCGGAATGTCGTCTATCTCTATTCGTCCCGTTCTTTTTATGACTTCCGCAAAATTTCGCAAGCCCTCATCCAGCAAACGGACCATAGCGTCGTCCGCTCCCTTTTGGCGGGCAAAGACATACGCCGCCCCTTTCTCACCATAAAAAGGGTTATTCACATCGCAGGCTATGGTAAATGAAGTTTCCCGCAATTGCGATAATGCCCTTGAGCAATCTATCTCATAAATCTGATTAAGGATCTGCCCACCCAATCCCAGCTCATTCCCTTTTCTATCAAGAAAACGAAAACCCAAGGCCTGCAACATACCGGTTCCTCCGTCATTCGTTGCGCTTCCCCCTATTCCTATCAAGAAATCCCGGCAACCACGATCCATAGCGTCTTTTATCAACTCACCGGTTCCATACGTCGTTGTTCTCAAGGGATTACGTTCCGACACAGGCACTAACGTAAGACCACTCGCCGTCGCCATCTCGATAACCGCCGTACGATTATCTCCCAGTATCCCATAAGTGGCCTCGACCGATCTCATCAACGGATCATGTACGACACAAGATACGGCTTCTCCACCCATCGCCGTAATCAAAGTCTCCACGGTACCTTCTCCCCCATCCCCAACCGGGATTTTCACGACCTCGCAATCCGGAAAAACCTTATGGATCGCCAACTCGGCACATTCAGCCACTTCAATCGAAGATACTGAGCCTTTAAATGAATCGGAAGCAACAACGATTTTTTTCATTTACCAACCTTTTTATAACATGAAAAATAAGATGCCCAAATATATAAAAAAGGAGTGTCCTTTTCCGAGGACACTCCCATAAACTTAACTAGGTATTCTTTATTTTGCCCGTGTACATTTGATTACCTCTTGATTGATGTATTTAACCTTCTCCAGATCCATCTTTTCCACCTTTCGGTCATAAGTGACCAAGCCGTTTATCTCATGTTCCACATCTGTAGTCTGCGTATAGATGGCCGTGCTTAGTCCGAAATAGTTTATCATCTGCTCTAGCTCGGTAAGCATTAATACATAGGTATCGGTCAAGATTTCTCTATTCAACATCATCTCATAAGCGTCATTGCGTACAGGCCACATATGCCCACGCACAAATAGACCTTTTCCTCCGAATTCGCCAAGGGACGCAGCACGTTTATCATCGGGACGGGGGATCGCCTTAGGCTCGATCTTGCCATAATGATGCATATCCACGAAATCTCCATTTCCGGGATCTCCATAAGCTTTCCGATAGCCCGGAGCGTAATTATATCCCGACATACCGTTTACCCAACGATTCGGATCGTACTTTTTCACCCAAGCGGTGATGTCTGTCGCTTCAAAGGCTCCCCAATTCTCATTAAACGGGACCCACATCACGATAGAAGGCGAGCTGACGTGTTGGTCGATCATCACTTTCAATTCGTCACGGAACTGTTTACGAACCGACACGGAATCCTCACCATCAGGCTCCCAAAGGTTCGGCATATCTTGCCAAACCATCAAGCCAAGCCTATCACAATGATAATACCAACGTTGAGGCTCTACTTTGATATGCTTGCGTATTACATTAAAGCCCGCACGTTTCGCCAGCTCGATATCATACAACAAGGCCTCGTCGGTAGGGGCGGTAAATGCGCCATCGGGCCAATAACCCTGATCCAAAAGACCGATATGGAAAACAAACTCCCCGTTCAATAAAGGCCGAAGCACACCATCTACCTTTCCCATACTAACAGAACGCATACCAAAATAAGAAGATACCTCATCTATTATCTCACCCTTTCGATCTTTCAACTGTAATTTCAAACCATACAAGAAAGGATCATCTGGACTCCATAGACGGGGTTCCCGGATAGGCAAGTAAAAACTCATATTGGAATTTCCTTCGGTTCTTGCCACCTCTGAAGTACCATTATCCGCGATAGCCGTTACCTTTAACTCCTTATCCTCCGTATAAGCAATTACTTCCAACCGATTATTTTTTAAATCGGGCACTAGCTTAATCTGAGAAATATATTGTTTCTCTACCGGTTCAAGCCAAACGGTTTGCCAGATACCGGAGGTAAAAATATAATCTCCACGTGAGCCGTTCTTGCCCGAAGCGGCCCGGCCGTCGTTAGGATCATAAGCACCTACCACAAGGACATTTTCACCGGATTTCAAATAATCAGTAATATAAACTAAAAGCATCGTACCCTCCCGTATGGGTACCCACCTTCTTACCGTTGACAAACACAGACGAGATCCGATCTACAGCCCCAAAATTCAACAATACATGCCTGCCCTTCCATGCTTGAGGAACAGAGAAGCTACGCTTATACCACAGACAAGTATCACCCCCACGAGCTATACCGGATAATTCCGATTCCGGAGGATACGGCACACGTATCTTTTCTACTTTCGCGGGAAAGGCTGGAGGAGTGGTCGCCGTAACAGGATCGAGCAGGTCTTTTCCTCCCATATAATCCCATATACCATTCAGATTCAACCATTCCGAACGCACCATCTGTGGACGCGGATATTCCGGTAAAGGAATCTCAGCCTTCAATGCCTCCTCTGTCCATGGGGTAGGCAATGTGAACTTCTCTAGGATTTGCGCCTTTACGGAGAAGAGATCTCCCCCAAAAAGAAAGGAGCAAAGAGCTAAACAAACAACGGTAATCTTTTTCATAAACCAACTATTTAAGTAATTCCGGATAATATTTCCGGATCAAATCTTGATCTTCTTTCTCCAACTTATCGATCAAGACCGGCTTATCTTGCGGCCCGAGACCTTTTTGGTTGATTTTGTTGATCAAGCTCCAATCCTTAGCCGGTTTCTCCGGGCTGGGATCGGCAGGTTCATGAGCCGGCAAATCATAGCGGGTAAAGTCGATGACGTAAGCCGGGGAATTTTTCGTATGCCAATCACGTAATAAGGCCAAGCGGAATTCCTTATTCATAAACCATTTTATCTCCAAGTTATTATAAGAGTCTCCCAAACCAGAGCCTCGTTCTACGAAGCGATAGTTCCAGTCGTCGTTCGATTTATATTGTTTTCTCAAAAGCTCGCCAAATTCTCCGAACGTAACGAAATGAGTATCCGGCCAGCGTTCCTTGGTACCCGTTACCCACATCTTCATGGCATCGCAGATGAGATCCTTCCCGAACTCATGTACCATCTGCGCCTCCCAGATATTGGCTACCCAGCCAAAGCCATTCAACTCAAGACCTTTATCAAAGTGAATCGCTTCCGTGTGCATCACCTCACGATGCCCCAAGTCAAGCCCCCAACCTTTGTACGTCTCGATCGGGCCGACACCTCTACGGCTGTTGTATCCATCGATACCATGTCCGGTCTGTCCGCTACGGCGGGCACAGATAAAGTCCATCGTCCAGCCATCCAGATTCACGCAATCGATGAAATCGCTTTTTCCCTGCGCCGGCTTGCAGAAGTGTTCCGTCGAGGGATAGAAAGGATAAGAAGGAGAACCGTCAGCGCCACCACCGTCTATATTATGCTGGCTCCAGATCACGGCGTGCGCCACATGGATGTTCTCTTTCTCCGCCAGATATCTTAGATTATCGGCCGATAAGAAACCTCCCATAATCGATTGGGGACGATAACCATTTCCTACCATTTTAGAAATGATCTCTATCGCCTCCGACATCTCACGGTTTACCCGCTCACGGGGTAGATACATCGCAGGAAAATAACCGGGGAAATAAGTAACCTCATCCCCATATTTCTTTTGGCACTCCACTACATAATCACGGATCTCCCGGTAATTCTTCCGTCCGTCCTCCAAGGCATTCATCGTGAATCCCCATGTAAGACGACCGTTCGGGTTATTTGTGGCGAAAGCCTCCCGCAAGGCACGTACTCCCTCAAGCGTATGCCAATCCACCTCATCCCGGGGATGCAACTTGACATCCCTAGAGACCTCCCAAGGCGTCGTACGTATCATGATACATAAGGTGACAAAACGATTTCCTTCTATCGTCAGCGGTTCCATACTCGCCGGGGCGACCACAGGATCTGCCGCCCTTAATTGAAAACCACTGAGCACAGCGACCATCCATACGATCGCCCATTTTCTCCAAGCTAATATATTCATATCATTATTTCTCATGTGTACAATTTAATCTCATATTTGTACAATCTATTACTATTTCCTGATCCGACGGAAGTATCCTAAAGGCATAATCCGAACTGGATTCAGGTTTCCTTATATGGCCTTTCTCGCAAGTGATCACGTAGTTGAAACCATCGAAGCTAGCGTTGACCGCCTTATCCTCTATAACGGTGAAAGGTAGCTCCTTCCCTGCCGCGACCTTTAGCTCTAAAGCCCATGAGAAATCCGCCTCCTTTGACAGAGCGGCTACCTCGAAGCGGGTCTCATAGAAGGTGATCTTGAAAGCATGGCCTTTTGAGTCTTCGGCGGAAACTACCAAGGTATCCTTGCCTATCTCCGTCACTACCGGATGATCCAAGGTAAGTTCCTCCTTATCTCCATCCTTGTCTAATCGGACGATCCGAAGCCCGGCACGATCGAGTCCCTCGCTCCACATGAATCCGTCCACGACGGGCAACGTATAGAATAGGAACTGGTTCCCGTCTCCGGGCTTTTCCAGATAAGCCGACTTATAGCTCTCGTCGAAAAGATGGATATCCCTAAAGCGGAACGTTCCCTTCTCCCACAATAAGTTCGCCCGATAATAACGGCTGTTAAACCAGACCGTCTTATTTCCTTCTCCACGGACATCCGTCAACGTGGTGACAGCCGTCGGCGGCGTAACCTTGAAGCATTCCTTGAACCACGCACCGGATTCGCCCAGCGTCTCCACCCGGATCTTATTTTCCTTCCTCAAGGAGTCCAAGATAGGGATCTGCATCTCCAGTCCCTTGCTCATATTACTCCACGTGAAAGAGTTCTCCTGTCCCGCTTGCGCGTAATTGAAGGCCAGACAAGGCTGATCCACGATCGATTCCAAGAAATAATCCACCCAGCGGCGATCCATGCCCGCCTTCTCATACACGGGTTCCAAGGAGATCACCCCTTGACGCTCTTGTCCCAGACCATCATCATACTGATAAATAGGATCACTGCCCAGCATACGGAAAATAGGGACGGGGATTTGCCCCTCCTCGGTCTGCGCCGGCATATAGGCGTTTACCCGGCTCGGGTAATAGGCTTGGTTCCAGTAACCACCCCATAGGGTATAACCATCCGTCCCCACTTGGTCCTTGCAGTTGCACGACGCCACGATCTTATATTTATCGTACATATACCCCAAGGTATGCGCGTCGATAAACCAAGAGCCGACCGATTTCGGGTACGTGCCGAATATCTCCTTGAACTTCGCCATATAGACATCCACCAATCGCTCCCGTTCTTCTTTCGTATATCCGGTGCTGAAAGCGATATTCGCGTGCGAGACCCAAGAATGCTCGCCACGCCACTTGATCCCGGCGGCCTCGATCTGCGGTTGCGTAAGTTCCCACCAAGCGCCGATCTCGGAATGATCATTGAGTTTACTTTTCAACAGATCTTGGTACAATGGGTTGATCAACGCATCGTACTGCAATAAGAAGGTTGCCGGTAAATCATATTTATTCACCAATTTCACTTGCTCACAAACCGTCTCGTACAATAAACTATCAGCGTTCTCCACCCGGTAATCTGTCTGGCGGATGAAATTGATGATGTTGATAATACGGGGAGCAGCCGCACTCTCAACCGGTTTCTCTCCCGCGCTACGGCATCCCGCACAGCAGAAGACGATAAAGCATACAAGACCTATCTTCTTTATGAATGACATTCGATTCAATTTTAAATTCATTTACTCTCATAAAATATTCTAGAAATGGCATTTCACCGGTGTAAAATCATTTTTAGAGATCTAAAAAGCATTTCGCAAGGGTGAAAAGCCATTTCTTAGATCTAAAAAGGCATTTTACACCAGTGCAAGGCCATTTTTACCGGAATATAAGGCATTACCCTACCACCCCGGATTGTTCGGAGCCAAGTTCGGGTTCAGATACAACTCATCCAACGGAAGGGAATAATAGTAATGCTTCGGGGTCACAAAGTTACGATTCTCCGCCGGTTCCACAATCAAGAAACCATTTTCGTCTGTCAAACCGGGATTTCCCTCGTTCAAGACATCCAAGTTCTCGTATTCCGAACCTTTCAGCTTAATACCTTTTATGGCACCTATCAATTCCGTCTCAGCCGTCTTCCAACGTCTCAAATCATCCCTGCGGAAGCCTTCGAACGCTAACTCGATCGTACGTTCCCGACGGATCTCCGTCCGCATATCCAACCCATTGCTCTTCACGAAAGCGTTGGTCAAAGGAGGCATCTCCACGCCTTTCCGGGAACGGATCACATTGATCGTCTTGTTCAAGATGTCATCGCTGATCGCCCCGTCTTTCTCGTAAGTGGCCTCAGCCAATATCAGCAATACCTCCGGATAACGGATGATGTGATAATCATATACATCCTTGTCAGAAGGAACGGAAGTCTCCGCCATATATTTCCACAACTTATAACCCGTACGTGTCTCGGGACGTATGGTAAATTGCGGCGGGCAAGTCAAGGCGCCGTCTTGCGGACTGATATAGTCGGTTCCGGGCATCAAGAAGGTCTGTTTCATACGAGGGTCACGATTCTCATATTCGCTCTTGATCGTGGCATATCCCTCAAATCCGGAATTAGCGTTCTCAATTGGCAATCCCGTACTCTTACACAAATACATATCTGCCAGCTTACGGGTAGGCGTCCCTCGCCATCCCCAATATACAGGGCACGCGTCGCTATGGTGGCGGATATCCGTCTCGTACCGACTGTCGAAGATACCCTCTTTTGAATTATCGCCCGCATTGATAAACAAGTAGCGGTAGCTCTCCTCACCAGAGCCTTCATATAAAGCATACTCACCACTATCGATCACTTTTGTAGCGGCATCGATCGCTTGTTGCAACAACTGCTGATAGTCCGAACGGTGCTGGTGATACTTCGCCCACGTCCCGGCAAACAAGGCAACCCTCGCTTTCAACGCCAAGGCAGCGCCTTGGGTTACACGTCCCGCCTCATCCGAGCTTAACTCACTTTGCAAGGGTAGTTTAGCATACACCTCGTTGAGTTCCGACAAGATGAAGTCCTCCACCTCCTGTTGCTTATTCCTAGAACCATACAACTCCGGGGAATCTACGGTAAGCTCCTTCGTCAAGATAGGAATATCGTTGTATTTCGCCATCAACCGAAAATGCGAGTAAGCACGGAAGAAACGGGCCTCAGCCACATACCGCTCGATCTCCGAGGGATCGCCCTCGTACGTCTGGCTCTTCTCGATAATCATATTGCTCTGACGCAGGTCTATGAAAGTAGAGTCCCATAGGGCATCCGTATTCGGGGCGATCAACGTACCGTTGCTCGTCGTATTCTCGTTCAACTCATAGGCGATATCGCTATCCGTATCCTTCGTGCCGAACGTCTCGGTACGTGTGTAGAGCCAATTGACCTCTTTCTCGAAATCATCCGGGGTTTTCCAGAATAGCTCGTCCGGCATATTATCTTTTGGCAACAGGTCTATATCTTGGCAACTTGACAAGAACAAAGCGGAAACAATAAAGCTTCCCAATATTATCCGATAGTTTTTCATGACTTTTCGCTTTAATTTTTAAAATACGACATTTATACCAAATGAATAATTACGGGTAAACGGATAGGAAGTAATGCTACCGCTGTTCTCCTCCGGGTCCCAACCATTTGGCGTGTTATGTACCTCGAATAAATCCTCGCCGGAAAAATACACCCGCACCTTCTGCAAACCGGCCTTCGAGGTCAAAGTCTGCGGGATCGTATAACCGAACTGCAAGTTTTTCAAACGAGCATACGCAACGTTAAACTTCGTGTTCGTAGATACATAATAATTGTAGTTTCGTTTATCCTTCAACGTGATCGCCGGATACTGGGCGTCCGTTCTTTCCGGGGTCCAAGTCTTTCCATACCAATACTCGGCGGATTGATACCATGCCTCTGGCATCGGGCACCGGCTCTCCCCTTCCAAGAACATCGTCCTACGGCCGACTCCTTGTATGAAAGCGCTCAAATCGAATCCCTTCCAAGCCATACTCAGGTTAAAGCCGAAATTATAACGCGGGTTCTTGTCGCCCAAGTATTTCACGTCACCGGAGCCTTCTTTACCATCACCTAATACGGATAGCTTCCCGTCTCCATCCAAGTCCTTGTACATAGCGTCACCTACGCTCAAGTCACCCGGGATACCCCCTTCCGAGAAACGAGATTTATACGCCTCCAATTCTTGCTCATTCTGGATGATTCCATCAAATTCATATCCGAAATAGGAATTCAACGGATATCCGGTCGGAGTCTCGTTATTACCTAATTTGATCAGGTTACTTCCAACCCGATCCACGACTTTGTTTTTCGCGTCACTGATATTAAAGCGAACCGAGTAGCTGAAATCCTTGATCTGATCCCTCCAGCCTAGAGAGATTTCCCATCCATGAATACTTAAATGGCCGCTGTTCGTGCTCGGAGCGTCCGCACCTAACATAGAAGGATATGTCTTCGGGATAAGCATGTTTTTATTCTCTTTCCAGAAGTAGTCGAACGATCCATATAAACGGTTATTGAGCGTCGAGAAATCAAATCCCACATTGGTTGTCTGGATCGTCTCCCATGTACGAGAGGTAGAAATAATATTTCCAGACGTAGCCATTTGTCCTTTTACTCCAGCCCCGAAAGGATAATAATCGTTCGATAAAGAGATCAATTGAATATAATCATACAATCCGATACCGGACTGATTACCCATCTCTCCGTAAGAAGCCCTTACCTTCAAGTCCTCGAACCAACCCAATCTTTTCATGAAGCCTTCTTCCCCGACACGCCAAGCCGCATTTACACCCGGGAACCATCCCCAACGGTGATCCGGATCAAAACGGGAACTACCATCCGCACGGATCGTTCCTTCGATGACATATTTATTGGCAAACGTATAATTCACTCTGGAGAAGAAAGAATTAATCGTCCACTGATTTCCCTCGCTCCAAACGTTTTGATCTTGGGCGCTACCCAATTGCAAAGACATATTTTCTTGTTGGTCGAAGTTAATACGCTTCGCCGTGAACCTATCATAGTTCTCAGACTCATGGGAAGTACCGACCATCACGCTTAAATCATGCCGGTCATTGAAGTTCTTTTTATAATCAGCATAGAGCGTGAAGTTCTTGGATAAAGTTTTCTGGTAACGACGCTCCGCACTATTCGGCGTACGTTTCTCCCGGACCTCGTTATTATCCCAATCGTAATTGATGATTTTCTTGTTCGTCACGTTCTCATCCTGATCATACTTACGGATCACGGCTTGCCCCACCAATTGTAATCCGTCGATCACTTTCCAGCGTAATTGGTTGTTGACCGTTATATTACCTGTAGTCTTATTCACCATACCCCCGTCTTCCAATACTTGAGCCGGATTATCGAAACCCTCGAATGTATAGAAAGTTCCCGACGGATTGTACATCGGAGTCCAAGAGCGAGTCTTATAAATCAGTTCCCATATATTTTGTCCTTCCGTCAAACCCGAGGAATAGTCCCTGTTGCTTGCCTCATAAGCTAAATTAAGATCGTAAGTCAAGTTCTTGAAGATCTCGACGCTCGATTTAGCACGTACGAAGTAACGCTTGTTCACATCCTCACCAAATTTAGGGATACCTTCCTCCCGCTGATGGCCTAAAGACAACATATACGAGTATCTCTCTCCACCGCCGGAGATATTGACATTGTAATTCTGCATATTACCATTGCCAATAAGCATATCATTCCAGTCTTGATCCTTGAAGAATTGCGGATAGCCGGTCCAACGCCCCCATTCCGCATCAGTCAACACCAGATCACTATTCTGCCGGATCAGGTCCAATTGATCTCTCGTGTATTCTGGAGTGAATGATCCATCGGTGATCTCCAAGGCCATCTCCGCATGTTGTAATAGATTCGCCGGTTTCCTTAACAACGCAGGAGTCTTAATAGAGTAATATGCATCAAAAGCAACAGATGTCTTCTGATTGCGCTTACCACTTTTCGTTGTCACCAGAATAACACCATCCGAGGCACGAGCACCGTAAATAGCGGCCGTACCATCTTTCAATACGGAAATATTCTCGATATCGGAAGGATTGATCATATTAATGTTTCCCTCCGCTCCATCAATCAAAACAAGGGGAGTACCACCGTTGATAGAAGAGACATCACGAACCTTCATGGTCATGTCCGAACCCGGAGCGCCTCCGGCACGTGTAATCGTCAAACCGGGTACCTCTCCCTGCAAAGCCTGAGCCGCATTCTGAACCGGACGAGACTCAAACGCTTTCGCATCGGCCGTAGATACGGCACCACCCAAGTTCGCTCTTTTTACCGTACCGTAACCGACAACTACAACCTCATCCATTTGCAAAGCATCTTCCCGTAACTTCACGTTCAAATTCGCTTCCTTGCCGGGACGCAATTCCGTCATGGCATATCCGATGTAAGAGATTTGAAGGACACCGTTTTCCGATACCTCCATTGTAAATTTTCCATCAAGGTCCGTAACCGTTCCGTTGGTAGTACCTTTCTCAACTACGTTCGCACCGATAATAGGTTCTCCATTCTCGTCGGTCACTACCCCTTTTACCAAATTCTTCTTTTGTAAAACCGCCTGTGAAGAAGGAGCGGCTTTCTCGTTTTTTGTAGAAGGATTAATTAAGATGAAATTATTCTCGGTAATCTCATACTTTATCCCTTCCTGCTCGAAAAGACGCTTTAAGATAGTTTCTACCGTCTGCTCTTTCACATGTACAGATACTTTCTTATTCAGGTTAACCTTCTCGCTCTCGTAGATAAAACGGAAGCCAGACTGTTTCTCTATCTTGAAAAGAACCTCCTTTATTGTCTGGTTATTAACGTCCAAAGACAACTTTGTCTCTTGCGAATAGACAGAGGCTGAGATCTGAAGTGAACATGCGATAGA
>OGFQ01001071.1_pt1 | contig 13239 bp, 9 predicted proteins | sample 1570961 | NCBI WGS metagenome assembly OGFQ01 (sample SAMEA2582022, study PRJEB24529) | metagenome | biome: Human gut stool | place: China | collected 2011
TCCAGCACGATGTACTGCCACATGCCGCTGTCCACATCCTGCACGAAGCCGTAAATATAACCGGTGGCCGTGGAGAGCTTCATCATGGAGGTGTCGCTGAGGTCGTCGCGGCACCAGACGCTCTTCATGGTCCAGCCGTCGGCGGTGCGGATGGTGTCCACCCGTTCGACGCCGGGCATGATCATGCAGTTGCCCTTGAGCAGCCAGTTGCGGTCGTAGATGTTCTCGTAGCTCTGGATGGAAGAGTCACTGTCGGGTTTTGCGAGGTTGGGGCTGCCTGCGCCGAACCAGTTGCAGACGATGGTGCTGACCCTGCCATTGCCGTGGTCGTAGACGATGGCCGAATTTTCCACCGACACCGGCATGTTGGCGGGCAGCTCGTCGATGACCGGGTGGCTGGCGGCGACTTCGCCGGTGTGGATGTCCACAGCCATCAGGCTGACGGTCTCGAGGTTGTCGGTGAAGAAGACCAGCTCCCGGCTCAGAGAGGGCGAGCAGCCGCCGCCCCATGCCAGACCGCCGCCGGTGGTGGCAGCGCCTTCGCGGCTGTCTTTTGCGCCCACGCTGTCGTAGGGGGTGCGCCAGACGACTTCAACGCCGCCGTTGGCACGCAGCAGGTAGCAGGCAAGGTTCGTCAGGATGACCGCACCCTCCCGGCAGGAGGCAATGCCGTTTTCAGCACCCTCGCCCGGAGCGGGAGCGTAGACATGGACTTCGTGGTCGAGGTCGGCGGTGCCGCCGGCAAGGATGGCGTCGATGGCATTGTGGGAGATGTAGCCCATCGCGCCCTGCTGGCCGCGGCTGGGGTAGATGCGGAAGCCGCCGGTGACGAACCAGAGGTTGCCGTCGTAGTCGAAGACGATGGAGAGCAGGTTCTGCTCGAGGCTGCGGCCAAGCACCCGCTCGGCAGCCTCTTTGATGTTGATGTCCAGTACCTTTTCAAAAACCGGCAGAGGCGTACCGTTCTCGTCGGTGGCGCGAAGCATCAGCACATGGTTGTGGCTGGTGGGGCAGACGATGAGGTTGCGCCCGTCCACAAAGGAATAGGAGCTTTGGATGAGATAGCCGCCTCCGTCGTGCTTGGCGGGAGAGAAAAAGCCGATGGTGCGGACTTCTTCTGCGTCGAGGTCGCGGATGGCCAGACCGCCCAGGAACGGGCTGACGGGGTTATCGAAGTTGTCGAAGAAGATGGCCGGGGAGGCGTTGGGGTTCGTCTTTTCCATTGCCACGTTGACCTCGGGGCAGATGCCCACGGGGAGGACGGCGTCGGTGGAGTCGGTGTTGTAGCAGTCGTGGTGGATGTTCCACTCGCTGCGGCCCATAAAGGGGTTGGCGTCCACAACTTTCGACGTCAGGGGCTTCGGCGGCAGGGCGGTGTCTGCGCCGTGGAAAAGGCCGGACAGAAGGCAGTCTGCTCTGGCGGCGGGGGCCAGCTGGCAGGACAGCAGTGTGAGAGCGGAAGCGCTGAGGAAGGTGCGTCGGGTCATTTTCATGGTGGAGTCCTCCTTTTTTGATAACATGACCTCTCAGCCTCCCCTCGATAGGGGAGGTGGCACGCCGCAGGCGTGACGGAGAGGTTAAAGGTTCAATAAAATATTCACCCGGAACAAACCGTTCTCGGTCTCGACGGTCATAGAACCGCCATATCTGGAAACAGCCGTCTGGATGGAGACGAGGCCGATGCCCATTCCGTCGTGTTTCGTGGAGTGGAGGGTGCCCTGCTGGCGCTTGAGCACGCCGTCATAGCGGTTCTCCACCAGCAGGCCCAGCATGGCGGGGCTCAGCATCCGGGCCATCACCTTCACCTGCCGCTGTTCGGGCGGCAGCTTCTGGCTGGCGTGGAAAGCATTTTCCAACAGATTGCCCAGCATCATGCAGAAGTCGGCCTCCGGGATGGCCAGCTGGCGGGGCAGTTCCAGCCGCCAGTCCACCGGCACGCCGAGGCTGTGGGCCTCGTGGTCGTAGTGACCGGCCAGAGCATCCACGGCAGGATTCGCGCAGAGGGTGGGGCGCTCCTCGCTCAGCTCGGATTCGTACTGGTGCAGGTAGTTTTTCAGCTCATCCACCTGCCCGGCCTCGGTGAGTCCGGCGATGACGTGGAGATGCTGGCGGAAGTCGTGGCGGAGATGCCGCGTCTGCTCCATATAGGCCCGCAGCTCGGTGTAGCGGCGGGATTCCACGGCCAGAAGCTGGTTTTCCCGGTCGAGCTGGGCGCTGCGGGTGTATTCCCGGGCCACCTGATACATCTCGTACAGCAGCAAAAAGATGCCCAGCAGAGAGATGGTGACGGCCAGAACAGAAATAATCATCAGACGGTTGATGAGCACGACGGCCGGGTCCAGCGGCATACAGAAGACGAGGAAAGCCGCGTAGATGGTGGGCAGCGGCCACGCCGACTGCCAGAAGGCTTCGCCCCGGTACTCCCGCAGCAGCCAGCGGCTCCACTGGACGGCGGTGAACCAGAAGATGATGCAGAGCACTGCCGAGAGTCCCAGCTTGAGCAGGGAGGTGGAGACGAGACAGGCCGGGGCGTCGTTGCCCACCTCAGCCCGGGCGTTGAGCACCACGGAAAGCAGGGAGCAGACTGCCGTCATGACGCCGGAGACGGCGAAGAGAAAGGCGGTCTGGCTCACGGAAACTTCCGGACCCACCCGCCAGCGCAGCAGCCAGAACGCTGCCAGCAGAGTGGGCAGAAGCAGGATGTTGCTGTCGAGTTCGAAGATGGCGCAGAGGGCCGCCGCTGCAAGGCAGATGACCGTGACGAGAGCGGCTGTCAGCACAGCGGTGCGCCGGGGTGCCTTCACATGCTCCCACAGGGGCGCGAGACAGAGGAATGCCCCTGGGTAGAAGACGGCGAGGTCCAGAAAATAGCGTCCAAATAAAGAAAAGTCCAAGGTCGGGCCTCCTCTCGGCGTCATAGCTCCCGCCGCATATGGCGGAACTGATATTGTGTGAACTGGGCGAACAGGGAGTTCTTGTCCTTCTGACGCACGGGCAGGCAGGTGCCGTCCAGCATCTCGAAGCAGTCACAGTCCAGCCGGAGCACCTTGTCCATATTCAGGATGACGCCCCGGTTGCAGACGATGAAGTTCTCCTGCGCCCGCAGCAGCTGCTCCACCTGGGAGAAGGTGGAGACGGCCCGGCACTCGCCGTCGTCGCTGACGATGCGGACGTAGTGATTCTGGGCCATGGCGTACTGTATCTTCCGCAGGGGGAGATGTACCAGCTGCCGGGCGATGCGGACTTCCAGCTCCGGTTCAGCCCGGAAGAGCACCCGCCGCAGCTCGTCGGCCAGCTGGAAAAGCTTTTCTTCCCGGTAGGGCTTGAGCAGGTAGTCGAAGGGATGGACGGGGAACGCGTCCCATACGTATTCCGGGGACGAAGTCACGAACACCAGCAGCAGGTCGGGGTCGGCCCGGCGCAGGATGCGCGCCGTCTCGATGCCGTTGGTGCCTTCCATGCAGATGTCGAGAAAAATGACCTGATATTCTTTTGAGGGGAACGCCGCCAGAAAAGCGTCGCCGCTCTCATAATGGTCACAGCCCAATGGTTGCCCGCCGCCGAAGGCCAGCCGCAGAAGGCTCTCCAACCGCTGAGCGTCGGGCAGGCGGTCTTCTACGACCGCAAATCGAAGCTCCATCCTCATTTCCTCCCTCATGACTATATTATAACATAACCATCGGGGCTTAGACACAGCGATTCACGCAGGAAACGACCCCATTCACGCAGGTTTGACAGCCCCGATGCAGCAAAACAAATCGTTCTGGCTCCATCAAACCACAAAACGAAACCTTTGTAAAATATAGAAATTTTATAGACATCTATTCTTTATAAGAATGGATAGCCCTCTCAGTCTGCTTCGCAGACAGCTCCTCCCAAAAGGAAGATGGAAATTTGTGATAAGAGAATGAAGTTTTGTGTTGTTGAAAACTTTCGGCGGATATAGAAAAGCGCACCCCTTCTGCTTCTGTGTGGAGAAGGGCTGCGCTTCGTTTATACTTCGAGTTCAGGCAACTGCTCTTATTTTTCTCATCTCTTTTCCACTTCTTTGACAAAAAGTGAGATGAAGCACACAAAAGACAACAAAATGCCCGGCACAGAGTAAGCAAAATACCCTGTGCCGGGCGGAGGGAAAAAAGTTTTCTTAGTGGTTGGCGGCGCGGTAGATGGCGATCATGTCGTCGAGGCTGAGTTTTTTGGCCGAGCCGAGGGAGGAGCCGGAAGCCTCGAGGCAGCGGCGGGCCATCTCGTCGATCTGCGCATCGGTGGGGTCGATGCCCAGCTCGTGGAAGCTGGCGGGCATCCCGATGCTGTGGTAGAAGTCCACCATGGCGTCGATGCCTTTCAGGGCAATCTCCTCGTCGGTGCCGTCGGTGGTCACGCCCATGACGTTCCGGGCAAAGCGGACGAAGCGGGGCAGGCAGTCCTTGTAGACGTACCGCGCCCAGCTGGGCCAGAGGGCGGCGAGGCCCGCGCCGTGGGTCACATCGAACATACCGCCCATCTCGTGCTCGAGTTTGTGGGACATAAAGTCGCCGCTGGCGATGCCGCAGCCGGTCAGGCCATTGTGAGAGAGACTGCCCGCCCACATCACCTCGGCCCGGGCTTCGTAGTTGGCCGGGTCGGTGTGGAGGATGACCGCGTTCTTCATCACGGTGCGCAGCAGGCCTTCGGCCAGCGCGTCGGTCAACTCCATATTGCCGCCATTGGTGAAATAGCGCTCCATGGTGTGCATCATGATGTCGGCGCAGCCGGACTCGGTCTGATAGTCGGGCAGGGTCTTGGTGAGCTCGGGGTCCATGATGGCGAATTTCGGGCGGCTGATGTCGTCGTTGTAGGCCCGCTTCTGGTGGGTGTCCACCCGGGTGATGACGCTGCTGTTGGACGTTTCGCTGCCCGCCGCCGCGATGGTCAGGATGCTGGCCACCGGCAGGCACTTCCTGGCCGTGCGGGTGTGCTCGTACAGCTCCCAGATGTCCTTTTCCGGCTCGGCCAGGCCGTAGGCGATGGCCTTGGCCGTGTCGATGACGCTGCCGCCGCCCACGGCCAGCAGGAAGTCGATGCTGTTCTCTTTGCCGATGCGGATGCCCTCGTAGACCTTGTCGAGGTGGGGGTTCGGCACGACGCCGCCCAGCGTCCAGCTGGAAATGCCGGCCTCGGTCAGCGACTTTTCGGCCCGGTCCAGCACACCGGAGCGGACGGCGCTCTTGCCGCCGTAGACGATGAGGACGCGGGTGCCGCCGTATTCGCGCACCAGCGCGCCCACGCGCTGTTCGGTGCCTTTGCCGAAGATGACCCGGGTGGGGGAGTAGAACTCGAAATTGCTTGCCATAGTGGTATGCCTCCTTGTAAGTGCTGCTTTCTGAGCAAAAGTATACACGAAATAGATTCGAAAATCTACACGCCCCGCGCCAAAATGTCCGGGACAAAACAAAACCCACATCCTCCCGGCAGGAAAACGGGAGGATGCAGGCTTCATTGGAAAACATCAGACAAAAAACCTGCCGACTCGAGGCGGTTGCAAGCCCTCAGTCGGCAGGATGCTTACTTCTTCGGAGTCATAGCCTCTTGACCTCGATTTCTTCATTTTTCGGTCTGTACCGGACGTTTCATAGAAGATTCTCCTTTGAAACGGTGAAGAACGATCAGCAGGGGAATGAATTTCTTAGTACATTGGAATGACCCTTTTCTTAACCGTTGGAGTGCGGGATACGAATCACAGAGATGAATTTCATATTACCACATTCTTTCGAGTTAGATTTGCGAAGGGAGTGTCATTACTTAGTACATTGGAGTTTCTCCTTTAGAGTTATTCAAATAAGACGTTCCGTACAAAAGCTTTCTTCATTGGGATCACCTTCGGCGGATCTATTTGAACGCGAGGGATTTTATTTCACAGACTGTTCTGTTATTCGCTTTATTGATGCTCAAGAACGGCTCTTGTTGTTGTGTTTTTATACGGGGGAAACATCCCGTTTGTGGTGAGCCTCTGTTTTGCTTCTCAGCGAACCCCGACAGTCTGTGCGTACTGTGCAGGTTCCATATCGACCATCGGTCTCGCTCCTTTCTGCTTCAAGTCAGCGGGGTTAGCTCTCGTTTGAGCTTCTGCTGTACTTCTCTGGTTTCTGGCTTTATTATACACGCGCGGGCGCGGTTTGTCTATTCGCAGAATGCACAATAAAATAGATATTATTTTTCAAGAAACAACTAAAAAAATGTATTGTTCGCACAAACAGACGGCAGGAACAGCTTCCCTATGCAGTCTGAGCGGCCCGCAGTGCCTTTTGTGGAAAACCTCTGCACAAGAACTGCCAAACTTCGTTCCGGGTGATTGACGGGACGGCGGGAATGCGATAAACTGCCCGAAAATTTCGGGTCGTTCGTGGAAGGATTTGCGCAAAACGGGAGAAAACGGCAGAAAACTCTTACGCGGGGCGGGAGTTTGTGCTATCATAGCGGGCAATGAATGGTAGTCGTGCAAAGACAGACGAAGGTTCCGCCCTCGTCTGTCTTTTTTTGTGCGGCGAAAGTTCCGAAAGACTTTACCCCACAACACAAATGAGGAGAAAATCAAAAATGCCTAAGACTCTGCTTGAAAAAATCGTCTTTACTGTCGTTATGGCCGCTATCATGGTCTATGGAATGATCGTCTACAATGTCGCCCTCGCCACCGGCGGCGTGACCAACGCCACCTTTGGCATGGCCCTGCATGAGATGCCCATTATGGTGCCGGTGGCCTTCGTGCTGGAGTTCTTCGTGGTGGAAAAGCTGGCGACTGCGCTGGCCTTCACCTTCATACGCCCCACCGACCGGCCGCAGTTCATCACCTATGCCATCTCTCTGATGATCGTCTGCATCATGTGCCCTGTCATGAGCCTTGTGGCAACGGTGCTGTTCAAGGAGCCCAGCTTCGGTACGTGGGTGCATACGTTCGGCTGCAATTTCCCGATGGCTCTGTGCTGGCAGATGTTCTACTGCGGCCCGCTGTCCCGCTTCATCTTCCGTGCTATCTTCCGCCGCGGTGAGCAGAACGCCCGGTGAGCCTGTATCCTGTATTATAAACAGGTAATATTACTTAATAAAAATAAGCTTCTAATTAAGAAAATTTCATCTATCACACACTTGACAGCTATATGAATTTTATATACCAGATATACATAGAGTGTATAATTCTGCCGGAAGGATTTCGTTTTACCTCAAAAATGAAACGAACCACTAAGGAATGACGAAGGATTTGGTCAAAATGGACAGTTTGACTGTGAATTATTGAGCAAGATGCACAACGCTCCCGGCCAAGGTGTGAAATGAGATATAACAAAAAGTAGAATATCGACCAAAGGTCTTATCAAACGGCACCAATCGTGCTATGATACCAGACGCAAAAGGGCTGCGCTGAGCGCGGAAAGAGGGTGTGTTTCCATGAAAACAAACGCACCTTCTTTGATTTTTGGCGCGGCTGCTTTAATAAAAGAAACGAAAGGAGATAGAGTGAAAACGAACGATACCTTTACGCTTCAGGATAAGACTCTGCTCAGAAAGGAGGCAAAGCGATGAACGCATTGACTGCGGCCCTGAAAGAAGAGCTGAATGTGGAGATGATCTCCCTCGGCGGCCTGCAGGTGCCGGAATCCGTGGTGGTCAGCTGGGGCATCATGCTGTTTCTGGTCATCGTCTCCATCCTGCTCACCCGGAACCTCAAGGTGGACCACATCTCCAGGCGGCAGGCCATCCTTGAGCTGGTCGTCACCACGATCGACAACTTCTTCACGGGCCTGCTGGGCGAGCAGGGCAGACGATATGTGCCTTACCTCATGACGGTGGCTCTCTACATCGCCTGTGCGAACCTCATCGGTGTATTCGGCATCAAGCCCCCCACGAAGGATCTGAATGTCACCGCTGCGCTGGCGCTCATGAGTATCTGCCTCATCGAGTATTCCGGCATCCATGCCCGGGGCGGCAAGGGCTTCCTCAAGAGCCTCACCGCTCCCACCCCCATCATGACCCCCATGAACATCCTCGAGATCGCCATCCGCCCCACCAGCCTGTGTATGCGACTGTTCGGCAACGTGCTGGGCGCTTTCGTCATCATGGAGCTCATCAAGCTGGTGGTCCCGGTGTTCGTGCCGGCCATCTTCAGCCTGTACTTTGATTTGTTCGATGGTCTCATCCAGACCTATGTCTTTGTCTTCCTCACCTCGCTGTTCATGAAAGAGAGCATTGGCGGAGAAGAGTAAACCTCTCCGTCACGCCTGCGGCGCGACACCTCCCCTATCAGGGGAGGCAAAGAGGGAATTGATTAAAAAATTAAAAGGAGAAATAATTATGAACGGACTCGTAGCTCTGGGCGCTGGCATCGCAGCGCTGACTGGTATCGGCGGCGGCATCGGCATCGGCATTGCCACCGGCAAGGCAACGGAGGCCATCAGCCGCCAGCCGGAAGCTTCCGGTAAGATCCAGACCAACCTGCTGCTGGGTGCAGCTCTGGCCGAAGGTACTGCAATTTTCGGCTTCGTCGTTGCTCTGCTCATCATCCTGTTCCTGGGTTGATAACGGAGGCATGACGAATGCTGACTCTGAATCTGAACCTTCTGTATACAGTCGTCAACATTCTGGTTCTGTTTTTGCTGCTGCGCAAGTTCCTGTACAAGCCTGTCATGAACATCATCGCACAGCGCCAGAAGCAGGTGGATGACGCACTGAACGCCGCCGAGACCTCCAAGCAGGAGGCCGCTGCGGCCCTGAACGACGCGCAGGCAAAGCTGCGCAATGTGGACGCCGAGGCTGCTGCCCGCCGCACTGCCTACGAGCAGCAGGCCGAAAAGGACAAGCAGCAGCTGCTGGCTGACGCCCAGAAGCAGGCCGACGCCATCCTGGCCGAGGGCAAAGCTGCCGCCGAGGCCGAGCGCCAGCACAAGCTGCGCCAAGCTGACGACCAGACCACTGCACTGGCCCGCGCCATGTGCGAGAAGCTGCTGGCCCGCAACCTGAACGAGCAGGACGACGCCCGCCTGCTGGACGACCTGTTGGAGAAAGCGGGGGCTGAAAATGGCAAGTGAATTCAGCACCGAGTTCTTCTCGGCCAACCGTATCGTCAAAGCTGACCTCCGTGCCGCCCGCACCCCCCGCGAGGAGGACCTGGAGCGCATCAAGAAAGAGGTCTGCAAGCTGTACGACGCCACCGAGGTCATCCTGAACGTCACGGTGGACGACAGCCTCATCTCCGGCTATGTGCTGCAGATCGGCGACCGCGTCTTCGATAACTCCGGCCGCCACGCCATCGACCAGATGATGGCCGACAAGCCCTCTCTGGCCACCCTCAAGACCCGCATCGAGGACTACAAGCCCGCCGCCACCAGCGAAGAGGGCGGTGTGGTCATCTCCTCCGCCGACGGCATCGTGGAAGTGGAAGGCATGGATCGCGCCGTCTACGGCGAGATCGTCACCTTCGAGAATGGCGCCAAGGGCATGGTGGAGAGCGTCGAGCCGGGCCGTCTGGGCATCATGCTCTTCGACGGCGCTGAGACCGTCGGCGTCGGCACCATGGTCACCCGCAGCGGCAAGCGTGCCGGCATCCCGGTGGGCGACGGCTTCCTTGGCCGCGTCATCGACCCGCTGGGCGAGCCCATCGACGGCAAAGGCCCCATCGAGGCTGTGGGCTACAACCCCATCGAGAAGCAGGCCCCCGGCATCCTCGAGCGCCAGAGCGTGGACACGCCGCTCCACACCGGCATCCTCGCCATCGACTCCATGTTCCCCATTGGCCGCGGCCAGCGCGAGCTGATCATCGGCGACCGCCAGACCGGCAAGACCTCTATCGCCACCGATGCCATCCTGAACCAGAAAGACACCGGCGTGCTCTGTATCTACGTCGCCATCGGTCAGAAGGCTTCTTCCATCGCCCGCGTGGCCGAAGATCTGAAGAAGCACGGCGCGATGAGCTATACCACCATCGTGGCGGCTACCGCTTCCGACAGCGCCCCGCTGCAGTACATCGCACCCTACGCCGGTACGGCTCTGGCTGAATATTTCATGGCTCAGGGCAAGAGCGTCCTCATCGTCTACGATGACCTCTCCAAGCACGCGGTGGCATATCGTGCCATCTCCCTGCTGCTCCGCCGCTCTCCGGGCCGTGAGGCTTACCCCGGCGACGTCTTCTATCTGCACTCCCGTCTGCTGGAGCGCTCCTGCCGCATGAGCGACGCACTGGGTGGCGGCTCCATCACCGCACTGCCCATTGTTGAGACCCAGGCAGGCGACGTGTCCGCTTACATCCCCACCAACGTCATCTCCATCACCGACGGTCAGATCTTCCTCGAGAGCGCCCTGTTCAACGCTGGCAACCGCCCGGCTGTCAACGTGGGCCTGTCCGTCTCCCGTGTCGGCGGCGCAGCCCAGACCAAGGCCATGAAGAAGGCCAACGCCAACCTGCGTATCGAGCTGGCTCAGTACAAGGATATGGAGTCCTTCGCGCAGTTCAGCTCCGATCTGGACGCCGAGACCCGCCATCAGCTCGAGCACGGCAAGGCTCTGACCGAGATGCTCAAGCAGCCGCTCTATCAGCCCAAGACCGACGCCGAGCAGGTGGTCATCCTTGTGCTGGCTTCCCACGGGATGCTGGACGAAGTGCCTCTCGCTGAGCAGCGGGCGCGCACCGCTGCCTTTGTTCGCCAGTTCCATGCAGATGTGTCCGGCACGATGGATGCCATCACGGCCACCGGCAAGCTCACTCCCGAGCAGACCGACACCATCCTGAACGCATGGAAGGCCTACGAGGGAGGCGAGAGTCATGGCGTCCAGTAAGCTGCTGAAAGAGCGCATCGAGAGCATTCAGGATACCCGCAAGATCACGAATGCGATGTATCTGATCTCTTCCTCCAAGCTGCGCAAGGCACGCAAGAACTACCAGAACGTCCTGCCCTACTTCACCCGCATGAGAGACACCATCTCCCGTGTCGTCCCCCATCTGCCCGATGAGCCGGGGCATCCGTTCTTCCACGAGCGGCAGAGAGAGGACGGCGATCCCCGCCGCGCCTATCTGGTGCTGACGGCAGACAAGGGCATGGCAGGCTCTTTCAACCAGAACGTGCTGAAACTCCTGCTGGAAAAGGCTGACAGGAACGACCGTTTCTATGTCATCGGTCAGGTGGGTTACCGCGCCCTCCGCAAAGACCCCCGCCTGGTGCAGGAGTTCCAGTACGGCGCGACTGCCCCGTCGCTGCAGCGCGCCCGTGACATCACGGTGGACGCCATCGACGACTTCAAGTCGGGCAAACTGGATGAGATCTATCTTATCTACACCAAGATCCAGAACGCGCTCACCAGTGAGCCGGTCATGGTGCGTCTGCTGCCGCTGGACCGCGAGCATCTGCAGCCCGCCCCCAAGGGTCTGGGCGACCCCCGCGGCGAAGTCGAGCTGGTGCCGGACGCATGGACCGTGTTCGAGCAGACCGCTCCTATTTATATGCACGGCATGATCTTCGGTGCCATGACCGAGAGCTTCTGCGCTGAGCAGAGCGCCCGCATGACCGCCATGGATTCGGCCACCAAGAGCGCCAACGATATGATACGCGACTTGCAGCTGGAATATAACCGCACCCGCCAGGGCTCCATCACTCAGGAGATCACCGAGATCATCGGCGGCGCGTCTGCGGTGAAATCACAAGAATAACCTCTCCGTCAGCGCTTGCGCGCTGCCACCTCTCCTATCGAGGAGAGGCTTTGGCATTCCGTAAAGCTTCACCTCTTCGCCAGAGGCTCCCCTCGGTAGGGGAGCTGTCGAGCGATAGCGAGACTGAGAGGTTATCCCTTCGTCGCATACGTCACATCCAGCACCGGGCCGAAGGGGTCGAAGACGAGGCCCTCGATGCCGTTGGCCACCAGCAGCCGCTTTTGCTGGGTGAAGAGCGGCACGGCAACAGCCTGCTCGAGGAGCTGGCGCTCACAGGCGGCCAGCAGAGAGCAGCGGGTGCTGCCGGTGGCTGTGGCGCTGGCCGAGAGCTGGGTGGTGTAAAGGGCGTCGCTGTAGCCGGTCAGCCCGCCGCCGGTGGGGGAGAACTGGGCCAGCGCGGTGTAGACACTGCCGCCTTCGGCCTGCACGGGGGCGAGGGCGATGGTGTAGCTGCCGTTTTCGAGCCGCTTCTGGAACTCTTCCGGCTCCACCTCTTCCACCGAGAAGAAGAGCGAAAATTCCTTCTGCCATGCGCTGTTGATGAGTTCGGCGGTGTCACTGAGGCCGCTGCCGGAGGGCAGCAGCAGGGAGACGCGCCCAAAGTCGGAGGGGGAGACGCCGCCGTCGCGGGCGGCGATGTAGAGTGCGCGGGGGTCGCCGAAGGCCGGACGGGCATCGCCCGCCGCCTTTCGGTAGTCGATGCCGTCCACAGTCAGGCCGTCGGGGATGAGGCCCTTTGCCTCCGCGAACAGCCCGCCGCCAGGGACTTCCACCGCCGAAGCGGCTGCACTGGCCAGCGCCTGCCGGAGCTCAGTGGAAGCAAAGATGGAGTCGCAGTTGAAGAGCAGCGCCCATGTGGTGTCGGAGTAGGACACGCTCTGCAGCGAGGTGGGGGTACCGCTGTCGTCGAGGGCGGCGGTGCATTTTTCGTTATTGATGAGCTCTTCGGCGGACTGGCCGGAGCTCGTGGTGTTCTCCACGAGGCGCAGGCTGTCGATTTGGCTCCCCGAAGCCGCCCGGCGGAGGAAAAGGCCGCTGGACGTCCAGTTATAAAGGTAAAAGTGTCCGCTGGAAAGGGTGGAGGCGCTGGTCAGACCGTAGGTGCCTCGGGTGCTGTCAAAAAACGCTTCGTCGCAGGGCATCGCGCCGGGCAGCGTCAGCTTGGAGAGGAACGTCTCGTCGGGCGAGGAGAGTCGGAACACCAGTTTCAGCGGCTCCGCAGCGGTGACGCCCAGCGCGCTGGCGGGCTTCTGACCGGCCAGAACGGCGGCGCTGTTCTCGAGGGCAGAGAACTCCACGGCGTAGGGGGAGTTGGTGCCGGGGCGGAACATCCGCTGGAACGCGAAGACGAAGTCCTCGGCGGTGATGGCGTAGTCGGAGGGATCTCCCTTCGAGGCGGTATAGGTCAGACCGTCCTTCAAATAGAATGTATAGGTGAGCCGGTCGGCAGATACCTCCCACCGCTCACACAATTCCGGCGCGAGGCTGCCGTCCGGTGTGCGGCGGACGAGGCCGCTGTAGAGGTTCTCGCAGGCGATGATGTCCGAGGCGCTGGACGCCACCTGCGGGTC
>OGFQ01001075.1_pt1 | contig 13203 bp, 10 predicted proteins | sample 1570961 | NCBI WGS metagenome assembly OGFQ01 (sample SAMEA2582022, study PRJEB24529) | metagenome | biome: Human gut stool | place: China | collected 2011
AATTCTTCAAAGTCCTAAAATAAGCACATTGCTGTCAAACTTAATATGAAATTATGAAAAGATATTGCCAGACACTGGAGCTTTATGACGATAAGGAGCTGATTGAAGCCTACGTGGCAGAACATGCGCATGTGTGGGAAGAGGTGAAAGCGGGTATCCGCGAGGTGGGTATCACGGACATGCAGATTTACATTGACGGAAACCGCCTGTTCATGATCATGGATACCACGGATGAGTTTGACATGGAACGGGATTATGCACGGCTGGCTACCCTGCCCCGTCAGGCGGAATGGGAAGCGCACATGGCGAAGTTCCAGAAAGCTGCTCCGGGAGCTACCTCGCAGGAGAAATGGAAGCTGATGACGCGGATATTTAAGCTGTAATGAGTGAATAATGAATAATTAAAAATTAAAAACGAGTAAGTGTCATCATTCTTCATTCTTAATTCTTCATTCTTCATTATTAATTGGACAACATGAAAAAGTTATTGTCATTGCCACCGAATCTGGTGGAATGTTTTCACGATATTATGCACGCGGACTACAAGGAGTGGTTCTGCACATCGGATCCGGTGGGAAAGAAACTGGGTTCGGGAGGTGGTACGGCCTGGCTGCTGAATGCTTGCCGGGAGGAAGAGGATAAGGATGCCGCACTGGCGACTGGCTGGCACGGGAGAAGCGTATCCTGCTGCATGCAGGGGGACAGAGCCGCCGTCTGCCGGGCTATGCACCGTCGGGCAAGGTACTGACGCCGATACCGGTGTTCCGCTGGGCACGCGGACAGCGCATCACACAGGACTTGCTGTCGCTGCAGCTGCCGCTGTATGAGGAAATCATGGAACGGGCGCCGGAAGGGCTGCGCACGCTGATTGCGAGCGGCGACGTGTACATCCGTGCCACGGAGCCGCTGCAGGAGATTCCGGATGTGGACGTGGTGTGCTACGGCTTGTGGGTGGACCCGGAACTGGCAAAGAACCACGGGGTGTTCGTATCGTCGCGGAAGGAACCGGAGAAGCTGGACTTCATGCTGCAGAAACCGAGCGTGGAGGAAATGGGCCAGCTGATGCAGGATTACCTGTTCCTGATGGACATCGGCATCTGGCTGCTGAGTGACCGCGCCATCGAGCTGATGGTGAAACGTTCTACCGACAAGGACGGGGGCGTGAAGTTCTACGACATGTACTCGGAGTTCGGACTGGCACTGGGAGCGCATCCACGCATCGTGGATGAGGAGCTGAACAGCCTAAAAGTGGCTATCCTGCCGCTGCCGGGCGGTGAGTTCCACCACTACGGTACGAGCCGGGAGATGATTTCGTCGACGCTGGCGGTGCAGAACTGCGTGACGGACCAGCGGGCGATTATGCACCACAAGGTGAAACCGCATCCGGCGGTGTTCGTGCAGAATGCGGAGATGGAGTTCCCGCTGACGGCAGACAACGCAGAGGTGTGGGTGGAAAACAGCCACGTGGGCAAGAGCTGGACACTGCACAGCCGGAACATCATCACGGGGGTGCCGCGCAACGACTGGGCGCTGAACGTGCCGGAAGGGGTGTGCATCGACGTGGTGCCGATGGGCGAACGGGAGTTTGCCGCACGTCCGTACGGTTTTAACGATAAATTCAAGGGGAGCCTGAAGGAGGCTTCTACGGCATATCTGGGCCGTCCGGTGACGGAATGGCTGGCGGAAAGAGGTCTGACAGCGGACGAAATCCGGGGCTGTGAGGACTTGCAGTCGGCTGCGATTTTCCCGGTGACAGACTCGATAGAGGATTTGGGCACGGTGCTGCAATGGATGACGGATGACGGACAGGGTGAAGCCGGACGGGCTATCTGGCAGAAGGCACGAAAGGTATCGGCCGACGAGATTTCGGCGTATGCGAACCTGCGACGGCTGTTCGCCCAGCGGGAGGTGTTCCGCAAGGAGAACTGGAGCCTGCTGGCCAAGAACCAGGAACGGAGCGTGTTCTATCAGGTGGACTTGCAGGAAGCAGCGGAAGCGTTTGCCAAAGGGGGCATCGCCCTGCCGGAGGAACTGCCGGAGGGGACTTCTCTGCTGAAGCGTATCAGCGACGCGATGTTCCGTGCGAAGGTGCGCGAGCTGGAGGGGAATCCGGAAGCGAAGGAACTGGAGGCACGGGCGTTCGGACTCATGCGCCAGGGACTGACCAGCACGATGGATTACCGCCAGCAGCCGAAGTTGTCGGTGTATGCGGACCAGATTGTGTGGGGACGCAGCCCGGTGCGTATCGATATTGCAGGGGGATGGACGGATACCCCACCCTACAGCCTGATGGAGGGCGGAAATGTGGTGAACCTGGCCATTGAGCTGAACGGACAGCCGCCGCTGCAGGTGTACGTGAAACCGTCGAAGGAGTACCGCATTACGTTGCGCTCGATTGACCTGGGGGCCATGGAGGTGGTGTCTACCTACGAGGAGCTGCAGGATTTCAACAAGGTGGGTTCGCCTTTCTCTATTCCCAAGGCAGCACTGGTACTGGCAGGGTTCCATCCGGATTTCTCCATGGAACGGTTTGCTTCGCTGGAAGCACAGCTGAAAGCGTTCGGCACGGGTATTGAAGTGACCTTGCTGTCGGCCATTCCGGCGGGTTCGGGACTGGGCACCAGCTCTATCCTGGCGGCTACGGTGTTAGGGGCGCTGAATGATTTCTGCGGCCTGAACTGGGACAAGCAGGGCATCGGCAGCCGTACACTGGTATTGGAACAGTTGCTCACCACGGGGGGCGGCTGGCAGGATCAGTACGGGGGTGTGCTGCACGGGGTGAAGCTGCTACAGACGCAACCGGGATGGCATCAGGAACCGAAGGTGCGCTGGTTGCCGGATTACCTGTTCACGAGCGACGAGTACCGCAAGTGCCATCTGCTGTATTACACGGGCATTACGCGTACGGCCAAGGGCATCCTGGCGGAGATTGTGAAGGGCATGTTCCTGAACTCGAACCGTCACCTGCACCTGCTGGGACAGATGAAGGGTCACGCCATGGATATGTACGACGCCATCCTGCGGAATGATTTCGAAGAAACGGGACGGCTGATACGGAAGACGTGGAAGCAGAACCAGTTGCTGGATGAGGGTACGAATCCGGCAGCGGTACAAGCCTTGACGGAACGGATTGACGACCTCTGCTTAGGATATAAGTTGCCGGGTGCCGGTGGCGGCGGTTACCTGTACATGGTGGCCAAGGATCCGGATGCGGCGGTGCGTATCCGCCGGATTCTGACAGAGGAACGTCTGAACGAACGGGCGCGCTTTGTGGAGATGAGTTTATCGAACAAGGGACTGGAAATCAGTAGAAGCTGAGATGGAAAAGATTGGATTAGTAAGAACCAGGGACGGAAAGAGTTTCCTGGTTCCTTTTATTTTGATTACTTCCCTCTTTTTTCTGTGGGGAGTGGCACACAGTATTCTGGATGTGCTGAACAAACATTTTCAAGATACACTGGAGATTACCCGCACGCGCTCGGCCCTGATTCAGGCGGTGGTGTACGGAGGATATTTTATCATGGCGCTGCCGGCGGGACGGATTATCCGCCGCTTCGGCTACCGCACAGGGGTGCTGACGGGCCTGGTGCTGTATGGCATCGGGGCGTTGCTGTTCATTCCGGGAGGACGGATTCAGTCGTTTGAGTTTTTCCTGCTGGCACTGTTCGTCATCGGTTGTGGACTGACCTGCCTGGAAACGGCTTCGAACCCGTATGTCACGGTGCTGGGTGAACCGAAAGGCAGTGAGCGGCGCATCAACCTGGCGCAATCGTTCAACGGACTGGGCTGGATTTGCGGTCCGCTGGCGGGAGGTTTCTTCCTCTTTGCCGGAGGAGGTGACGTGACTACTCCTTACGCGGTGCTGGGTACGGTGGTGCTGTGCATCGCCATCCTCTTTTCGCGGGTGAAACTGCCGGAAATAGGCCGGGAAGTTGAAAGCGGACAGGCTGAAGCGAGCGGGAAATCGCTATGGAGAACGACCTCGTTCACGGTGGGACTGCTGTCGCTTTTCCTTTACGTGGCTGCACAGACGGGCATCAACAGTTTTTTCATCAACTACGCCACCGAAAATGCGGGTGTTTCGGCACAGGAGGCTTCGGTATGGCTGTCGTTCGGCGGCATGGGACTGTTCATGGCCGGACGCATGGGCGGAAGCTGGCTGATGCGCTTCGTGAAGGGGGAAAAAGTGCTGGCCGTTTGTGCGGCAGGTGCCTGTGTATGTATGGCGGCAGTCATTCTGATGCCGGGTGGAGCAGGATGGTATTTCCTGTTACTGTGCTTTTTATGTGAATCGATTATGTTTCCTACTATTTTTTCCTTATCTTTGCGCCACGCTGGCACACAAACCAAACAGGCTTCTTCTTATCTGATTATGTCGATTGTAGGAGGAGCAGTGGCTCCCTTGTTAATGGGGCTTATAGCCGACCGTATTTCCATGGCAGTGGGATTTATCGTACCATTGGTTTGCTTTATGGAAATCTGGGGATTCGCAGCAAGATACCGAAAACTATCGTAATAGTTTTGTCACATACCACATCAGGCAACGGATTATTTATTGCTAAATAAATAGAACTTTGATATGAAGATATCCATTATTACCTCATGCTTCAACCGGGAAGCGACCATCGGTCAAGCAATTGAAAGCGTATTGTCACAGGATTATCCGGACATCGAATACATTGTGGTGGACGGAGCCAGCAAAGACCGTTCACTGGAAGTAATCAATCGTTACAAGGACAGAATATCCAAAATTATCTCAGAGCCCGACAAAGGAATGTACGAAGGTATCAATAAAGGCATCAAGGCAGCTACAGGGGATATAATCGGACTGCTGCACAGTGATGATTTTCTGTATGCCAAGGATACCATCAGCCGGATGGCGCAAGAATTTGAACGGACGGGAGCCGACTTTGTGTATGGCAACGGCTTGTTTGTTGATCCGGACAATACGGATAAGGTGATTCGAAACTGGATGGGAGGAAGCTACAGCAAATGGAAGGTACGCCACGGATGGCTGCCACTACACCCTACATGCTATATCCGGAAAGAATGCTATGACCGATACGGATTGTACGATGAGAGTTACAAGATTGCAGCAGACTCGGATTTGCTGGTGAGATTCCTATATGAAGCCGACTTAAAGGTGGAATATCTGAATGAATACATCGTACGCATGCGCATGGGAGGTTTATCGACCGACAGTGCACGACGAAAAAAGATGTGGGACGAGGATGTCAGAATGTACCGGAGCCACGGCTTCTCTCCTACACTCACCAAACTGCAAAAAATGGCCTGGAAGGTACCGCAATTTATTTCGGCCAAACTGAAATTCTAAGGATGGGATAGCCAACTGAGACTTTAAAACGTAACATCAGTATACTTTTTTGAGGTTTAATCGTATAATTTACCATTATACGGTTAAACTTTTCATTATTTCATTGATTTTTAGACAAAAATCCAATTACTTTGCAAAAGCACTTTTGATAAAAATACAAAAAACATAGCGCATGAAAACAAAATATGACGCCTATAACAGTTGGGTAAGCTTTTTTATCGTTACTTGTGAAACGCTTATTACGGGAGGATTGTTCTATCTGTTGTTCCTCACTACGGAAGATACGCCATGGCACAAGATTCTGCAGGCACCGCACCTGCAGGTCATACTGACAGTAATGCTTTGCTACTTCGTATCGGCCATGCAGGCTGGCGTGGTACTTTACCGGCGTAAGGTATATGCCTACCAGATTCTGGGTAAGGTATTGAGAAGTACAATCTGCTTCGGAATATTATCAGGGGTAGTGCTGGAGCTGGGACGATTCATGGATGCCTGGTCGTATTTCTACCTGACTTTTTTAGGACTGTTATTTATTTCGCTGTCTGTATTCCGTATCCTCATGCGATGGGGGTTGAAAAGATACCGTTCGAAAGGTGGTAACCTGCGCTATGTAGTGCTGGTGGGCAGTTCGGAAAACAACCGCGAGCTGTATTATGAACTGACGACTCAGGACTGGACCGGATTCAGGGTAAAGGGGTATTTCGACTTTGAGCCGAACCCGAAATTTCCACAGGAATGTCCGTACCTGGGAAAACCCCAGGACGTGAAAGAATACCTGGAAAAGAACGGAAATACGCATTACCTGTTCTGCTGTCTGCCTTCGAAGGAACATGTCATTATCCGCTCGCTGATTAATTACTGCGAAAACCACCTGGTGCATTTCTACAGTGTGCCGAACATTTACAACTATCTGCAGAACCGGGTATATTTCAATATGATAGGAAACGTGCCTTTCCTGAGCCTACGACCAGACCCGCTGAGCCGGACGGGCAACAAGATGATGAAACGGGCGTTCGACATTGTGTTCTCACTGCTGTTTCTGTGTACGCTCTTCCCGATTATCCGCTTATAGTGACCATTATCACCAAGCTGACCATGCCGGGACCGGTGTTCTTCAAGCAGAAACGAAACGGGCTGAACGACAAGGAGTTCTACTGCTATAAGTTCCGGAGCATGAGGGTGAACACACAGGCCGACTCGCTGCAGGCTACCAAGGATGACCCGCGCAAGACACGCTGGGGAAACATCATGCGAAAAACGAGCATCGACGAACTGCCGCAGTTTATCAATGTGCTGCTGGGCGACATGAGCGTGGTAGGTCCCCGACCGCACATGCTGAAACACACGGAGGAATATTCGAAACTGATTAACAAGTATATGGTGAGACACTTCGTGAAGCCGGGCATCACGGGCTGGAGCCAGGTGACGGGCTATCGCGGAGAAACCAAGGAGCTGAAGGATATGGAAGGACGTATCCGTGGAGATATATGGTATATCGAACACTGGAGCTTCGGCCTGGACTTGTTTATCATCTATAAAACAGTGGCAAACGCCATACATGGAGAGAAAAACGCATACTAGAACTTAACGATAACCTATTTTTATAACAAAGTTTTATGAATCATTTTTTAAGGCGGGGTATCTGCCTGGGAGCATGGGTGGCCGGTTGCGGCATGGCTCATGCACAGCTGGCCGCGGTGAAAACGAACGCACTGCTGTGGGGGAACCTGACGCCGAACATTTCCATGGAGCTGGTGACAGCTTCCAAATTCAGCCTGGAAGGGACTGTGTTTTACGGGCTGAACAAGACGCCGCTGGATGCCCAGCTGAAAGGGGCACAGGCGGAGTTCAGGTATTGGATTGCAGGAAGGCCGATGACGCGCTCGTTCATCGGCTTATCTGTAAGCGGACTAAGGTATACGGTGGTGCACAAGGGAAAGACGCACCAGGGAGAAGCTGCAGGACCGGGACTGACATACGGCTATGCCTGGCCGCTGAGCAAACGGTTCAACCTGGAATTCTCGGCCGGAGTGGGTGCCCTGTGGTACAGGGAGAAGAAATATCCGGAGGGTACATACCTGAAAAAAGAAGAGTATAATGCAAACGGAGTGAAGTGTGTGCCGACAGAAATAGCGGTGTCATGCTGCTATTTATTCTAAGAAGCTGAAGCGTATGAATAGGAAAAGAATAAGCCGCATCGGGAAATATGTACTGGTTACGATGCTGCTGACTGCTGCCCCCGCAAGCGGATGGGCGCAGCGAATGATTAAGGTGAGCGGCACGGTTTACAACATTGCAGACAAGAAAAAGAAGGTTCCGTTCTCGGGAAGCGTGGTCTATGTATATAGCTGCAAGACGGTGGCGGCCGCGAAGGACCTGAAGAACAGCCTGGACAAGGATAATACCAATTTCGCACTGTTCATGAACGAAGATGAAAGGGCGGAAACGGATGCCAACGGGTATTACGAGATTCTGGTGCCGGACAACGGGGCACTGGTGTTCAAAGCCGGCCTGAACAAGGCCATTCTGGAAAAGGTGAGCAACCGCATGAAAATAGACGTAGAAGTGGATGACGGTATCTATCTGAAGGAGGTAGTGGTAACGGGAGAGCTGAAGCAGATTCAGCCGGAACCGAAGGCCAGCCGACTGATAGGTAACCGTTTTTATCCTTATAATACGTTCCTGGTTCCGCATGGAGAGGGTAACAAGTATTCGCGCCTGATTGTGCAGCCGTATGTGCTGAACTGTGCGACCAACGACACGGTGGCTTTCTTGAAACCACTGGTATACGACGGCAAGGAATATCACCTGACCCAGACCCGACGAATGGGGTACGACCTGAAAAGGGATGCTCTGGAGCCTTATATCCAATCACGGCCACTGGTGAATGAGCGGATGGTGATTGAATGGCAAGACACGGTGACGGTGCCCGACCCGAACGTGAATTACAGTTGCTATGCGGACTTCTGTATAGAGGACTATCCCCATGTTCCGTTCAGAAAGACGTATCAGATTAATACATGCGAGAACAAGCGCCCCCTGAAATTTCTGCAATATGACCTGATAGCCTTGGATATGGATTTCCAAAAATATCCGGAGAAGGCACAGGTAGAGAAGTTTGACACGGAGGACCAGGTGGAGCTCAACTTTGAAATCAACTCGGACCGGCTGACGGACGACCCGAAGAACCAGGAGAGCCTGGCCGGAATACGGAAGAAACTGAACCTGATTCTGAACGAGCCCGGCGCCCTGCTGAAAGAGTTTCACGTCATCGGCAAGGCATCGCCAGAAGGATATTACCAGAAAAATCTGCAGCTGGCCCAGAAACGTATGCAGCGGATTCAGCAGGAGGTTATCGGGGTACTCCCCCATGCGGTAGCCGAACGCGTGTATCAGAACCCGCAGGCGGAAGTGGCTTCATGGAACGAGGTGGCCGAACTGCTGGAGAAGGACAGCCTGATGGAAACGGCCGGTTTCATCAGAAAGGTTGTAAGAGAACTGCCCGACCAGATGAACCGGCAGGGACAGCGAATCAAGGCCTCCAAGGACTACCGTACGGTGATTGTGCCTTACCTGGAGCAGCTGAGACAAGTGAAGTACCTGTGCCGCTATGACATCTACCGGGAACCGACCGACAAGGAGGTGATGGCGGCTTACCGGAGAAAAGGACTGAACGGGATGTACACCCGGTATGAATACTGGAAGCTGCTGCAATTGCTGAAGGACAGTCAGGAAAAGGAGGCGGTGGCACGCAAGGCATACGAAGAATCGCTAAGCATGAAGCGTCCATGGGTGCTGGCCGGAAACACGCTGGCCAAGCTGTACCTGGAAAAGGATGTGACCGACACGCAGATACTGGAACCGCTGATAGACCGTACCATCTTTACCGTGAACTATGAAAGGAAAAACATGGATACGGGAAGAACGGAGATTATCAACCCGATTGAGGTGGTGGTGAACCAGCTGTGCATGTACATCAAAGCGGGCGACTTTGAGAATGCCAGTGTCATGGCCAAGCTGATTCCGGCGGATTACAAGGAATTTGACCTGGTGAAGGCGTACGCATGGGCCATGGGCGGCTATTTCCAGGGAGGGAATACGCCTGAAGAGACGCAGCGAGCCGCAGAGACCTTCCGCACCATCTGCCAGTCGTCCGTACAGAACGAGGCGGTGATGAACCTGGCACTGGAAACGCCGCAAGGAAACGCACAGGCGGAAAAGGTGCTGGAACAGATGGCGGACGAGAGTCCGGTGAAATGGTACCTGAAGGCGGTGACGGAAGCCAGAAAGGGAGACGTAGGACTGACGGAAGCGGCTCTGTATCTGGTGAGATGTTTCAACCTGGACCAGAAGATGATTGTCACTGCCCAGAACGACGGTGAATTCACGAAAGAGATTGTGGAAACGGCGTTGGAGATGTATAAGAATCAGTAATCATGAAAATAAACAGAAAGACTTTATATATAGCTGCCCTCGGCTATTTGTGGATGGGCGGAACGGAAACTATCCTCGCACAGGATGCCACAGCCGATTCGGTAAAAACCGGCTTTTTCAACGCGATGGATTATGTGAGACAGAAAAGGTATATCCCTGCCGGAAGAGCGATTGACCCCAAGGCCAGGGGATGGAATTCTTCCTTGTCGATTTTTGCTGGTGCCGGGAAACTGGGAGGCGGAGCGGCAGGCCCCTACTCCAAAGAATTCGGTATCGCCTTCACAAAGGATGTGACCTCGTTCAACAGTTACCGTCTGGCCGTAGAAGGGGCGGTGAACGAACAGATTGGAAGAGGCGGCGTGGAAATAGCGCACATGTTCCGGATACTGGATTACCTGAGAGGCTACAAGGACGACCTGCGATGGGACCTGGAAACGGTACTGGGTATCGGCATCTACGGGACGAAAAACAAGGTTTCAAAGGAACGTTTCGTAGCTGGAGGCATACACGGCGGACTGCATGTGAACTACCATCTGCACAACCACCTGGACCTGTTTCTGGAACCGAGGGTGAATCTTTTTACCGACGGCATCAACGGACTGGAGTCGCAGAAGAGATATGACATCGGTGCCCAGGCGATGGCCGGACTGACTTACCGGTTTACCGGACTGCATAAGACGTCCGGTCCTTCGGCCAACTCCGGCGCACTGGACAACCTGTTCTACGAAATTTATGCGGGTATTCAGGGGGATTATTCTGCCAGAATACGGAAGGCACCGATAATGAATGGGGTACTGGAACCCGTAGGTCCGGTAATGGGTGTCAGCATGGGAAAATGGTTCCTGCCTTTCGGGGTAAGGGGAACCTTATTTGCCGGAGTGCATAATACCCTCTCCGAGAAGGGCACTGAAAAGATAAAAGAAGGCTACGGAGGCGTACGACTGGAGGCTATGGTCAACCTGAACCGTCTGTTTGACGACCGAGTGACTGACCCCCGACTGGAAGTAAACCTGATGGGAGGTGCGGAAGCCGGATTCGTGGCACACCGGGGAGCGACTTACGCCCGCAAAGTCAGACCTTTCACGGGACCGACACTCGGAGGACAGCTGGTGTATGCCGTAAACGACCACATCGGCGTATTCGGGCAGGCACGCTGGAGCAAGAACAGCTATACGCAAAATTTCTTGCACGGAACGAGCAGCAAACGCCGCATGCAGAACCTGAGCATAGAAATGGGGGTGCAGTACAGAAGACGCGAAGAATGTATTACCCGTCACCAATACCTGTTTGAACCCTATAACTTTGTATCGGTCGGCATGGGAGCAAATTACCCGATGCGTACCGGAGACCAGCAGCTGAAGGCCATGATGAAGCACCTGGGACAACAATTCTATGTGGGGTATGGAAGAAGATGGAGCAAATACTCATCGGTTAGAGGATACATCGAAATGGCACATTATCCTTACAGTGTGAGCAAGCATGTATATCCCTTTACCCTCGGAGCGGACTACCTGGTAGACCTGAGTAGCCTGGCCGCAACGTATAACCCGGAAAGAATCTTTACGGTGGAAGGCCTGGCGGGTATCTTGTACACGCACCACGGAACGGCACAAAAGGACTATTTCGGCGTACAGGCCGGACTGAAAGAAACTGTGCGGATAAATGACCAATGGGGCGTCTTTGCGGAAGAAATCCTCAGGGCCTACAAGGGTGCCATCATCCCGGGGGCCAGAATCTTGACGGAAAAAGAAATTTCACTCCTTCCGTATGCGAATTTAGGCGTAAGCCTATACTTTTAGGCAGTTTTTTTATTAAACCTCACACATTTTGATAGATATCTTATCATTCCTTATCACGGTTTGGAAATATTGTATTATCTTTGACGCAGAATTAATAATTACATGAATATGAATAGTAGAATTTACATTCTGGCTATTGCACTGATGACAGGTGTAGGTGCAATGGCGCAAAACACGCAGCAAAACAGCAACGTAGAAAAGATTGAAAAATACACTGTACAGACCAACCTGTTTGGCGACAACTTGTTTGTAGGAGCCAACATCGGTGCACAGATGTATGTAGGCGACTACATTTCTAAAGGAAAAGCCGGCAAACTGATTACTCCGACATTCGAAATCAATGTAGGAAAATGGTTTACTCCGGGCATCGGATTGAGACTGGGATTCGGTGGTTACCAGGCTAAAGGTTACTCAGTTAAAGATGCTGGTTTTGCCTACAAACGCGTAGACACCAACGTGTATCGCACCAAATGGGGAATCCTGCACTTGCACGGTGACGTAATGCTGAACTTCACCAACCTGTTCTGCGGCTACCGTGAAGACAGATTGTACAATGCAATTCCTTACGTGAGCATCGGTTACCTGCGCGGTATCGACAATAACGAAAACGAATTGTCAGGAGGTATCGGATTCATCAACCGTTTCCGTTTGAACAAGGCTTGGGACTTGAACTTGGAATTGAAAGGAAACATCAACAACGACGTGATGGACGGTATCCGTGGCGGAAAGAATATGGAAGGTTCTGCAGCCATCATGGTAGGTGCAACTTACCGCTTCAACCGCAGAGACTGGACTAAGGGTACCGGTATCTCGGCTGCTGAAATGCAGGCTGTACAGAATCAGCTTAAGAGCATGAACGAAAAAAATGCCAGCTTGAGAAACCGCGTAAATGCACTGGAAGAAGAAAAACGTAACCAGCCGGTTGTAACTGAAACCAAGGCTAGCAACAAGCTGCCGGATGCAACTGAATATGTAGCGTTCTTCGACATCAACAAGGCTTACCTGAGCGAAAAAGAAGCAGTGAATCTGGAAGCTTATGCAAACCTGATCAAGAAGTATCCTGAAAACAAATTCATCATCACAGGATATGCTGACAAGCAGACTGGTTCGGCTGAATTCAACGAACGCCTGAGCAAGCTGAGAGCAGAAGCTGTATACAATACACTGGTAGATAAATATGGTGTAAACAAGGATCAGCTGACAATGGAATACAAAGGTGGTGTTGACACTATGTTCCGCGAAAATCCGCGTCTGAGCCGCGCCGCTATCATCCGCATGGCAAAATAAAAAAAACACTAAAATCATAGGAAATCGCTGCACTTCCTTGAAAAAGGAGATGCGGCGATTTCTTTTTTTCATTCTTTCTCTTACATTTGCAAACTAACCTTTTTTACGTAACTTTTTAAACGAATTTAGATATGATCATAGCTGTTGACTTTGACGGTACTATTGTGGAACACCGCTATCCGGAAATCGGACGGGAAAAGCCTTTTGCCTTTGACACACTGAAAATGCTGCAAAAAGAGGGGCATCGGCTGATTTTGTGGACTGTAAGAGAGGACAAGCTGCTGGAAGAGGCCGTGGATTTCTGCCGACAGCATGGAGTGGAATTTTATGCGGTAAATACGAACTATC
>OGFQ01001087.1_pt1 | contig 13106 bp, 6 predicted proteins | sample 1570961 | NCBI WGS metagenome assembly OGFQ01 (sample SAMEA2582022, study PRJEB24529) | metagenome | biome: Human gut stool | place: China | collected 2011
TGCTGCAAAGCACCACCTGCCCGTTCTGGCCAAGTGCCCCATCGACCCGCAGCTGGCCGCCCTCTCCGATGCCGGCATGATCGAGACCTACGGCGGCGAGTACCTGGAAGGTGCCGCCGATGCCTGTGAGAAATTGCTGAAGAAGTAAACACGCTGGTTTCTCTGCCTTTTGCGCCGGGCCTTTTCCCCCGCAAAAGGCATTCTTTTTGGGTGCCGGTCTGCCGCAAAACAGAAGCTGCTGCGCCGTTTTTGCAGCGGCCGGATGTTTTTGTGAAGCGGGTTCATCTTTTCTTCTGTTTTTTTGAAAGATTTTCTGCTCCGCTTCTCTTGTAAATCGCCACAGAAAGCTTTATAATGATAAAGTGTTCTGCAAGTTGTTTGGCAGAACCGGTGAAAGTATACTGGGAAAAGGAGTATTCGATTATGTTGACGAATGAATACCTGAAGCGTGTTTACGATGGTCTGGCTCAGCGCAATGCCAATGAGCCCGAATTTCTGCAGGCTGTCCGCGAGGTGCTGGAGAGTATCCAGCCCGTCGTGGAGAAGCACCCCGAATATGAGAAGGCCGGCCTGATCGAGCGTCTGGTCGAGCCTGAGCGCATCATCACCTTCCGTGTACCCTGGGTCGATGACCAGGGCAAGGTCCAAGTGAACCGCGGCTACCGCGTCCAGTTCAACAGCGCCATCGGCCCCTACAAGGGCGGCCTGCGCTTCCATCCTTCTGTCAATCAGGGCATCCTGAAGTTCCTCGGCTTTGAGCAGATCTTCAAGAACAGCCTGACCACCCTGCCCATGGGCGGCGGCAAGGGCGGCTCTGACTTCGACCCCCACGGCAAGAGCGACATGGAAGTCATGCGCTTCTGCCAGAGCTTCATGACCGAGCTGTACCGCCACATCGGCCAGTTCGTGGACTGCCCCGCCGGTGATATTGGCGTCGGCGGCCGCGAGGTCGGCTATATGTTCGGCCAGTACAAGCGCCTGACCAACAGCTTCCAGGGCGGTATGCTCACCGGCAAGGGCCTGACCTTCGGCGGTTCTCTGGCCCGTACCGAGGCTACCGGCTACGGCCTGTGCTACTTCACCGCTGAGGCTCTGAAGTGCATGCGCAACGACAGCTTCGAGGGCAAGACCGTAGTCATCTCCGGCTCCGGCAATGTCGCTATCTACGCCTGCGAGAAGGCCACCCAGCTGGGTGCCAAGGTCGTCACCATGTCCGACTCCAACGGCTATGTCTACGACCCCAACGGCATCGACCTGGCCTACGTCAAGGATCTGAAGGAAGTCCGCCGCGGCCGTATCAAGGAATATGCTGAGACCCACAAGGATGCGACCTACGTTGCTGACTGCACCAAGGTCTGGACTGTCCCCTGCGACATCGCCCTGCCCTGCGCTACCCAGAACGAGATCAACAAGGAGTCCGCAGAGGCTCTGGTGAAGGGCGGCTGCACCGTGGTCTGCGAAGGTGCTAACATGCCCAGCACTCCCGAGGCTATCGAGGTCTACCTGTCCAACGGCATCCTGTACGGACCCGCAAAGGCTTCCAACGCCGGCGGTGTGGCCACCTCCGGTCTGGAGATGAGCCAGAACTCCGAGCGTCTGAGCTGGAGCTTCGAAGAGGTCGATGCAAAGCTGAAGGGCATCATGGAGGGCATCTTCCACGCTTCCTACGATGCATCCGTGGCCGCTGGCTCCGAGGGCAACCTGATGGTCGGTGCAAACTGCGCCGGCTTCCTGAAGGTCGCTACCGCCATGATGGCTCAGGGCATCACCTACTAAGCTTTTCCTGATCTACAAGGGCCGCATCCGCGAGGGTGCGGCCCTTTTGTTTTGCCCGCCTGTCTGCATAACTGTCTGCTGTCCCGCTCATACTCCTTTCATCAAACGAAAAGAGGTTTTTGCATGGACGAAATGATGTTCTGTTATCAATGTGAGCAGGCGGCAAACTGCACGGCCTGCACCGGAAAAGCGGGTGTCTGCGGCAAATCAGCCGAGACAGCCGACGCGCAGGACAAGCTCACCGGGGCACTCATCGGCTTTGCCACCCTGCTGCTGGACATCGGCAGACCCATCCAGCCCCCGCAGGCACTCCTGCTGACGGAAGGATTGTTCACCACCATCACCAATGTTGATTTCGACCCCCAGACGGTGGCGCAGCTGACCGATAAGGTCTGGAAGGCCAAGCAGGAAGCCTTTGCCTCGGCCAGCCCTGCACCTGCACCAGTGTCGGACTACGATATGCAGAAGCTGTGGCAGGAGCCGGACCCCGACCGGAAGAGCCTGTGCTCCTTTGTCCTCTTTGGGCTGCGCGGCATGGCGGCTTACTCCTACCACGCGCGGGTGCTGGGCTATACCGATGGCGAGATCGACCTGTTTTTCTGCACGGCGCTGCGGGCCATCGCACAGGAGCGGGACAAGGACAAGCTCTTCCAGCTGGTGGAGGACACCGGGCGGATGGCCTACCGGGTCATGGCTGAGCTGGACAAGGCCAACACCGGCGCGTTTGGCGACCCGGAGCCGGTGGAGGTGCCCCTGACCATCGAGAAAGGGCCTTTCATCGTCATCTCCGGCCACGACCTCTACGACGCCAAGTGCCTGTTGGAGCAGACCGAAGGCAAGGGCATCAATGTCTACACCCACTCCGAGATGCTGCCTGCCCACGGCTACCCGGAACTGAAAAAGCGCTTTCCTCACCTGAAAGGCAATTTTGGCACCGCATGGCAGAACCAGCAGCGGGAGTTTGAGGACATCCCTGCGCCGGTGCTCTTCACCACCAACTGCATCATGCCCCTCCGGCCCAGCTATGCCGACCGGGTATTCACCACCTCTGTCGTCTCCTATCCCGGCGTCACCCACATCGGAGAGGACCGGGATTTTTCGCCGGTCATCGCCAAGGCGCTTGAGCTGGGCGGCTACCCGGAGGACACCCTCATCCCGGGCATGAACGGCGGCAGTGTGGTCACCACCGGCTTTGCCCACCATGCCGTACTGAGCCATGCGGAGGAGATCGTCCAAGCCGTCCACGAGGGTGCCATCCGGCACTTTTTCCTCATCGGCGGCTGCGACGGCACTCGCCCCCCCCGCCGGTACTACACGGATTTCGCCAAGCTGACCCCGCCCGACACCGTCATCCTGACACTGGCCTGCGGCAAGTTCCGCCTCAACGACCTGCCGCTGGGCACGGTGGCGGGTCTGCCCCGCATCCTCGATGTGGGCCAGTGCAACGACGCCTACAGTGCTATCCGGATCGCGCTGGGTCTGGCCGAAGCTTTTGACTGCTCGGTCAACGAGCTGCCCCTCTCCATCATCCTCTGCTGGTTCGAGCAGAAGGCGGTCTGTGTGCTGATGGCCCTGCTGGCGCTGGGCATCCGGGGCATCCGTCTCGGCCCCACCCTGCCCGCCTTCCTCTCCCCCGGGGTGGCCGCTGTTTTGCAGGAGAAGTATGACCTCCGGCCCATCACCACGCCGGAGGACGATCTTGCCGCCTGTCTGGGCCGTCACTGAGCCGGAAAAGGCATACTCTTCCCCACAAGACCTATCTGTTTTTCACAAGAAGAACCGTCGCCGTGTACCCAGCTTTGGTGCAGCTGTCACTTGAATCTTTTTCAGCACCTTTGTATAATATTCTTGTTATCCGGAACAAGGGCGTTCCAGATGAGTCTTCGCCGACCCATCTGGGACGCCTTTTCTTTTTACCGGCATTAAGAGGGACTCTGCGGAATGTGCCGCAGCACTGCCAGGATATTCTCCGGAAAATCGAAAAAAGGATGGGAAAGTCTATGGAAAATTTCACGGAGCAAAAAGGGCCTCTGGGCCTCTATGACCCCCAGTTCGAGCACGACGCCTGCGGCATCGGTGCCGTCGTGGACATCAAGGGCCGCAAGAGCCACCAGACCGTCAGCGATGCGCTGTCCATCGTGGAGCGCCTTGAGCACCGCGCCGGCAAGGACGCCGAGGGCAAGACCGGCGACGGCGTGGGCATCATGCTGCAGATCAGCCACCGCTTCTTTGCCAAGGTGGCCGACGAGCTGAACATCAGCCTTGGCAACGAGCGCGAATACGGCGTTGGTATGTTCTTCTTCCCCCAGAACGAGCATCTGCGCGCTCAGGCCATGAAGCTTTTTGAACTTGTCACCCGCAAAGAGGGCCTCGAGTTTCTGGCATGGCGCGCAGTGCCTGTAGACCCCGACGCCGTGGGCCAGAAAGCCCGCGACTGTATGCCCGCCATCTGGCAGTGCTTCATCAAAAAGCCCGCCAAGGTGAGCAAGGGCATCGACTTTGACCGCAAGCTCTACATCGTCCGCCGGGGCTTCGAGCGGGCCAGCAACGGCACCTATGTCCCCAGCCTGTCCAGCCGCACCATCGTGTACAAAGGCATGTTCCTCGTCCACGACCTGCGCCAGTTCTACCTCGATCTGCAGGACAAGGACTATGAATCCGCCATCGGCATGGTCCACAGCCGCTTCTCCACCAACACCAACCCCAGCTGGATGCGCGCCCACCCCAACCGCTTCATCCTCCACAACGGCGAGATCAACACCATCAAGGGCAACACCGACGCAATGCTGGCCCGTGAGGAGTCCATCGCCAGCCCCATCATGCAGGAGGATATGAACAAGATCCTGCCGATCATCAACACCTCCGGCTCCGACTCCGCCATGCTGGACAACGCCCTCGAGTTCATGGTGATGAACGGCATGGACCTGCCGCTGGCCGTTATGATCACCATCCCGGAGCCCTGGGAGAACAACAAGAACATCAGCCAGAAAAAGCGGGACTTCTACCAGTATTACGCCACCATGCTGGAACCCTGGGACGGCCCTGCCGCCATCCTCTTCTCCGATGGCGACGTGGTGGGCGCTGTGCTGGACCGCAACGGTCTGCGCCCCAGCCGCTACTACATCACCAAAGACGGCAGGATGATCCTCTCTTCCGAGGTGGGCGTGCTGCCCTGTGAGCCGGAGAACATTCTGGTCAAAGACCGTCTCCGCCCCGGCAAGATGCTGCTGGTGGACACCGTCAAGGGCGAAGTCGTGGACGACGAGAAGCTGAAGGAATACTACGCCAGCCGTGAGCCGTACGGCGAGTGGATAGACCGCAACCTCGTCCAGCTGAAGGACCTCAAGATTCCCAACATCAAGACCCCCAGCTATACCGGCGACGACCTGCTGCGCCTGCAGAAGGTGTTCGGCTACAAGTATGAGGACATCAGCACCCTCATCCTGCCCATGGCACGTCAGGGCGCAGAGCCTTCCGGCGCAATGGGTACCGATACCCCGCTTGCCGTCCTCAGCGGCCGGCACCCGCCGCTCTTCAATTATTTCAAGCAGCGTTTTGCACAGGTCACGAACCCGCCCATCGACGCCATCCGGGAGAAAGTCGTCACCTCCACCAGCGTCTACGTGGGTGCCCATGGCAACCTGCTGGAAGACAAGCCCGAAAACTGCAAGGTGCTCAAGGTCAACAATCCCATCCTCACGTCCACTGACCTTCTCCGCATCAAGTACATGAACGTCCCGGGCTTCAAAGTCTCCACTGTCTCCATCAACTATTACAAGAACACCAGCCTCGAAAAGGCCATCGACCGCGTTTTCCTGGAGGTAGACCGCGCTTATAAAGAGGGTGCCAACATCATCATCCTGTCCGACCGGGACATTGACGAGTACCATGTGGCCATCCCCAGCCTGCTGGCGGTCTCTGCCGTGTCCCAGTACCTCATCCGCACCAAGAAGAGCACCGCACTGGCTCTCATCCTCGAGAGCGCAGAGCCTCATGAAGTGCATCACTTTGCCGCTCTGCTGGGCTACGGCGCCTGTGCCGTCAACCCCTATCTGGCCCATGAGACCATCGGCCAGCTCATCGACGACGGCCTTCTGGACAAAGATTATTACGCCGCCGTGGACGACTACAACAAGGCTGTGCTGGGCGGCATCGTGAAGATCGCCTCCAAGATGGGCATCTCCACCATCCAGAGCTACCAGAGCAGCCAGATCTTCGAGGCCGTCGGCATCTCCAAGGATGTCATCGACAAGTATTTCACCGGCACGGTGAGCCGTGTGGGCGGCATCGGCCTCGAGGACATTCAGGCTGACGTGGAGGCCCTGCACAACGCAGCCTTCGACCCGCTGGGCCTTGACATCAACATGCAGCTGGAAGACGGCGGCGCCCACAAGTTCCGCAGCGGCAAGGAAGAGCACCTCTTCAACCCCCAGACCATCCACCTGTTCCAGAAAGCCTGCTTCACCGGCGACTACGACACCTTCAAGCAGTTCACCCACACCGTGGACAACATGGGCCGGAACGGCGTCCATCTGCGCAGTCTGCTGGACTTCAACTATGCCCCCGACGGCGGCATCCCGCTGGACGAGGTGGAGCCGGTGAGCTCCATCGTCAAGCGGTTCAAGGCCGCTGCCATGAGCTACGGCGCACTGAGCAGCGAGGCCCACGAGACCATCGCCATCGCGCTGAACCGCCTCGGCGGCCGGAGCAACACCGGCGAGGGCGGTGAGCCCGAAGAGCGCTACCACAGCGAGAGCAATTCCAAGATAAAGCAGGTGGCTTCCGCCCGCTTCGGCGTCACCAGCAAGTATCTTGTCTCGGCAGAGGAGATCCAAATCAAGCTGGCGCAGGGCGCAAAGCCCGGCGAGGGCGGCAATCTGCCCGGCGCAAAAGTGTACCCGTGGATCGCCAAGACCCGTCACAGCACTACCGGTGTCGGCCTCATCTCTCCCCCGCCGCACCACGACATCTACTCCATCGAAGACCTTGCAGAGCTTATCTACGACCTCAAGAATGCCAACCGCCACGCCAACATCAACGTCAAGCTGGTCAGCGAGGCCGGCGTCGGCACCATCGCTGCCGGTGTCGCCAAGGGCGGCGCACAGGTCATCCTTGTTTCCGGCTACGACGGCGGCACGGGCGCAGCGCCCCGCAACTCCATCAAAGATGCCGGTCTGCCCTGGGAGCTTGGCATCGCCGAGACCCACCAGACCCTTATCCTCAACGGCCTGCGCACCCGTGTGCGCATCGAGAGCGATTCCAAGCTGCTCTCCGGCCGCGATGTGGCCATCAGCTGTATGCTGGGCGCTGAGGAGTTCGGCTTCGGCACCTCTCTGCTGATGACCATGGGCTGCGTCATGATGCGTGTCTGCAACCTCGACACCTGCCCCATGGGCATCTGCACCCAGAACCCCGAGCTGCGCAAGCACTTCCGTGGCAAGCCCGAGTATATCATCAACTACCTGACCTTCGTGGCGCAGGAGCTGCGCGAATACATGGCAAAGCTGGGCATCCGTACTATCGACGAGCTGGTGGGCCGCACCGACCTGCTCCATGTCAAGTCTGCCCCTGCCGACAGCCGGATGTCCAAGATGGACCTCGACTGCATCCTGCACAACCCCGCCATCGTCAACAGTAATGTCCACTTCCAGAAGGAAGACACCTACGACTTCCATCTGGAAGACACTCTGGACATGAAGGTGCTGATGAAGAAATTCAAGCTCAACAGCAAGACCCCTCAGAGCGTGAAGCTGGATGTCTCCAACACCGACCGCGCCTTTGGTGCCATCTTCGGCAGCGAGATCACCCGCAAGTACGGCAGCGACCTGCCCGATGACGTCTACACCGTCCACTGCACCGGTGCAGGCGGCCAGAGCTTCGGCGCATTCATTCCCAAGGGCCTGACGCTGGAACTGACCGGCGACTGCAACGACTACATGGGCAAGGGCCTCTCCGGCGGCAAGCTCGTCGTCCGCCCGCCCGAGGGCATCACCTTCAAACCCGAAGAGAACATCATCATCGGCAACGTGGCACTCTACGGTGCCACCAGCGGCAAAGCCTTTGTTTCCGGTGTGGCCGGTGAGCGCTTCTGCGTCCGCAACTCGGGCGCTGTGGCCGTCGTCGAGGGCGTGGGCGACCACGGCTGCGAGTACATGACCGGCGGCACCGTCGTCGTTCTGGGCCAGACCGGCAAGAACTTTGCAGCCGGCATGACCGGCGGCATCGCCTATGTGCTGGATGAGAACTGGGACTTCTACCAGCGGGTGAACAAGGAGACCGTCAGCCTCGAGCCGGTGGAGCACAAGTACGATGTCGCCACCCTGAAAGAGCTCATCCGTGAGCACGTCGAGCTGACCGGCTCGCCCCGCGGCAAGGAGATCCTGGACAATTTCAGCGAGTTCCTGCCCAAGTTCAAGAAAGTCCTCCCCTACGATTACGACCATATGCTGCGGGTCATCGCCTCGATGGAAGAGCGCGGACTCGACGGCGAGCAGGCGCAGATCGAAGCATTCTACGCCGTGCAGAAGAACAAGTAAGGAGGGGAACATCATGGCAAAACTCACTGGCTTTATGGATTACACGCGCAAGACCAGCACGGATGTTCCGCCGCTGGAGCGCATTGAAAACTTTAACGAATTTCACATCTGGCTCTCCCGGGAGGAGCAGCAGACCCAGGCAGCCCGCTGCATGGACTGCGGCGTCCCCTTCTGCCAGGCCGGTATGATGATCGGCGGCATGGCCTCCGGCTGCCCGCTGAACAACCTCATCCCGGAGTGGAACGACCTGGTGTATCAGGGCAAATGGGAGCTGGCGCTCCACCGCCTGCGCGCCACCAACCGCTTCCCGGAGTTCACGAGCCGGGTCTGCCCCGCCCTGTGCGAGGCCGCCTGCACCTGCGGCGATGTGACCGGCAGCAGCGTCACCGTCCGCGAGAACGAACACGCCATCGTGGAGACCGGCTACGCCAAGGGCTGGCTCCATGCCGCCCCGCCTCCGGCCCGCACCGGCAAGAGCGTGGCCGTCATCGGCAGCGGTCCTTCGGGCCTGTCAGTGGCCGAATACCTCAACATCCGGGGTCATGCCGTCACTGTCTTCGAGCGTGCTGACCGTGTGGGCGGTCTGCTGATGTACGGCATCCCCAACATGAAGCTGGACAAATCCGTCATCGAGCGCCGCATCAAGATCATGCAGGCCGAAGGCGTTGAGTTCCGCACCAACATGGATGTGGGCGGGGCTGTGGATGCCGCTGAGATCTTGAACAGCTATGACGCCATCGTGCTCTGCTGCGGCGCCAAGAAAGCCCGCGATTTGAACGTCCCCGGCCGCGACGCGAAGGGCGTGTACCTCGCAGTGGACTACCTCACCAGCGTGACCAGAAGCCTGCTGGACAGCAAGTTTGCCGACGGCAGGGCCATCAACGCGGCAGGCAGGAATGTCCTCGTCATCGGCGGCGGCGACACCGGCAACGACTGTCAGGGTACCGCCCTGCGGCAGGGCTGCACCGACCTCGTGGCACTGGAAATGATGCCCCAGCCCCCGAAAGAACGGGCCGCGAATAACCCCTGGCCCGAGTGGCCCAAGGTGCTGAAGGTGGACTACGGCCAGACTGAGTGCCTTGCCAAGTTCGGCAAAGACCCCCGCGTCTACCAGACCACCGTCAAAGAGTTTCTGAAGGACGACGCCGGCAACCTGACCGGCGCGGTCATCTCCTATCTCAAGCCCCAGCGTGACCCCGACACCGGCCGCACCAGCATGGTACCCACCGGCGAAGAGTTCACCTACGACTGCCAGCTGGCCTTTATCGCCGCCGGTTTCGTGGGCTGCGAGGACTATGTGGCCGAGGCGTTCGGCGTGGAGCGGAACGCTCGGGGCAATGTGGCCGACCATGGCTTCCGCACCAATGTAGACAAGGTCTTTGTCTGCGGCGATATGCGCCGGGGCCAGAGCCTCGTGGTCTGGGGCCTGCGGGAGGGCCGCGACTGCGCCGCCGAGGTGGACCGCTATCTGATGGGTTACACCAATCTGTGACCCTCTCCCCTATTTTATGACATTCTCTTTCCTATCCTAAACAGAAACGGGAGCTTTCCTTCACCGGGAGGCTCCCGTTTCTGCATTCGGGGCTTTTATTTTCACAAAGTTTTCACAGTTAGCATCCCCTACCCTCTTGAAACAGATACCCCCAAGTGGTAAAATCAGAGTGTCGGAAGATTTACCCCCACAGGGTACACTTCCTCTTCACACCGATACACCCGGAAAGGAGTTATCTGCTATGACTGATGCTGAAAAAAAGCCCTGCTGCTGCGCCGCTGAGCCTGCTGAAAAGGACACTGCCCCCTCCTGCTGCCGCCACAAGGACCGTACCCCTGAGGAGTACCGCGCCCTTGCCAACCGGCTGAGCCGCATTGAGGGCCAGGTGCGCGGCATCCGCGCGATGCTGGACAAGGACGTCTACTGCGCCGATATTCTGGTGCAGGTGGCTGCGGTGAACGCTGCACTGAACGGCTTTTCCAAAGAGCTGCTGGGCCAGCACATCCGCACCTGCGTGGCCGACGATTTGAAAGCCGGCGAGACGCAGAAGCTGGACGAACTGCTGCAGCTGCTGCCCCGCCTCATGAAATGACCCCGTTCCGGGCATCCTATAAGAGGGAAAGGAATCCACAATGGAACAATACAATGTCACAGGCATGAGCTGCGCGGCCTGCTCTGCCCGGGTGGAAAAGGCCGTGAAGAAGGTGCCGGGCGTCACGAGCTGCTCGGTGAGCCTTCTGACAAACTCCATGGGCGTGGAAGGCACAGCCTCCCCTGCCGCCATCCTCTCGGCTGTGCAGGAGGCAGGCTACGGTGCAAGCCCGAAGAGCGCCTCCGCCAGTAAGGCCGCTGACACCAGCGCCGACCTCGACGCACTGGCCGACCGCGAGACGCCGAAGCTCAAGCGCCGTCTCATCGCCTCGCTGGGCTTCCTGCTGGTGCTGATGTACTTCTCCATGGGCCACATGATGTGGGGCTGGCCCCTGCCCCACTGGTTCGATGGCAACCACGTCGCCATGGGCCTTGTCCAGCTGCTGCTGGCGGGCATCGTCATGGTCATCAACCAGAAGTTCTTCATCAACGGCTTCAAGGGCCTCATCCACGGCGCACCCAACATGGATACGCTGGTGGCCCTCGGCTCCATGGCAAGCTTCGTGTGGAGCACTTACGCCCTCTTCGCCATGACCCGTGCCCAGGTGGATGGCAACGACGAGCTCGTCATGCACTATATGATGGAGTTCTACTTCGAGTCTGCCGCCATGATCCTGACCCTCATCACGGTGGGCAAGATGCTGGAAGCCCGCTCCAAGGGTAAGACCACCGACGCCCTCAAGAGCCTGATGAAGCTGGCCCCCAAGACCGCCACACTGGTACGGGACGGCGCGGAAGTGACCGTGGCCATCGCCGACGTGCAGAAGGGCGACATCTTTGTGGTCCGCCCCGGCGAGAATATCCCGGTGGACGGCGTGGTGCTGGAAGGCACCAGCGTAGTCAACGAGAGCGCCCTGACCGGCGAGAGCATCCCGGTGGACAAGGCCGTCGGCGACAAAGTCAGCGCCGCCACCACCAATCAGTCGGGCTTCCTCCGCTGTGAGGCTACCCGCGTGGGCGAGGATACCACGCTGGCTCAGATCATCAAGATGGTCAGCGACGCCGCCGCCACCAAAGCTCCTATCGCCAAGATCGCTGACACCGTGTCGGGCTTCTTCGTCCCGGCGGTCATCTCCATCGCCGTCGTCACCACCATCGTCTGGCTGCTGCTGGGCCATGAGCTGGGCTATGCGCTGGCACGCGGCATCTCCGTTCTGGTCATCAGCTGCCCCTGCGCACTGGGCCTTGCAACACCTGTGGCTATTATGGTCGGCAATGGTCTCGGCGCAAAGAACGGCATCCTCTTCAAGACTGCCGCCTCGCTGGAAGCCGCAGGCCGCACCCAGATCGTGGCGCTGGACAAGACCGGCACCATCACCGAGGGCGCACCCCGCGTCACCGACCTGCTGCCCGCTGAGGGTGTCTCCGAGACGGAGCTTCTGACGCTGGCCGCAGCGCTGGAAAGCCGCAGCGAGCACCCTCTGGCAAAGGCTGTTCTGGCCGACGCCGAGGCAAAGGCCATCACTCCCCCGGAAGTCACTGACTTCACGGCCCTGCCGGGCAACGGTCTGGCAGCCAAGCTGGACGGCATGGACATCTATGCCGGCAATGCCGCCTTCATCCAGACCAAGCTCACCCTGCCCGCCGCACTGGCACAGCAGGCTGAAAAGCTGGCCGCCGAGGGAAAGACTCCCCTCTTCTTCGGCGGCGCAGGCCGTCTGCTGGGCGTTATCGCCGTGGCCGACACCATCAAAGAGGACAGCCCCGAAGCCATCCGTCAGCTGCAGAACATGGGCATCCGGGTCGTGATGCTCACCGGCGACAACCAGCGCACCGCCGACGCCATCGGCAGGCAGGCGGGCGTGGACGAGGTCATCGCGGGCGTCCTGCCCGACGGCAAGGAGACCGTCATCCGCCAGCTGCAGGCCAGCGGCAAGGTGGCCATGGTGGGTGACGGCATCAACGACGCTCCCGCCCTCACCCGTGCCGACACCGGCATTGCCATCGGCGCAGGCACCGACGTGGCCATTGACGCCGCCGACGTCGTGCTGATGAACTCGAAGCTCTCGGACGTGCCTGCGGCCATCCGCCTAAGCCGCGCCACCCTGCGGAACATCCACGAGAACCTGTTCTGGGCGTTCATCTACAATATCATCGGCATCCCGCTGGCGGCTGGTCTGTTCATCCCCTTCGGCCTGACCCTGAATCCCATGTTCGGTGCTGCTGCCATGAGCCTGTCCAGCTTCTGCGTCGTGAGCAACGCCCTGCGGCTGAACCTGTTCGATTTGCACAGCACCCGGCACGACCACAAAACCGCTTCTCCCGCCGCTGCCCCGGTGCAGTCTGCGGCTGAAAATAACAAAAAATCGGACGCCGAAGCGCCCGAAGTCAAAACGGAGGATCATACCATGAAGAAGACCCTGAAAGTGGAAGGCATGATGTGCGGCCACTGCGAAGCCCGCGTGAAGAAGGCTCTGGAAGCCCTGCCCGAGGTGGACGAGGCTGTCGTGAGCCACGAGGCCGGCACCGCCATCGTCACCCTGAACGCCGAGGTCGCCGACGACGTGCTCAAGAACGCCGTCGAGGCACAGGACTACAAGGTCACCGGCATCCAGTAAGCTATAAAATGCAGAAAAGCCAGCGCACGAGAAATGTGCGCTGGCTTTTGTTATAGGTCATAACCTCTCAGTCTCGCTATCGCTCGACAAGGC
>OGFQ01001096.1_pt1 | contig 13030 bp, 12 predicted proteins | sample 1570961 | NCBI WGS metagenome assembly OGFQ01 (sample SAMEA2582022, study PRJEB24529) | metagenome | biome: Human gut stool | place: China | collected 2011
ATGAATCGGGTGTGTTGCGGGGCGGGGATTTGTGACAGAGATTATCATGGATTGCAAAGCACGTCAAGATGGTTTTGCAAAATTTATTGTGGTAAAGCAGTAAAAGTATGACACATCCTTCAATATATGTATCAAAACAAAACTACATCTTCTGCCCACAGTAGGCACAATAGTATTCGCCGGATTTGCCCAGACGGAAAATCTGGTCACAGCCGCTTTCAATGGAAGTGATGCAGCGAGGATTTTTGCAGCGTACCACATTCACCAATCTCTGCGGTGGAACAGGATGGTATTTCTTTACGACTTCGCCATGCTGGACAATGTTGACAGTAATGTTCGGGTCTACTTTTCCAAGAATTTCAATTCGCTTTGGAAGTTCTGTCCCTTCAATTTTGATCAGGTCTTTTCGGCCGCATTTGCCGCTTCGGACATTTTGCAGCAAAGCGACAGATGCCGAACTATCTTCCAATTCCAGAAGCTGATACAGTTCCAGCCCCTTTCCAGCGGGAATGTGGTCTAAAATAAAGCCATTCTGGATTCCTTCAATGCTCAGCATTCCAGCACCTTCTTTCCGGTCAACGGGTCGGGGATGCCCAGCAGGGCCAGAATGATCGCCATACGGATGTATACGCCGTTGTGGACCTGATCGAAGTAGGCGGCGTGAGGGTCGTTGTCCACATCCAGTTTAATCTCATCGATGCGGGGCAGCGGGTGCAGTACTGGCATATCCGGCTGTGCCAACTGAAGCATCTTGGCATCGAGTTCATAGCATCCTTTCAACCGAAGATAATCTTCTTCGTTGAAAAAACGCTCCTGCTGAATGCGGGTCATGTAGAGCACATCCAGATGCGGCAGCTCTGCTTCGAGGTCGGCAGTCTCCTTGTAGGTCTGATGGAGAGGCGTCAGTGTCTCGTCCTTGACGTACTGGGGGATGCGCAGTTCCTCCGGCGAAATGAACACAAACCGATTTCCCTCAAACTGGCTGAGGGCTGCGGTCAGGGAGTGGACCGTCCGGCCAAATTTGAGATCGCCGCAAAAGCCAATAGTCAGGTGATCGAGCCGCCCTTTGCACTGGCGGATGGTCATTAGGTCGATCATGGTCTGGGAGGGGTGGGCGTGTCCGCCGTCACCTGCATTGATGACGGGCACTCGTGCGTACATCGACGCCCGGAGCGGGGCACCCTCTTTGGGATGGCGCATGGCGATGACGTCGGCGTAGTTGCTGACAACGCGGGCGGTGTCTGCCACGGTTTCACCCTTACTGGCGCTGGAGAGCTGGGCTCCTGCAAAGCCCAGCGTCTTGCCGCCGAGGCGGAGCATGGCCGACTCAAACGAAAGCCGGGTGCGCGTGGAGGGCTCGTAGAACAGCGTCGCCAGAATGCGCCCGTCGCACAGGTGCGCATAGGGAGCGGGATTCGCTTCCATCCGGTCGGCAAGGTCGAGAAGGGCCAACTGCTCGTCCAGAGAAAAGCTGTTCGGCTCGATGAAGTGTCTCACAGCCATTCTCCCTTCAGCACAAACTTCTCGCGCTCGGCACCGGTGGAGACGAACTGAATCTCATGATCCAGCTGCTTTTCAAGAAACTCCACATAGCCCTTGGCTTCTTTCGGCAGTTCGTCCCAGCTCTTGCAGCCGGAAATATCCTTGTTCCAGCCGGGCAGCATCGTGACCACCGGCTCCATTCGGTCGAGGTCAGACAGGGTGTCGAAGCGGGGGACTTTCACTCCATCCAACTTGTAACCGGTGATGACCGGGATCTCCTCCATGCTGCTGAGCACATCCAGCTTGGTGAGGGCAATCTTATCCGCGCCCTGACAGGCTAAACCATAGCGGCTGGCTACGCAGTCGAAGGGGCCAACGCGGCGAGGACGGCCGGTGGCCGCGCCGTATTCGCCGCCTGCCTTGCGCAGCTTCTCGTTCCACTCTTCGCCCATGGCGTTCTCGGCGGCGAAGGGACCTGCACCCACGCAGGTGGAGTAAGATTTCAGCACGCCGACCACATGGTCGAGCTTGCAGTTGGGGATACCGGCCCCCAGCGGCGCGTAAGCGGCCAGCGTGTTGGAGCTGGACGTGAAGGGAAAGATGCCGTAATCGATGTCGCGCATAGCACCCAGCTGGGCTTCTAGCACGATCCGTTTGCCGCTGTCGTGAGCCTGCTGCAAAAAAGCACCGACGTCGCAGATGTACGGCGTAAAGTGCTCGGCCTGCAACTTGCACCAGTTCAGCAGGGCATCGTAGGACATCTTTTCCTGATGGTAGCAGCCCGCCAGCTCCATGTTCTTGGAGTCCAAAATCATATGCAGCCGGTTCTGGGTGCGCTTCTCGTCCAAGTGGAGCAAGTCGCCCAAACGCAGAGTCTTTTTGCGGTACTTGTCGCTGTAGGCGTAGGCGATGCCGCGGCGGGTGGAGCCGAAAGCACTGCCCTTTTGGGCAAGGCGGTCTTCTTCCAGCCCATCCTGCACCTTGTGCCACGGCATCGAAATGGTGGCCTTATCGGAGAGCTTCAGATTCTTGGGGCTGACTTCCACACCACGGGCTTCGATGGCCTGCATCTCGTTTGCGAGGTGCTCGAGGTCAATCACCATGCCGGTGCCCAGCACACAGGTCACGTCCGGGTGCAGGATGCCGGAGGGCAGCAGGTTCAGGATGAACTTGCCCTTCTCGGTGACGACGGTGTGTCCAGCATTGTTGCCGCCCTGATAGCGGGCAACGATGTCAGCATGTTCGGCCAGCAGGTCGATGACGCGGCCCTTGCCCTCATCGCCCCAGTTGATTCCAGTAACAGCGGTAAGCATAACTCTTTATTTACCTTCTTTTTCGTTGTTTACAATGGCCTGCACCTTGGTGGGCAGGCCGTAGATGCTGATGAAACCGGTGGCATCGCTCTGCTTGTAGTCGCCGCCTGCGGCAAAGGTGGCAATGTCCTCCCGGTAGAGGGAATACGGCGACCAGACACCGGCGTTGATGAGGTTGCCCTTGTACAGTTCCAGACGCACCTTGCCGGTGACATGCTCCTGCGTAGAGGTGACAAAGGCGCTCAGGGCCTTGCGCAGGGGGCTGAACCACTGGCCATCGTAGACCAGCTCACCAAAGGTGATGGCTAGCTCGCGCTTCTTGTGGGCGGTGAGCTTGTCCAGCGTCAGAGTCTCCAGCACTTCGTGGGCCTTGTAGAGGATGGTGCCGCCGGGGGTCTCATAGACGCCGCGGCTCTTCATGCCGACCAAGCGGTTCTCCACCACATCGTACAGGCCGATGCCGTTCCGTCCGCCGATCTCGTTCAGCTTGGCAATGAGGACGGCAGGCTTCAGTTTTTCGCCGTTCAGGCTGACCGGCACACCTTTTTCAAATTCAAGTTCCACGAACTCGGACTTGTCCGGGGCCGTCTTGGGGGAAACGCCCAGTTCGAGAAAACCCGGCTTATCATACTGCGGCTCGTTGCCCGGATCTTCGAGGTCAAGGCCCTCATGACTCAGATGCCACAGGTTCTTGTCCTTGGAGTAGTTCGTCTCGCGGCTGATCTTCAGCGGGATGTGATGAGCCTCGGCGTAGTCAATCTCCTCATCGCGGCTCTGGATGTCCCACTCACGCCACGGGGTGATGATCTTCAGATCGGGTGCAAAGTGCATGATGGCCAGCTCAAAGCGCACCTGATCGTTGCCCTTGCCGGTGCTGCCATGGCAGACGGCGTCGGCACCCTCGGCGCGGGCAATCTCCACGACACGCTTTGCCAAAATCGGGCGGGCAAAGCTGGTGCCCAGCAGATAGCCCTCGTAATCGGCCCCGGCCTGCATGGTGGGGATGACATAATCCTCCACGAACTCGTCGGTCAGGTCTTCAATGTACAGCTTAGAAGCGCCGCTTGCCTTGGCGCGCTCTTCCAGCCCTTCCAATTCGCCTTTCTGGCCCACATTGCCGCAGACGGCGATGACCTCGCAGTTGTCGTAATGCTCTTTCAGCCACGGAATGATGATGGACGTATCCAGACCGCCGGAATATGCCAGCACGACCTTTTTGATTTCAGACACGGTAACTGCCTCCGTTCAAAACCAACTTTAATACTTTCAAATTCCCTCTTGCAATTTCCGATTGCAGTTGCTATTATACGAGCAGAGAAAGAATGTGTAAAAAGTATCCTGCACATAGCTGCAATGTGATTTTTACATGGAGGAGGCAGACGCATCATGTATGTGGACTGGGAATACTACAAAATTTTCTATTATGTAGCGAAATACCAAAACTTTACCAAGGCCGCGCGGGTGCTGGGCAACAACCAGCCCAACATCACCCACTCGATGAACCGGCTGGAAAGCCAGCTGAACTGCGTGCTGTTCATCCGCTCCAACCGGGGCGTGACCCTGACGCCGGAGGGCGAGATGCTCTATTCCCGCATCGCGTCGGCGGCGGTGCAGATCCAAGACGCCGAGGAAGAGCTGAGTGCCAGCGCCACGCTGGAACACGGAGCCATCTGCATCAGCGCCACCGAGACGGCCCTGAACATCTACCTTTCCGAAAAGCTGCGGGCTTTCCACACCGAGTACCCCGGCATCCGGCTGCGCATCTCGAACCACTCCACTCCCCAAGCATTGCAGGCCGTGAAGAACGGCGAGGTCGATTTCGCCATCATCTCCACCCCGGCCGAGGTGGAACCGGGGCTGAAGCTGGTGGAGCTGAAATCCTTTTACGAGGTGCTGGTGGGCGGCCGGACCTTCACCGCACTGGCCAGCCAAAGCCTGACCCTAAAGGAGCTGAGCAATTACCCGCTCATCTCCCTGAGCGATGAGAGCATGACCCGCAGCTTTTACCGGCAGTTCTTCCTCGACCACGACGCGGTGCTGCGGCCCGACACCGAGGCCGCCACCACCGACCAGATGCTGACGCTGGTGAAAAGCGAGCTGGGCCTCGCCTTTGTGCCGGAACCCATGGCAAAAGACCTGCTGGCGCGGGGCGAGCTCGTCCAGCTCCACTTGCAGGAGATCATCCCCACCCGCTCCATCTGCCTCGTCTACGACCACCACCGCCCGCTGAACACGGCGGCGCGGAAGTTCCAGCAGATGATGACAAAAGCAGACTCACCCCGCCCGGCTGCATCAAAGCAGACGGAGAGCATATCTTTCATATCCCAATAAAATGCCGTCGATACAAAACCGATATTTCACATCTCTGCCCGCAGCCCTTATAATAACCATTGGAAATTCAGAGAAAGAGGGCTTGCTCAATGGCAACGATATTTCCAAGAGAAGAAAGAGCAGAGGCACTGTTCGGGGAGATCCTGAAAAATCCAGAAGCCTGCCGACGCCTGATGGATACCTTCAACGACTCGCTGGACATGGCAGACGTACTGGATGCGCCGACCGTGAGTGCACAGCAGTTTGCCGCAGCGCTGTTCAATGCCTACGAGAACAAGGATCTGTCTGCCTTTCTGATGGCGATCTGCCAGCACAGTATGTTTGACCTGCTACGGAACGCTGCCCTGATCCCGTTCAAATTCAACGCCGATGGTCAGCCGAACCCGGTGATCCTGACGGATGATGCCGGCGTTCTTTTGCCGAACAACAAATTTGCCGTGAGCAGCAAAGTATACGACCGGTTCATCCGGGTGTTCCAGAAGCAGGAAAAGGTAAAAATGTACCTTGCCAGCGGCTACTGCAAGTATCACGGCTACGACGAAGGCTCGATGGATGTGGTGGAGTACCACTACAACCAGCATTTGGGGCTGCTGCTGATCTACGAACTGCCGGACACCGTGAAGCAGAAGGTAACGGAAGCGGAAGCCTACTCCACCGTCTGGGATATCCAGATGAGGCTGCAGCACGCACTGCCCCGTTCCGTGGTCTACTATGGACAGGATACGCTCAAGGACGGCGGAACCCGCTACGATGAACTTGGCGTCTTCCTGCCGCTGGAACATTTTGCAGACCGGCTGGAACGCCATATGGAAACTGCCACCAAGATCGTTTACGGGGAGTAAGCACCCTGTAAACGGGTTCCCTTTTATGACCTCATACACAGCAAAACAAAACGCAGAGAGCTGAGACAGTTCTCTGCGTTTTGCTTTATAGAGGGAGAGAGGTGACACGCACGTCATGTGCAATAACGGAATGTCTTATCGGTGATGATACGGGCAAAAATCAGACCCAGCGGAAGTGACACGATGATAAGGATGGCATTTGCAAACCATGTGGCTGAGTCGGTCAAAGACATGATGCCCAGATTGTAAATGGCACGGTAGAAATACAGCCCCGGAACCATAATGACGATGGAAGGAACCGTGACCGAGATACGGGGATAGCCTGCGGCACTCTTCAGGCAGGATGCCAGCAGACCGGCCAGCAGCGCACCCAGAAACGCAGCCACAGCGGGCGGGAACCCGGCAAGGCTGACCAGTTCCAGCCGGAATGTGTTCGTCACGGCACCGATGAGGGCTGCACAGACCGCCAGATTCCGGGGGCTGTTGAACATCAGTGAGAAACCGAATACGCCGCCAAAGCTCGTCAACAGACGGAACACGATCTCTTCCGGAACCGTCAGGCTCAGGGCCGGGAACTGTACCGGCTGCAAATGCAGCAGAAGTGCCATGATCCATGCCGTCATGGTAGCCACCAGAATGATAAGCATGGCGTAGGCAAGGCGTTCCAGCCCGGAACGCATATCTAGCTTGGCAAGGTCGATACCGCTCGTGATGAACGGAAAGCCCGGAATGATAAAGAGCATGGAGCAGATGTAGCCTGCCTCATGCTGTATCGATACGGCAAACAACACCTCAGCCAGCTTCAGCAGGACAGCATACACGAGGCTTGCCGAACAGACTGAAGCCGTGATGCCCAGAAACAGAGTGAAATGGTGTTTTGTCAGCTTGCAGCGCACAAAGTTGCCGATGCCTGCGCCGCAAAAGGCAAACAACATCTCGATTGGGCCGCCGCCCAGTAAAAAGGTGAAGCACCCGCAGGCCAGTGCTGCCGCAAAACCAAGCGCAGTAGGGGAATACAGACCGTGGATGCGCTCGATCTCATCGAGGTGACTGTGCAGTTCTTCGCCAGTCATGAATTTTCCTTCCCGGTCAAAGTCGTTGACGAAATGTTCCAACCGATTCAGGCGGGAGGTGTTCACACCCGTATTTGTCAGGCAGAGCGACTGGGTATAGCACTGATCTCCATCAAAACAGGTGAACTCGATGGACAGCAGACCGATGTCTGCCGTTGTCGTAACGCCCAGTTCCCGCGAGAGGGTATTCATAGAACTTCGGACACGCCATGCACCCGTGCCGCATTCCAGCAGCATCAACCCGGTGCGGCCAATGACAGATGCCTTTTCTACAAGCCCTGCCTCCGTGATGGGGATGCCTTTGCTGGCCGACGCATAGTCGTGCCAGTAGACTTCCATGTGATTTTTGATGATCTCACTTTGCCGCTGTCCCATACCGGAAAGCCTCCTTTGTGATATGGGAATACCGCAGTCCATCAAGACTGCGGTGCTATTATAAAAGAATTTGCAGCGTGGGTAAAACGTATCTTGAATATGCCTGCAATGCGGATCCGGTATCACAGAAAAAACTTGTGTTTTTGTTCCATCTGCGATAGGATGATAAAAAGCCATCGGGAGGGATCCGCTATGACCTTGCAGCAGCTTCGTTATGTTACCACCGTAGCCGACACCGGCACGATCAGCCGGGCGGCACAGCAATTCTATATTTCACAGCCCAGCCTGACGAATGCCATCCGAGAGTTGGAGCAGGAAGTTGGGTTGACCATTTTTCACCGCACCAACCGGGGTGTGGCTCTGACTCCGGAGGGAGAAGAGTTTCTGGGATATGCTCGGCAGGTGCTGGCTCAGATAGAACTCATCGAAGAGAAATATCTTGGCTCGGCCCCGGTCAAGCATCAGTTTTGCGTGTCGGCCCAGCACTATTCCTTTGCCGTGGAAGCCTTTGTGGAACTGTTGAAAGAATACGGCGGAGAGGAATACGATTTCCGTATCCGAGAGACGCAGACCTACGAGATCATTGAGGATGTTGCGAAGCTGCGCAGTGAGGTGGGCGTGCTCTATCTGAACCACGACAATGAAACCGTTCTGCGCAAAGTCATCCGAGAACATGATTTGATTTTCACGCCGTTCTTCACCGCAAAGCCCCACGTGTTCGTCAGCGCAGCCAGCCCGTTGGCGCAGAAAAAGGCTTTGACACTGGACGATTTGAAGCTCTACCCGCGCCTTTCCTATGAGCAGGGGGAGCACAATGCGTTCTATTTTTCGGAGGAGATTTTGAGCACTCTGGACAGCAAAAAGGACATTCTGGTGCGAGACCGTGCAACTCTGTTCAATCTGCTGATCGGTCTGGATGGTTATACCATTTGCAGCGGCGTCATCAGCGAGGCACTCAACGGTCCGAACATCCGTGCCGTGCCGCTTTTGGTGGATGATTCCATGCAAATCGGCTATCTGACCCACAAACAGGTGCAGCCCGGACGATTCGGAAAACAGTATATTGCGATTCTAAAAAAGTATACAGAGCAGGTATAATTTCAAGCTATATCAAAGCGCCTGTATTTCGTATTTTACACAAACCCACTCCTGCGGTATACTGTTGCCATCAAGCAACGAACAGGAAAAATGACGTATAGAGAGGGTTTTGCGATATGGCAGAATTGAAATCACCGTTCCGTTATGACTTTGTGGGCAGCTTCCTGCGCCCCCAGCGCTTGAAAGAGGCACGTGCCCAGTTCAAGGCCGGCGAGATCGACCGTGCCGCGCTGACCGCTGTGGAAAATGAGGAGATCACCCGCCTGATCGAGAAGCAGAAGCGTGCTGGTTATCACGCCATTACCGATGGCGAGTTTCGCCGTAGCTACTGGCATCTGGATTTTATGTGGGGGTTCCACGGTATTGATGAAGTGGAACTGGATCACGGTTATTTCTTCCACGGTGAGGAGACTACCCATGGTTCCATTAAAGTGAGTGGTAAGATCAGCGGTGAGAACCATCCTTTTGTAGAGCACTACAAATTTGTCAAGCAGTTTGAGGATGAGAATTGCATCGCTCGCCAGACCATGCCTGCCCCGGCGCAGCTATTGGCCGAACTGTACCGTGAGGACAATGGCAAAAATACGGATGCTGTTTACCCCGACCACGAACAACTGATTCAGGATATTGCTGCCGCCTACCGCACCGTCATTCAGGAGTTGTATGCCGCTGGCTGCCGCAATATCCAGTTTGACGACTGCACATGGGGCATGATCGGAGACCCGAATTACCAGAACTTCCTCAAGGAGAGCAATACCAAAGTGGAGGATGTGGCCGCAGAGTACCTGCGTCTGAACAATTTGGCACTGGAAAACCGCCCGGAAGGTCTGACAATTACCACGCATGTCTGCCGTGGGAACTACCACTCTACTTGGGCCAGCGAGGGCGATTACTTCACCATTGCGCCTTTCCTGCTGGCACAGGAAAATGTAGATGCGTTCTATCTGGAGTTTGACGATGTGCGTTCCGGCAGCTTTGAGCCGCTGAAATATGTGGCCGATGGCAAAAAAGTGGTGCTGGGTCTTGTCACTACCAAATCTCCTCGGTTGGAAAATAAGGATGCCGTCATCGCCCGCATCCGCGAGGCAGAGAAGTACATTCCTCTCGACCGTCTTTGCCTGAGTCCGCAGTGCGGCTTTGCCTCCTGCGAGATCGGCAATAAGCTGACCGAGTTGGAACAGTGGAACAAGCTCAAACTGGTCAAGGAAATCGCTGAGACCGTCTGGGGTAAATAAGAAGTATGACCGGCAGTTCTTTGAAAACAGAGAACTGCCGGTTTTCAATATAAATTTATCTTGCAATTCTGCACAAGTTATGGTATATACATTATACGAAACATTGCCTTGATGAACGCTTCACCGTTCAATGATGTATAAATGGGAGGTGCCCGCCATGACTGCCGTGATCTACGCCCGCTATTCCAGCGACAACCAGCGCGAAGAATCCATTGAAGGCCAGATTCGTGAATGTACGGCCTATGCCGAAAAGAACGGCATCACCATCGTCAAGCACTACATTGACCGTGCCATTTCTGCAAAGACGGACAACCGCCCGGAGTTCCAGCAGATGATTAAGGACAGCGATAAAAAGCTGTTTGACATCGTGCTGGTCTGGAAGCTGGACCGCTTTGCCCGGAACCGCTACGACAGTGCTCGGTACAAGACCCAGCTGAAGAAGAACGGTGTCAAGCTCATGTCTGCCACCGAGATCATCTCCGAGGGGCCGGAGGGCATCATTCTGGAATCGGTGCTGGAAGGTTATGCCGAGTATTATTCGGCTGACCTGTCCGAAAAGGTCGTGCGTGGTATGACCGAGAACGCTCTCAAGGGTATTTATAATGGCGGCACGATTCCGTTCGGCTACATGATCGATGAGACCCGGCATTACCAGCCTGACCCGTTGTTGGCTCCGTATGTGGAGCAGACGTTCCAGAAGTATGCGGACGGTGCGACCATGACTGACCTGCGGGATTGGTTAAAGGCACACAACATCAAAAATTCAATGGGCGGGGAGATGTCCTATAACACGATTCAGCGGATGCTGAGTAATCGCCGGTACATCGGCGAGTTGCGTTTGCGGGATGTGGTACAGCCCAATGCGATCCCGGCGTTGGTGTCAGAGGACTTGTTCAACAAGGTGCAGGAAAAGCTGGCGAAAAACAAAAAAGCTCCTGCCCGTCATAAGGCAGAGGAAAGCTATCTGCTTACCACCAAGCTGTACTGCGGTAAGTGCGGAGCGCTGATGTTTGGCGAAAGCGGTGTCAGCCACACCGGGAAAATGTATACCTACTATAAGTGTGCTGCTGCCAAGAAGAAAAAGACCTGCGATAAAAAGGCCGTGCGGAAACAGTGGCTGGAAGATCTGGTGGTCAGCGAGACCATGAAGCTGGTGGAAGATGATGCTTCCATGAATGCTATCATCGCCAAGGTCATGGAGCTGCAAAATCAGGAAAGCACAGACCTGCCCATCTACGAAAAGCAGTTGAAAGAAACGGAAGTCGGCATCACCAATATGCTGAACGCTATCCAGATGGGCATTCTGACCAGCTCCACCAAGGAGCGGCTGGAAGCACTGGAAGAACAGCGGAAGGAACTGCAAGCCCGCATTGCAGAGGAACGGCTGGCAAAACCGAAGATGAAAGAGGAGTTCGTCCGGTTCTGGCTGCTCCGCTTCCGCAAGCTGGATATGACCCAGCCGGAGCAGCGGCAGGCACTGGTGGATACCTTCATCAATGCCATCTATCTCTACGATGATAAGGTTCTCATTACCTTTAATTATAAGGAAGGTACGGAAACAGTCGCTTTCGGGGAAGCCGTGAAAGCGGAGAAAAGTTCGGATATGAGTGCGCGAGGTGCACCAAATTTTGAACGTCAAATCGTAAGATTTGGCGTTCTTTTTTGTTATGTAACCCCGAAAAATCGGGGTCTGCACGGTCAATGCACGGTTTTTGCACGGTCGGCTTTTTCGTGGGAATCCTCTGCATGGGCTGGAATTGCTTTGAAATGCGTGGTAAATTTTGCATCAGGTCAGCAGAGCCAGACGGAGCTGCGCCTTTACTTCGGGGTCTGCATGGTAATCGCCTCGGCTCTGTACTCTGGCGCTTTCCGTCAGCAAGTTCACCCGGTCAGCGCACCGACGGAGAGCGATTTCCCGCAATGCGGTGAGATTTTCCAGCGTGAAAAAATTAACTGTTGCCCGCTGCGCCTGATCTTCCCGGTACACATTTCCACTTGCCAGTCGTTCCAGCAACTCCGCAGGCTCAATATCCACCAGTTCTACCTGATCTGCTTGATCAAAGGTGGAATCCGGAATGCGCTCCCGCACAAGAATTCCGGTGATAGAGGCTACTGTATCGTTGAGACTCTCGATATGTTGGACATTTACAGTCGTATAGACATCAATTCCAGTATTTAGCAGTTCCTGAATATCCTGATACCGCTTCGTGTGCCGGCTGCCTTCGGCGTTGGTATGGGCCAACTCATCCACCAGTATGAGCTGGGGATTTCGCTTGAGCGCAGCATCAATATCAAATTCACGAAGGGTCATTCCTTCGTAAGCAACTTGTTTCACAGGAAGCTGCTCCAAGCCGTCCAGAAGTGCCATCGTCTGGGGTCGGGCATGGGGTTCTATGTATCCAGCAACCACATCGATGCCACGCTCCTTAGCCTGATGAGCCGCCTGAAGCATGGCATAGGTCTTTCCGACACCTGCGGCATAACCGAAAAAGATTTTGAGTTTTCCGCTTTTCTTCGTGGATGCATCGTTACGGATCGCATGAAGAAGCTGATCCGGATCTTGTCTTAGCAGTTCCATTTTAACCCTCCTATCAAAGAAATCTTCCGACCGAAAATCATTGCAAAGGATGCGGCTATGGTAATAACCCCCATACCTGCAATCCTCCTTTATACCCCTTTATGTGCCCTTAATTATAAATCAAAGGGAGTAAAGAAGGTAAAAGAGAATGCGTATCTGTATTAAGGCCGTCTAAAGATGCAGGACTTATGGCGACACCGCACAATTCCCGCCTGACGGCTTAAGCACCGCTCCGGCGGCTGCGGCACCTCGCTCGCCGTATTCACTACTGCATTTTCTGCAAAGTTCGTTGTAGGTAATGCGGTTTCGATCATTCAGAAACAACGCCCACTCTTGTTTCCGCTTCTTGCTCATTCTCGGCATAGCAAGCAATCCTCCTTTCCTGCCGAAAATAGAAAAACCACAGAGAAGATACATTAAGCCTTATTTGTGTCATTTCTCGGGGCGAAAATCGGAGTAAATATCCCTTTCTAAGCCTTTCAAAATAGCACATAAGGTATTTGTACTAACCTGTGGTTATGTATTGAATTATGGGTTTTGGGTAACAAAAAACACCGTATTTCTACGGTGCGTTCTGTCAGATATATTCTGTTTTATGATAGCAGAAAACTGGAATTCACAGTTCTTCCATCCTTCCCATCTTCAGCGCCATAACAAGAGTTCCGGCTGCCATCACAAAGACACCAATTTCAATCACATAGAT
>OGFQ01001101.1_pt1 | contig 12961 bp, 13 predicted proteins | sample 1570961 | NCBI WGS metagenome assembly OGFQ01 (sample SAMEA2582022, study PRJEB24529) | metagenome | biome: Human gut stool | place: China | collected 2011
ATACCGTTGGCTTCCTGCTGGTCAAGGCAGGCGGCGCTCTGATCGACAACATGGCCTGGCTGTTCGCAATCGGTGCAGCAGTCGGTCTGGCAGATGACCACGATGGTACCGCTGGTCTGGCTGGCCTCGTCAGCTTCCTGATGATGCAGCAGCTGCTGAGCCCCGCCGTCGTCGGTGCAGTCCGCACCCTCGAAGAGGGCACCGCTACCTACATCGCTTTCCAGAAGGTCGCTGGCAACTCGTTCATCGGCATTCTGGCCGCTGTGGTGGGCGCGACCTGCTACAACAAGTTCAAGAACACCCAGCTGCCTGACTGGCTGGCTTTCTTCTCCGGCAAGCGCTTCGTTGCAATTGCCACCGGCCTGATCTCCATTGTGGTCTCTGTTGTTCTGCTGTTCGTCTGGCCCGTCATCTTCGGCGCGCTGGTCGCTCTGGGCAAGGGCATCGCAGGCATGGAAGGCATCGGCGCTGGTCTGTACGCCTTCCTGAACCGTCTGCTGATCCCCACCGGCCTGCACCACGCTCTGAACAACGTGTTCTGGTTCGATACCATCGGCCTGGGCGACCTGTCCCACTTCTGGGCTGGTGAGACCTCTGCGGATGTGGGCTGGAGCCTCGGCATGTACATGTCCGGCTTCTTCCCCTGCATGATGTTCGGTATCGCCGGTGCTGCTCTGGCAATGGTCAAGACCGCCAAGAACAAGAAGGCTGCCATCGGTCTGGTTCTGTCCGCTGCGATCTGCGCTTTCGTCTGCGGCGTTACCGAGCCGTTCGAGTTCGGCTTCATGTTCCTGTGCTTCCCGCTGTACATTGTCTACTCTGCTCTGTACGGCATCTTCACCGTCATCACCTACTACTCCGGCTTCCGTGCTGGCTTCTGCTTCTCTGCCGGTGCGACCGACCTGGTCTTCTCCGCATCCCTGCCCGCAGCTGCTAAGACCTGGATGATCATTCCTCTGGGCATCGCTGCTTTTGTCGTGTTCTATCTGGTGTTCTACTTTGCCATCACCAAGTTCGACCTGAAGACCCCCGGCCGTGAGGACGAGGACGCTGAAGAGGCCGAAAAGAAGATCACCTTGGCCAACAACAACTACACCGAAGTTGCTTCTGGTGTGCTGAAGGCCATCGGCGGCAAGGCAAACGTCTCCAGCGTGGACTACTGCGCTACCCGCCTGCGTTTCACCATCAAGGACTACACGCAGGTCGATGAAAAGGCTGTCAAGGCAGCAGGCGCAGCCGGTGTCATCCGTCCTGACAAGACTACCTGCCAGGTCATCATCGGCACCAAGGTCCAGTTCGTGTACGACGAGCTGAAGAAGATGCTGTGATCGCATCCTGAATCGTAATTTTATGCAGGAGACTGGTTGATTCTGCATCCGTTCCCGAAGGGCCGCTGAGGGCGGGCGTTCACGCCCATCTTCGGCGGCCCTTTTTGTTCACACAAAACCGTTTTTTGAGCGCTGCGACTGTGCTATACTGAAGACAACGAGAAAAAATCAGGAGGTTTCCACTATGAAGATCATTCGTGCAAAGGATTACAAGGATATGTCCCGCAAGGCGGCAAACATCATCTCCGCGCAGGTCATCATGAAGCCGAACTGTGTGCTGGGTCTGGCCACCGGCGGCACCCCTGTGGGCGCATATGCCCAGCTGGTGGAGTGGTACAACAAGGGCGATCTGGACTTCTCGGAAGTTACCACCGTCAACCTGGACGAGTACCGCGGCCTGCCCAAGGAGCATCCGGAGAGCTACTGGAGCTTCATGCACAAGAACCTGTTCGACCATGTGAACATCCGCCCCGAGGCCATCCATCTGCCCGACGGCACCAACCCCGACGCGGCCGACGCCTGCGCTAAGTACAACGACATCATCCACAGCGTGGGCGGCATCGACCTGCAGCTGCTGGGCCTCGGCCCCAACGGCCACATCGGCTTCAACGAGCCGGGTGAGGCATTCGAGCTGGAGACCCACTGTGTGGACCTGACCCCCGCCACCATCGAGGCCAACAAGCGCTTCTTCGACGGCAACGAGGACCTTGTGCCGAAGCAGGCCTACACCATGGGCATCAAGACCATCATGCAGGCCCGCAAGGTGCTGGTGGTCGCCAACGGTCTGGCAAAGGCCAAGGCCGTCAAGGCTGTCGTTTCCGGTCCCGTCACCCCCGAATGCCCGGGCTCCATCCTGCAGATGCACCCCGACTGCATCCTCGTGGCCGATGAAGAGGCTCTGAGCCTGCTGTAAAGCCCGGAGGAACGCATGGACGAAAACGAAAAGAAAGAGCCGGAGATGGCACAGGAACCGCCCAGGCCCGAGGACTACAGCCGCTACATGGGGACCCTGAACCGCATCTACCGCCGGAGCAATAACCCGCAGCGCAAGAAGCTGGGCGACGGCATCACTTCGCTGAAAAAGGGGCAGCAGCCTGCCGCCCCTGCGCCGGAGCCGGGCAAAAAAGACCGCAGCTTCCTTGCTGTGGCGGGCGGTGCCATCGTCCTGATGGCGATCCTGTATTTTATCAAGCTCTTAGAACTCAAACGACCGCCGTGCAGCTGCACGGCGGTCCTTTTGCATTGCTATAAGACTCAGACGTTCTCAGTCAGGAACTTCTCGACAGCCTCAATGGCAGCTGCCTCGTCTTCGCCCTCGGCGGTGACGGTGATAGTCTCGCCCTGACGGATGCCCATGCCCATCACGGCCATCAGCTTGCGCATATCGCAGGTCTTGCCGTTCTTCTCGATGGTAATGGCGCTGGTGTACTGCTTGGCCAGCTTGACCAGCAGGCCGGCGGGGCGTGCGTGGACGCCGAGTTCATCTTTGATGGTATACTGGAACTGTTTCATGGCTCATAGTCTCCTTGTTGGATAAAAGGGGGATTCGGGTCGTTCAAAAAATCAGACAGCGCTCTCGTAGTCCAGCATGAACTGCACGATGCCGTCCATGGCCAGCTCGCGCGGGTCGAGCTTCAGCTTGCCCTCGCGGATCTTTGCGTAGCTGATGGGCATATACTGGTGGAGCATATTCATCGGGATGGGGTACTCGCGGAGATTGTCGAACAGCTTGTTCATGGCGGCCACCACCTCGGGCTGGCCGATGTAGTAGCGGGCGCGGTCGGAGTAGCTGTACTTGCGGCACTGTGCCAGATGCTTCTCATCGCCGTGATAGTGCTTCTCCCAGTTTGCAGGGGAGGCCAGCATGACGGCGTCCAGCGTCTCGATGAAGTTGGCACGCTTTTCCTCGGGGACAAGCTCCTTCTCCATCATGCTCAGGGAGAACAGGGCCTCACGCAGGCCGTAGGTCAGGGCCGGGCCGACCTTGAGGATGGCGATGCCGTCGGTGACCATGTTGTACAGGTCGGTGGCGGTCTGGTAGTCGGTGGAGTGTCCCTCGAAGCAGATGTCCGGGAACTCCTTCAGGGCTGCGCAGAGGTCCACAGCGGCGGCAGGGTCATAGTCGAACACCTGCTCGTCGCCGAACTCAACGCCGGGCTGGACGACCACAGCGATGACGTCCTTCATGCCGTCGCCCACGCCCTCTTCGGTCCAGACACGCTGGTAAGTAGAGACGGTGTCGCGGAAAGCATCGGGGCTGGTGACAGCCAGCGTGTCCTCAGCCTCGGTAGCACCGCCGGGGATGGGTACTTCGCTGCCGATGACGAAGACGGGACGCATTGCATCGGGCTTCTCGGCCTTCAGCTCTTCGTAGCCCTTCATAGCTGCCTTGTACAGCTGCGCGCCGCGGCGTGCGATGACCTCGGTCTTGAGCAGGCCGGGAGCGTCGTCAGCCACCTTCATGCTGGTGTCGAGGTGGATCTTGGTAAAGCCTGCGCGGGCATACTGATAGACCAGCTCGACCGAGTTCTTCATAGCCTCGGCCTCGGGCAGCTTCTGCCAGGTCAGGGGACCGAGGTGGTCGCCTGCCAGGATCATCATGTTCTCGGGCAGGTCGATGTCCTTGGCCATTTTCAGGACCATCTGGTAGAAGTCGGCGGGCTTCATGCCGGTGTAGCCGCCAAACTGGTTGACCTGGTTGGCGGTGGCTTCGATCAGGACGGGGATGTTGCGCTCCTTGGCGCGGCGCAGCGCGATCTCAATGACCAGCTCGTTGGCGCTGCAATAAGAGGGGATGCCGCAGCGGATGCCCTGGCGGCGCTTGTCCATCATTTCCTGAAGCGGGTGTTTCATGTTTGCTATCTCCTTCGTGTTTGCTTGGGTGGGTGTATGCGTTGAATGGTTTTCATTAAAGTTTGGGCTGGCCCATGCAGTAGGTCTGCAGGACGTCGTAGTTATCTTCCAGCACCACGAGGTCGGCGTCCTTGCCCACCTGGATGGAGCCCTTGCGGTCGTCCAGATGCAGGCACTTGGCCGGGTTGATGGTGCAGGAGTTCAGAGCGTAGTTGAAGGGGACCAGAGCCTCTTCCACGAGGATGCGCAGACCCTTGTTGATGTTCAGGGTGGAGCCTGCCAGACCGCCGGTGGCCGTCAGATGGGCGCTGCCGTCGGGGTAGATGATGATCTCGTTGCCGCCGAACAGGTACTTGCTGCCCACGGGCGTACCCTTGGCCATCAGGGCGTCGGAGATCATGATGGCGTAGTCGGGGCCCTTGCTCATGAAGTAGTTGTTCAGAGCAGCGGGGGTGGAGTGGCAGCCGTCACAGATGATCTCGCCGTACATAGTGCGGATGCGGTAAGCTGCGCCCACCAGACCGTTTGCACGGTGGTTGAAGGGCGACATACCGTTATAAACGTGGGTCATGGAGCGCGCACCGTTGGCGTAGGCCATGACAGCCTGCTCGTAGGTCGCGCCGCTGTGGCCGATGCTGACCACTACGCCGTGGGCCGTCAGATAGCGGGTGAGGGCGAAGTCCTCATCATGCTCCGTTGCCAGCGTGACATAGCGGATGTGGCCGCGGGCGGCTTTTTGGTAGTGCTCGAACTGCTCGATGGTGGGCTTGACGATGTACTGGTCAGGCTGTGCGCCCTTGTACTTCATGTCGAGATAGGGGCCTTCGAAGTGGATGCCCAGGATCTCTGCGCCGTCGTAGCCGCTCTCCATGACATTGGCCACGTTGGTGACAGCGTTGGTCAGCACCTCCACGCTCTGGGTGATGGTGGTGGCGAGGAAGCTGGTGACGCCCTCCGAGACGATGTGCTCTGCCCAGTAGCGCAGGCCGTCCTCGTTGGCGTCGTTGGTGTCAAACTCGTAGGCGCCGTGGCAGTGGATGTCCATAAAGCCGGGGACGATGCGCTTGTCACCGTAATCGTCGTCCACATCCTTGGTGCCATAGGGCAGGATGGCGGTGATCCTGCCGTCATTCACCTCAATGGCAGCAGGGACGAACTGGTCTGCAAGCCAGACCTTTTTGCTTTGTATTACCATTTTAGATGCCCTCCTTCTGGGGTCGATAACTTGATTTCATTATACCGCACAGCTTCGGAAAAATATTTATAATTTTCAATCGATTTGTTATTCGTTTCGGCAAAAAGACATAAAAATGATGGAGAAAACGGCCTGACAGGCCGCTGCGCAGCGGCTGGTTTGTCTTTTTCAACCAAAAAGTTATGGCTTTCAGTTACCCCCTTGTTTTCTGCGGTTTGGTTGTGATATAACAAACAAAAGAGAGCGGAACAGCTCTGCTATGGAATTATCAGAAAAAAGTTTTACCGTATCCATTAGGAGGTAGATTTAGGATGAGCATTTTTAATCTGACCGATGAGAAAATGAAGGAGACGTCTTCCACCTTTACGGCCCATGAGATCTATCAGCAGCCTGCCACCTGGCGCAAGACCTGCGCACAGCTCGCTGCCTGCAAGGATGAGCTTCAGGCTTTTATCGATCAGGTCGTCAAGCAGGATGATTTCGACATCGTCCTCACCGGTGCCGGCACCAGCGAGTTCGTCGGCAACTCCCTGTTCCAGGCCCTGAACCCCAAGTACGACTTCAAGGTCAAGTCCTACGCTTCTACCGACCTCGTGCCTTCTCCCGAGAACTTCCTCTCCCGCACCAAGCCCACCCTGCTGGTGAACTTTGGCCGTTCGGGCAACTCCCCCGAGTCTCTGGGCAATGTGGAGGCCGCTGAGGTCGTCTGCCAGAACCTGTATCACCTGTTTGTGACCTGCAACCACGAGGGCACCCTGTCCAAGCTGGCAAACACCCGTCACAACTGCTTCGCTATCAACCTGACCCCCGAGACCCACGACCAGTCCTTCGCCATGACTTCCAGCTACAGCAATATGTATCTGGCTACCTATCTGGCCTTCAACCTCGACAAGCTGGACGAGATCACCGCTGAGGTGGAGAAGCTGGCTGTGGCCGGTCAGCACTTCCTCGATGACCAGTTCGGTCTGGCACAGAAGATCGTGGACGAGTTCGATTACAACCGCATCGTCTATCTGGGCAACATCGGCCTGAAGGGCGTCGCTCAGGAGTCCGCACTGAAGACCCTCGAGCTGACTGCCGGCAAGGTGGCCACCATGTACGACTCTGAGCTGGGCTTCCGCCACGGCCCCAAGTCCATCATCGACGACAACACCCTGACCGTCGCTTACCTGAGCGATGACGAGTACCGCCGCCGCTACGAGCTGGATCTGGTCAAGGAGATGGCACACCAGCGCAAGGGCAACAAGATCGCCGTCGTCTACAACCACGACTGCGAGGGCATCAAGGAGCTGGCCGACTATCCCGTCCAGATCAAGGTCGGCGCCGACATGGAGAACGTCCTGCTGGGTCTGGACTTCATCCTGTTCGCACAGACCATCGCTCTGATGAAGTCCCTGTCTCTGGGCATCACCCCGGATAACCCCTGCCCCACCGGCGAGGTGAACCGTGTGGTCAAGGGCGTCACCCTGTACCCCTATACGCTGAAATAATCAAAACAACGTCATAAATTCAGGAGGGCAACGAGTATGATCGGTTTGGTAGTTACCGGCCACGGCCATTTTGCAGACGGTATCCACACCTCTGCGCAGATGATCGCGGGCGAAAATGATTATGTCCGCTACATCAACTTTGAAGAGGGGATGACTCCCGAGCAGCTGGCCGAGAAGTTCAACGCCGCTTTTGATGAGTTCAAGAGCTGCGACGGCGTCGTGGTGCTGTCCGACCTGCCCGGCGGCTCTCCCTTCAAGACTGCTGTGGAGTGCAAGTATGCACGCCCGGAGCAGAAGATCGAAGTCATCGCAGGCACCAACCTGCCCATGATCGTCACCGCCGTGACCATGCTGGACATGGAGGACGATCCCCGTTCGCTGGCAGACGAGCTTATCGAAACCGGCAGGGACTGCATCGCTCTGTTTGAGCTGGAGGCTGCCACTGCCGAGACCGAATCTGAAGAAAGCGACGGGATCTGATTTATGACGATCAACTGGGAAGTTATCATCTGGACCTGCATCACGCTGGCCGTGCTCATGAGCATCATCGGCCTCATCCTCTACGCCATCTCGGCCAAGAACGTGCGCAGCAAGCGCAAGGAGCTGGGTGAGGTACACACGGAGCTGAAAGTAGGCTCCCGCATCATGTTCGCGGGCGGCGTCTACGGCAAAGTGGTCGGCATCGACGACGAGGACACCCTCCGCGTGGAGGTGGCCCCTAAGGTCGTCATTACCATCTCCCGCTACGCAGTCCAGAGCCTGCTGAAATAAGGCGGCATTCCCCCCTATTTGCTACTTTTACCTTTCTTTCATAACGGCAAGGCCCCCACAGAATGTTCGGCATTCTGCGGGGGCCTTGTCATTTGTGCGCAAAAAGCGGGAGCGGACATCCCGAAGGACATCAGCTCCCGCTGCGATGTTATGTGATCAAGCCTTGCCGTTGCTGCCGCAGACCAGGATCTTGCTCTTGACGTATTCCTTGACGTACTCGCGGCCGACGGCGCTGTACTTCTTGGGGTCGAAGACCTCGGGATCCTTGGCGAGGTATTCCTTCAGGCCCTTGCTGAAGGCAATACGCAGGTCGGTGGCGTAGTTGACCTTGCACATACCGCGTGCGACACACTCGCGGACAGCGTCATCCGGCACGCCGGAGGTGCCATGCAGCACCAGAGGCACAGACACGACCTTGCGGATCTCGCTCAGGCGCTCCATATCCAGCTTGGGAGTTCCCTTGTAGACGCCGTGGGCAGTGCCGATGGCGACAGCCAGAGAATCGACGCCGGTGCGCTCTGCAAACTCAGCAGCCTCGGAGGGGACAGTGTAGCCGTTGCCATTGCCGCCGTCAAGGTCGTCTTCCTTGCCGCCGACCTTGCCCAGCTCAGCCTCCACCGGGATACCGGCAGCGTGGCAGGCGCGGACAACGGACTTGGTGATCTCGATGTTCTCCTCAAACACATGGTGAGAGCCGTCGATCATGACGGAGGTGTAGCCGGCACGGAATGCCTGCATGGCCAGCTCATAGCTGCTGCCGTGGTCGAGGTGCATCACGACGGGGACACTTGCCTCAGAAGCGGCTGCGGCCACCATGGCGTGGAACATGGCCGGAGAAGCGTACTTCAGGGTACCCGGGGTGGTCTGGACGATGACAGGAGCGCGCAGCTCCTCAGCAGCGGCGATGATGGCCTGCACCATCTCCATGTTCTCGGCATTGAACGCGCCGATGGCGTAATGGTTCTTCTGAGCGTCGAGCATCAAATCTTTGGTCGTAACTAAGGACATAGTAAAACCTCCAAAAACTTTACCTTCTTCAAAAAGCGTTAAGAGTTTAACGATTCATCTTTATTATAGATAGTCCTGGCTAATTTGGCAAGAGCAAAAAACGCCAAAGAGTTTGTCATTTGCGGTTGAAAGCTCAGAAGCCCAGCTGTGCATCCTCCCGGGCGGCTTCCAGAACGGTGACCACCTGCCGGGTCTTTTTCAGTGCGGCGTAGCAGGCATCATAGTCCTTGAGGGCCAGGATCATGGCAATCTCCGCCACCTCGTAGAACCACGGCGACTCGCTGTACTCGCTGCAAATATCTTCCTGTCCGGGACGGACGAGACGGAGCTTCTGGCAGTTGCTGCTGCCCGGCTCGATGAGGATGCGGCCCGCGTCGCCGATGAGCTGGACGCTGCCCGGCGCGGCGCAGTCCTTTGCGCCGGTACACTGGCAGATGAAGTCGGGGTATTCCAGCAGGAGGATGCCGCTGGTATCGATGCCGTTCCGGTAGAGATTCGGATGGTAGCTCACCAGCATGGGTTCGCCGAACAGCCCCACCACGAAATGTACATTATAAAGGTTCAGGTCCATCAGCGCGCCGCCGCAGCAGGCCGGGTCAAATACCGGCGGCACCTGCCCGGAGAGCAGGGCGTCGTACCGGCTGGAATACTGGCAGAAGGTGCAGGAGACGATGCGGAGAGAACCGATGTCGTCGAGGTACTGCTTTGCAAGTGCATAGTTGGGGTGGTGGGCTGTGGTGATGGCCTCGAAGAGGAAAAGGTGCTTCTCTTTCGCCAGTGCGATGAGCTCGTCAGCCTCCGCCACGGTAGGGACGAAGGGCGTTTCGCAGAGGACGTTCTTTCCGGCCAGAAGCGCCGCCTTAGTCTGCGCATAGTGCAGGCTGTTGGGGGTGGCGATATAGACAAGCTCAATGTCCGGGTCGGCCAGCATGGCGTCATAGTCGGTGTAGACCTTCGGGATGCCAAACTGCTGTGCCAGCGCCTCGCCGGTGGCCTGCTGCCGGGAGCAGACCGCCTCACAGCAGAACGCAGGGACCTTTGCAAACTCTGCCGCCATCGTGCGGGCGATTGAGCCAGTGCCGAGGATGCCGATATTCATAGGAACGTCCTTCCTTATATATAATGGGTATCAGACGCTGCTCTGACAGTTCTGCTTGACGAATTCGCTGGGGGACATGTGATACTTCATGTTGAAGGACTTGGAGAAATAATGGATAGAGCTGTAGCCCAGACGCAGCGAAATTTCGCTGATGGTATAGCGATTCTCGAGGAGCATCTGGCAGCTGCGCTCCAGCTTCTTGTCGTTGATATACTTTTTGGGCGACTGGTCCACCGAGTTCTTGAACAGCAGCTGCAGAGCGGACCGGGACAGCGAGAAGTGCTCGCAGATCTCCGGGATGGTGAGGGGGTCGTAGATGTTGTCGTCGATATAGGCGATGATGCGGTCGAACAGCTCATCCATGGCGCTCTGGTGGGCCGTGCTGCTGGCGGGGGCCATGGGGGAGGCGTAGGTGCCTTGGAGCAGCCGGATGATGGTCTCGGTCAGCAGGCAGAGCATCAGACTGTTCATATAGGGGATGCCGGTGGTGCTCTCCCGGACGAAGGCTTTTAATAAGGTATTTATCTTCTGGTCGTAGTGGAACACCCGATTGATGAGGGCGTCATACCAGACCTCCCGCTCCACGGGAGTCAGGTTGCGCATATCGAAGAGGATGGTCATATAGGAGGCCCCGTGCTCTTCGTCGGTGTACTGGGTGTGGAACTGGCCCGGGCCGTATATCATCAGGTCTTTTTCTTTTAAGTGGTAGAGCGTGCCGTCCACTTCGGTCTCCAGCTCGCCGGTGTCCACGTAGGTCAGCTCGAAGAAATCGTGCCGCTCACCATGGAAACAGTAGTTCTCGGTGCGGATGCGGTAGTAGTAGCCCAGAATTTTCTGTATCTCGATGCGGGGGAGGACGGCCAGAAATTCGTACTGGGAAGGAAAGTCTGTGATATGCAGCGAGTAGCTGCTCTCAGCGTAAAGGTCGTACTCGAGCTTCTGGGTCGTGGAGACGACGGCGAAGTAGACATTCGGCCTGATGTGGATGAGCCTGTTCATCGCAAACTCCTGCACATCGGCAGCCTCCGCCGTGTGGGAGACCAGCAGAACGCCAATGCCGCTCTTTACCTGTAAATAGGTATCGCAGTTGAAGCGGTAGAACTAGGAGACATAGCGGCGGGTGATGGCGACCATCGTCTGGTGGATGAGCTCCGGGTGCTCGTGGTCGATGGGCTGGTGGTAGACCGAGCCGTAGTCCAGAAAACTGTCATTGGAAGTTTCGCGTTGCATTCAAATCCCTCCTTACTGAAAAAGTATATCATTTTTTTGGCATTTTGACTAGTCTTATTTGCGCTTTTTTGGTAGATTGTAATGAGACTCACCGAATTTAACCGATTTTTAGAAACAGTTTGTTAAAAAATATAAAGACATTTGTTCAAATATAGCCTATAATGTAGTTACTCTGAATTGGAAACTCAGACAAAAAACTCAAGGAGGAATTTGAGAATGCCGAACATTGTTCTTACGCGGATCGACAACCGTCTTGTTCACGGTCAGGTCGCAACGCAGTGGTGTGGCGCCATTGGTGCAAACCTTATTCTGGTGGCCAACGACGAAGTGGCTGGCAACAGCCTGCGTCAGGGTCTGATGAATATGGCCGCTCCTGCCTACGCTGCAATGCGTTACTGGACCGTCCAGAAGACGATCGACACCATCCACAAGGCCAGCGCCAAGCAGCTGATCTTCATCGTCTGCGAGAACCCGCAGGATGTCGTGAAGCTGGTGGAGGGTGGCGTTCCCATCAAGAAAGTCAACATTGGCAACATGCACATGGCAGAAGGCAAGCGCCAGGTGGCAGGTTCCGTCGCAGTTGACGACGCCGATGTGGCCGCGTTCAAGCGGCTGCAGGAGCTTGGTGTGGAACTGGAGATCCGCCGCGTTCCTACCGAACACGCTGAAAACATCGAAAAGCTGTTCAAGTAAGCTTTCCGGGTGCTTTCGAAAATACTTGAAAAGGAGTATTTATTATGGGCTTTAGTGCACTTCAGATCATTCTGGTCTTTGTGTGGGTGTTTATCGTCGCCATCGACCAGTTTGATTTCCTGGAATCCCTGTACCAGCCTATCGTTTCCGGTGCTGTCATCGGTGCGATCCTGGGCGACCTTCCCACTGGCCTCATCGTCGGCGGTACTTACCAGCTGATGACCATCGGCAACATGCCTGTCGGCGGCGCTCAGCCGCCAAACGCAGTCATCGGCGGCGTCATGGCTACCGTGTTTGCGATCTCTTCTCATCTGGATACCACCGCTGCTGTCGGTCTGGCAGTTCCCTTTGCTCTGATCGGCCAGTACATGGTTACCTTCCTGTTCACCCTCATGTCCCCCATGATGTCCAAGGCTGACCAGCTGGCAGCAAAGGGCGACACCAAGGGCATCGTTCGTCTGAACTATCTGGCAATGGCTCTGCTGGGCCTGCTGTTCGCCATCGTCTGCACCCTCGGTATGCTGGGCGGCTCTGCAATGGGTACTACCCTGAGCAATCTGGCTGCCAAGTATGCATGGATCATGGCTGGTCTGGGCGCTGCTGGCGGTATGATGCGCTTCGTCGGTTTCGCTACCCTGCTGCGCATCATGCTTTCCAACGAGTTCTGGGGCATCTACTTTGCCGGTTTCGCTCTGGCAACCATCATCGGCTACATCCCCGAGCTGTCCGGTTCTGCTCTGCTGCTGATCGCATTCGTTGGTATTGCGATCGCTCTGTATGACTACCAGACTCGCGTTGCTATCAAGCAGGCTGCTGGTTCTGGTTTTGCTGCGAATGGAGGCGACGACGAAGATGGCATCTAATGCAACTCATTACAATAATCTGACTCCCGCGAAGCCTTTGGATAAGGCTACGCTGAACAAGATGGTGCTTCGTTCCCTGAACCTGCAGGCATCCTTCAACTACGAGCGTATGCAGGCCGCCGGCTGGCTGTACTGCATCCTGCCCGGTCTGGAGAAGATCCACGCAGACAACAAGGAAGACCTGGAGCTCTCCATGGAGCACAACCTGGAGTTCTTCAACACTCACCCGTTCCTGGTCACCTTCGTCATGGGCATCATCCTCTCTCTGGAGCAGCAGAAGGCTGACATCGAAACCATTCGTGCCGTGCGTGTCGCCGCTATGGGCCCTCTGGGCGGCATCGGCGATGCTATCTTCTGGTTCACTCTGGTCCCCATCACCGCAGGTATCACCTCGAACATGGCCATCAACGGTTCGCTGGCTGGCCCCATCC